>MDSV01015818.1_pt1 | contig 11722 bp, 10 predicted proteins | sample 810851 | NCBI WGS metagenome assembly MDSV01 (sample SAMN05326640, study PRJNA326480) | marine metagenome | isolation source: seawater | place: Atlantic Ocean: North East | collected 2012 | reverse complement strand
TCAAAAGAAGTTTGGAGAGAGCTATTATCTATTTCAAAATGGTTAAAACTATTCCATTCTTTTCCAAAATCGTTAACAACCTGTTGATCAATATTTTTTTTATCTTGCATAGTCTATTGATTAAATATTTAAGGATTTAGATGAGAGTTAGGTATCTATAAACACATTATACACTCCTAAAATAAATTAAAAACTTTAAAGCATCTTTCATAAATGCTGATTTACTTTGTGCTTTGTATGAATTGTTTATTTGAACTCCCTGATAAGACTATGGTAAGAATAACTCCTGTATATTTTTGTTTTTTTATTTATAGATATTTATGAAGAAGATATTGGTGGCACAAAACTTTGATCTATTCTAATATAGAATGGAATTTTAACTCCAAACTAAATAACAATGAAAATATTTTTAGACATTGGCTCACATATCGGTCAAACCCTTCAGGAGGTAACAAAAGAAAAGTATGCATTTGATAAAATCTATTGCTTTGAACCATCCCTACTTTGCATTGAAAGTCTAGAAAAAATTGCTTCGAATGATAGCAGGATAACTATTTGTAAATTTGGTTTGAGCAATAAAAATCAAGATGCTGAACTTTTTCTACCCGGATCTCAAGGTGGCACTATCTTTGAAGGTGGAATTGGTGACTTGGGTGAAGAATCAAATAGCATGCTTGAAGATGACAATATGGTAGAAAAAATAAAGCTGCGTGATGCTCATGAATGGTTCATGGAAAATATAAATCCTAGCGATTACATTGTTGTAAAAACAAATTGTGAAGGTAGCGAGGTTGATATTCTCGATAGCCTAATTGATGGTGGGTTTATGGGAAATATTTATACATTCCTTGTAACGTTTGACATCAGAGAAAATCCAAAATATCAATTTAGAGAACTAGAAGTAAGAAAAAAATTAAAAAAACAGAGTGAAAAAAACTTTTGCTTTTCTGATGATGTGATGATCGGATTTTCTCATGAGCAAAGAATCGAAAATTGGTTAAAATTATTTGGTGTAGATACTAACCTCGAGGATGTAACATTATTACGAAGTCATTACAAAAAAATCTTTTTAAAATACGCCAATAAAAATGGTTTTCTGGTGAGGTGGGAAACTAAGTTTAAAAGAGGTATGGGCTATACGCTTTTCCCTAGTTGGTTAAAAAATACCTTAAGATTTATTAAAAGAAAAGTAGGGTTAAATCGCGAGAGATAACTTATAAGATAATTTCACTGAAATGAAATCTCTCATACAAAAAATATTTCTTCCAAAGCTTTTATTAATAATCCATCATGGTCTTTCTCTGAAATAGTAATTTCCGCCTTTGTGCATGGTAGTTGAATACTCAATTCGTCATCAAAGACTGAAATTGAAACATCACTTGAATGATCGTAGGGGTTAGAGACTTTATATGAAATTTCACAATTTTCTTCAAGTGTAAGGAACCCATGAGCAAATCCAACTGGCACATAGACCTGTTTAAAATTTTCAGCGCTTAAATCAATAAGACGGTGCTGAAGATATGTATCAGAATTAATCCTGATATCAACTGCAATATCTATGATGCTTCCCTTTAAAACTCTTACCAACTTTGCTTGCTCAAAAGGTGGTTTTTGGAAGTGCAGTCCTCGAAACGTATACTTATTCCTCGAATAGGAATGATTTTCTTGAATGAAATGATCCCTAATTCCAATTTCCTCAAAAGCATCCCTCTGATAAACTTCAGAAAAAAAGCCTCTTTTATCTTCAATTTTTTTGGGAATTAATTCACAAACTGAATTACCTAAATGCCATTTAGCAAGAAACTTCATGATAAATAATTGTTGTACGAACTTGTAAGGTATTCTTCAAGGCAAGTTTCCCAGCCTCTCATTTTATCTAAGCCTCTTAATTGTAACTTCTTATTTATTAACCTTTCAGAGGATGGCCTAGGTGCGAAATATTCATCTTTAAAATAGCTTGAATCCACTTTTTTTAATTTAATTTTTTCTTCTAAGTTTAAAATTGAAAGAATTTTCTGAGCCACTTCAAATCTTCCAGTTATTCCTTGGCAAACTAAATTATAGAGCCCCCATATTTCGTTCTCAAGAATTATTTTTGCATTTTCTGCAAAATCAAAGGTATAAGTAGGAGTTCCCAATTTATCATCTACTACATGCAAGACATTATGCCCATTTCTAATTTGCCGAAGAATTTTAGATACAAATTTTTTATCTTTTATCGGTCCTCCACCCATCATCCAACCAGCTCTTAAAACTATAGGAAATTTTGCCTGTTGTAAGACAAAAGTTTCACCCGCATACTTGCTTCTTGCATAGTGACATAAAGGATTTGGTTGATCCCAGTCATCATATGTATCCTTTGAACCATCGAATATTCCAGCTGTAGATATATAAAGTATTGGTATATCTAGTTGGTTTGCAATATATACAGCATTTTCGACCGATAGAGTGTTAGTACAATATGTGTCATCAATATTCTCTTCGCAATACTCTAGATCTGTATAGGCACCAATATGAAAAAGATAATCTGGATTAAAACTATTGACAGATTTTGAGTATTCATCAAAATTACGAAAATCTAGATATTCCAGCCAATTTTCATTAAGGTCAATATCTGTACATTTCAATTCATATGAGCCTTTGAAGACATTATAAAAAGCATCGCCTAGCATTCCACCACACCCACTCATAAAAATCTTTTTCATTTAACTCTCAATTGAAGATAGGTATTGTTTAAAAATGTTCTTTTGAGAATAATTTTTAATGAATTTAGCTCGAGCATTTTTTCCAATTCTATTTCTTTTTTCGGAATCTTCTATAAGTACCTCTAAAGAGTTAACCCATTCATTTGAATTATTAATGAGAATACCATCTACATCATGTTCAATAAAATTTTTAACATTCCCTATTGCTGTACAGACTGCAGGAATTCCTACAGCCATGTATTGTAAGGCTTTTAAGCCACTCTTGCCAGAAACCCAGTCATTTGTTGGAAGGGGGTAAAGTCCTATATCAAAATTATGCAGTTGATTAATCTCATCTTTCGCACTCCATTGAATAACCTCAAGATCTAAATTTTTATTTTTCATTTCAAAGTTTCCTATGACCATAAATTTAAATTGCTTTTTTTTGTATAACTTTTCTAATTCAGGAATTATTAATTCCAAACATGCTCTGGAAGAAAACGTTCCAGTCCAGCCTATTACTATCTTTTCATTATCATATTTTTTTCTTTGCTGAGGAATAAATCTATCTTCTTCAAGTGTAGGGGGAATAAAAACTGCATTATTTTTTTTAGAGATACTATTACATTTATCCGCTAGATCTGGAGAACTGGAAATAATTTTATCTACATTTTCAATAAGATATTTAATTTTATTCTTTGATTTTAGGATAGAGGCTAACCAATTAATACTTCCGATCTCCTCAGTAAGTAGATTATCCTCAATATCAAATATTACTTTTTTAGATAATTTTATATATATTCTCTCAAGAATTGGTGGCCCGAAAGGAAAAACATTCATAAAAATATATACGCAATCATATTTTCTTAGAGAAAAGATTAATTTAATTCTTCTTATTAAACCAAAAATTGTCCATATAATTTTTTGGAAAATGAAGCCCTCTTTTGATGCAATATCCCATAATCTTAAACTCATAAAACAATGTACTTTAATCTCAAAGCCCTCTTTTCGCAGTCGATTAAAATGCGGCTCAAACTTTAACCTTTGCCCTGCTGCGACTTCCAAAGGATAGGGACAAATAAAAAGAATTTTGTTCATACTTAATTTATTAGATGTGTGCAATGTATGGCTATTTATATTTTTAACTCTTGAAAACGATTCATTTGAACCTTTTTGAATTAATTTTTATTTTTAAAAACCAAAAAAGGGATTTTAAAAATTTTCTTACATTGAAGACATTTCTTACAGAGCCAGCACGAAAGTTTTTAACGAGATCTTTCGAACCTTTTAATTGATCGCTAATTGAAAATGCATCATCAATTACGCCATACAGCGAGAGATTATGAAATTGTGAAACTGACTCCAATTCATGCAGTAATGGTGAATCTGGGAACTGCTTAAGCATATCTTCATAAAACTCTTTCATGCCAAGATATTTATTAAAAACTGCTGGTAAACTGAAATAAGGATTACCATTTGAATCAATAAAATTTGAGGGTGCAACAGTGTCTTGTGGATATCCGCCTATCAGAATGGGACAACTAAGTAATTTTGCATTGTTGAGCATCGCCATACAAAGAATAATATCCTGATGAAAGAAAAAAGCTAAAGCACAATTTTTATTCAATCTCTCAAGAAGATAGCTCTCAGAATGCTTAATAATAGATGCCCTAAAAACACACCCGATACTATGTTCAGACTGCTCTCTTAAACTCGTTAATGAGATATTTTGAACTTTATCACTTAGTCCTACTCCAGAAGATATAGCTCCTCCCCTTCCAGGATAGAGCAATCCATCATCACCAATCCATCTCGTTGACAAAAAATCAACATCTAATGTTGGCAGTAGATCAAGAAGTTCCATCAAACCATCTTTAAAAATGATATCATCATCAGGCATTTCTATAAGAAATTCAGTTTTACATAGTTTAAAATATCTTAATTGAGTCCGAGCGCGACTTAAGTTATCTTGATTCCTGTAAATGGATACATTGGGCATTTTTGAAAATTGAGATAAGCTTTCAAATGTATTGTCTGAAGAGCAATCATCAATTACAAGTATCTCAATTTCATCATTTAATTCAAAACTAAGAATTTCTTTTACTAACTGCGTAACTCTTTTAGACCTGTTATATGTTGCAATGCAGATAGTGATTAATTTTTGGTTAGTCATAACGATTACTTACAGTTATTAAAATTTGAACTTGTATATTATAAGATAGATAGCTCATAAAAAATTGTGCCCATAGATATGATTGCTAAAAATTTAGTTGAGGCAGACTTATATCTTTTTTTGAAACAATAGGCTCAGAATCAAAAGAGTGCTTTTCAATATACCCTAAGGGGCTAAAACCAGTATAGTGCTCAGGTGAAAATTTTTGATCCATAAGATATTGAAGTAATACATTCGAAGATTTTGTATAGAAACCATGAGCAAAATTATTTGGAATTACAACTACGTCTCCAGCCTTAAGGTCATATTCACTAATCGATGACTTTGCTGAATTCTCTATTGGGAAGAAAATATCTTTAATTGAGCCTTGATGGACTATTAAAATCTTAGTTTGTTCAAAGGGTTTGTTTTGAAAGTGAAAACCACGAAAGACATTTTTCTCTTCAGAAAAAGAAATCAATTGGTAGCTAAGATTAAAATTTGGCATTTTAATTGTTTCCAGCAAATGTGTCAGATCAAATGAATTCAGAAAACCTCTCTCATCTGAAAAGCCTGTAAAAAAATTTTTATAGACCATTTTGTATTTCTTTTATCCTAGCCTTGAGACTTCCATAAAGCGAATATTTAGAATCTTCGTAGAAAATATTTTCAGGAAATGACTCTATTTCATCAAAGTAATTTGGTCCAATATTTACCTTCTTTAGATCTGCTTTTGTATTTGAAATTTCCATGATCATCTTTACAAGATCTTCTAATGAAATTGTGTCTAGGCTTCGAATAGAATAGCTACCTGGCTTCAGATCAATACTCTTTATAAATGATTTGCAAACAGGCTGAACATCTGAGAGATTAATTTTTACTTCATTCGTGGGTATAGTTATAGGTTTTCCAGTAAGTACATTTTTAATGAATATATCAACAACTTTATTTCTTGTATCTCCAAAACCAAAAGTATCAAAAATGTAAAGGCTTACTATTTCAAATTTTTGATGATCTAAAAATTCCTTAAAAAGTTCTTTTGATAAAGAGTAAACATTCTGAGCTTTGAAATCTAATAATTGATGATAACTTAGCGCATTAATAATTTTGATATTTTCATTAGGTGCTAAATAATCACATACGCCAGCAGGAAACAGAACATTTGCTTTTATGAGATTTTTAAGCGCCAAAACAGAATTTGGATTAGGTTGATAGAGGGTGGCTAAATTTATAAATGTATCTGATGGATTGCGTACAAAAAAATCTTTTGAAATATCAATCTCTTCCATTTTGTTCTTTTCATAAATTTGAAGAGTATCGTCTCGTGTAAAGTTGATTACTTTTTTATATTTTTGCAGAAGATGCTGGAGTAAATTGCTACCAATAAATCCAGTGATGCCAGTCACATAAATTATTTTATGCAATGGCTGCTTCCGCCTTAAAAACCATATCTTGCATATATGCCATTTTTTTTGAATCCATTTGATTATGGCAACCTAGCATAATACCGTTTTGCATAATTTCATCAGAAATTTCAAAATCACCGAATGAATCCCAAGTAAATTTCTTTGCAACTGGCTGCTTTAAAATATTCCCTGTGAAAATTGTTCTAGTTTGGATACCAGATTTTTCTAAATGAATTTGGAATTCCTTTCTCTTGCCTCTTAATTTATTGGTAAGCAACATTGGAAATGCAAGCCACCCAGTAAATACGTTTTCATACGCATGAAACATAGAGAAGTTTTCAGATTTCGAGAATGTATCTGTTAAAGTTTTAAAATTGTTAGCTCTTCCTTGAAGATTATTCTCTAAATTACTTAATTGTACTAGAGCAAATGCTGCTGAAATTTCTGAAGGCATAAAGTTATATCCTAGATCATCAAAAACATACTTGTCGTCATAATCATATCCAGCAATCTTACAGTCAAATCGACGATTATAATCCTCTGTTTCGCCATATTGCGATGAACGTCTTCCCCAGCCTCTTAAGGATTTAGCGTAAATATAATCTTCTTCATTATTAAAAGTTGCCATTCCACCAAAGCCAGAACCAGTAACCACGTGAGAGGCATAAAAACTTGTGGTAGATACATCTGACCAATCATTTAAATTAGTTTCATACTTGTAACCAATAGTATCAGCTGAGTCTTCAATAATTTTTAGGTTATTCGCTTTAGCAAATTTATAGATTTCATCCCAGTTGGCAATATTTCCTATTAAATTTGGTACACATATGGCTGAAACATTCTCTAAAGGTATATTTTCTAAAATTGAAGTATCTATCTGAAGAGTGTCAACTTCAACATCTATAAACAATGGCACAAGATCACTTTGAACTAAAGGCGCCACAGTTGTTGAAAAAGTGAGCGCTGGAGTAATTACTTTTGAATTTTTAGGAAGACGCAATCCCTGTATTCCAAGCAGATTAGCTGAGGAGCCACTATTTGTCATCAAGCCATGTTCTTTTCTAAATAACTTTGCGACTTTTGCTTCGAGCTCATGCACTTGCTTGCCATCCATTATTGCAAGCCTATCCTCCCTCAAAACCTTCAAAACTGCTTCAATTTCAATGTCGCCATAGTTTGCTTCTGCGTAATAAACTTTCATTTTTCCTCTTGAATATTTAGATAGTTTTTATTTGATTTATTTAAATCAATTTTAGTGAAAAGATTATATTGCAGTGAATTAAGTCTGTCATTTTTTTTGGGACATTTTTTATAGTTAGGCAATTCTCTGAACTAAAAATCAATTATAATTACTTGTGCCTACTTAAATGTATAAAAAATTCTATAAAAAATGTCCAAGAGTATAATTTTACTAACGATGATTTTATCATGCTTCATTTTAGAGGCAAATGAATGGACACATAGCTCAGGTAGTTATAAAGCACATAGATATTATAACGGAAACCAAATTAATCTATCCAACATAGATGATTTAGAACGAGCTTGGAAATTTTCCTCTAGAAAATCTGATGAGATTATGACAGTTCAATCCTCCCCAATTTATTCTGGCACACAAATTATTTCTACATCTCCTAAAAGTATTTTTGCTATCGATCCAGATAGTGGAAGTGTAAACTGGGAAGTAGAACTAGAATATAAAATTAATCCTAGGGGAATTACCTTTTCCTCTAATCCAAGTCGAAGGGTTTTTGTACCTACTCAAAAAGGTATTTTAGAGCTTGATGAGGAAAATGGAGAAATTATTGGATATTTCAAAAGTGGTCAGGTCTCTATGGCTCCAGTAATTCACAACAATAATATTATAGTTGCGACACTTCATGATGGCATTAAAGCATTTGATCTTTCTTCAAAGGAATTAATTTGGCACTTAAGCCTTGAAATGAACAACTATAAAGCTAGCATTTGGTCCGGATTTTCATTCGATCAAGAGACTCAATTAGGTTACGTGATTACTGGAAGTTACGGAGGATTGATGGGTTGGTACAGAAAGGAATCTAACCTTGAATCAAACATCATAGCTTTTAATGCGAATAGTGGAAAAATAGAATGGAAGTTTCAGTATATTGAGCATGACTTGTGGGACTTGGACCTTCAGGGAAATCCTATTTTATTGAGCCTTAAAAAAAATTCAGAGAAAACTAGGGTAGTCTTGGTTGTCTCTAAAAAAGGCGATGTGATTGTTCTAAATGCTGCAAATGGTGAGCCTTTTTATGATAATTCTTTTGTTAGGATTAAAGTCCAAAGTTCCGATATACCAAAAGAAAGGGCAGCATCTACTCAAAAGAATTTTTTAATTCCTGAGCCATTTTATGATTTCTATTTAGATGCTGATAAAGCTTTTGATAACCTTGACAAAAGTAACAGAGAATATGTAGACCAAAAAATACGTCATGTTAATCAATCAGGTATTTTTCTGCCTCCATCCTTAGATCACGATGTGCTAATGTATGGAATTAATGGTGGTGCAAATTTATCTGGCGGCGCCATAGATTTCTCAGGTCAAAATCCGTCATTAGTTGTCCCTTTTACCAAAGAGCCATGGATTTTACGTGCTTTCTATACTGATAAGATTCTTAGGCTTGTCGAAAAGATGGTTGGGAAATATCAATCTTTCAAATCTAGCAGTAATGAAGAATCAATTTTTCAAAATAATTGTGCTAGCTGTCATGCTGGAGGTGGAGGTGATGCTCCTAGTAGAATAGTTTTAGGAAAGATGCCAGCCAAAGAGATTTACACTTCATTAACATCTGGAATAATGTCTGCTCAAGCTCAAAATCTTACAGATGAAGAAAAAAAGGAGTTAGCTCGATATCTTGGAAAAGAAACACAACAGATGGCTGAAAATATATTTTCTTCTCTTCCATTTGTTCCAGATAATCAACTTTATGAAGAAAACTGCTCTTCTTGTCATGGTATCTCCAGAAATGGTTCATATGAAATGGAAAGTATAGGTGATAAGTTTTACCCTCCATTAGTTGGAATAACTCTTACCAAGAAAGGAGATGATATTAATAATTATGAAAAAATTAAAGCTATTCATGAATACTTTAATGCTTCATATAATATCTCACAGGAAGAGCATCAGATAATTTTTGACGAGTTTGAAACATATGATTCTCGGCTTAATAAACTTGGATTGCTTTCTTCAAGAGGATTTTGGCAACTCTTGCTTGATAAAGAAGGTTATCCAGCAAGTAATCCTCCATGGGGAGGACTTGCTAAAATTGATTTAGTTTCAGGAAAAAAAACCTGGTCTATCCCATTAGGAGCTCGCCTTGATGATAAGAAAAATATTGTTGCAAATGGTGATAAAAATTTTGGGGGAGTGTTAACAACTGGAAGTGGTCTAATTTTTGCAACTGGTACTCCAGATTCCAAAATTTATGCTTATGATGGTCAAGGAAAGCAAGTATGGTTTGACCAAGCCGAAAGTGCTGGCTCTGCACCACCAATTTCTTTTGAACATAATTCATGTCAATTTATCTTGTTTACTGCTACTGGAGGCAAGGTAATACCATTTACTAAAAAGAAAAATGGTGATGAGTTAATAGCGTACAAACTCAAAAGTTGTCAATCTGACCCTAAATAATTTAGAAAAAGCTTTAGGCTAATTTCTAATTATGTAGGTAATTTTCTTCCCAATGAAATTAAATTTTTACTTAATATAATTGAGCAAAGGTAGTAGATATGGCTCCTCTTTGCATATCCTCTCTACCCATCCTAAGGTTCGTTCAATTTCTTCAATGCTAGAAAGTTTATTTTTTGTTATGTAACTTTGTCTAGTTTCAAAGCTATATTCTTTACCGTTTTTAGCATTGATATACCAATTCTCTGAATCCATCATCTTGTCAAGACTATTACAATTATCATAAATATATTTAAGAATTTTTGTTGCTGTTTTTTCTTTTTTATTTTCTTGAAATTCATCATCAAAATTAATAAGCAATGCATTTCTATTTGATGCTTTCCTTGCAAGGAGTTTTGAGAGCTCGACCATCCATACAAGAGATACCGTCTCTAAATATTGAAGATCATCAAGCTTAAAAAAATTTGAAAAACATATTTTATTCAATTGATTTAACCTATTTTGTACACTTCCCTCTGCATCTCCCTTTAATCCTATGGAAGTTACTGAATGTGAAAGAAAATTTTGGAGATTTGTATATAGAAGAATTTCTTTTTGCTCAATATTCTCTATATCATTATGTCCAATTGGCAAGCTTAGATTGCTGCTAGTATGCTTTATTACAACTTTAGACTCTTTTCCGAATAAAAATGACTTCAAAATTCCAGATAATAAAGAATCTAATTCAAATTTTTTATATTCAGAAGTAAATCTTATTGATTTAGAGAATTCTTGAGTTAAGTCTCTTAAAATATTTGGCTCCCTTAAGACTTTTGTTTCCTCAATAGACTCAAGAAGCCTAGAAACAAATGTTGAACCAACATGGCTTATATGAAAAATATGTATCAAATCTTTCTTTGTGCTAATTTTTAATTCTTTGAGTTGATTGCCTACTGCTAACGCGCTCAAGGAAAACATTTTTTTATCTGCTCCTTGTATTCTCCTATCTAAAAATGGGCTGCGCTTAAATGTATCTTCTGAAATTCTTAAATAGCCAATTCTTCGATCAGCCAAAAGTTGAAATGGGAAATATAATGGATCACTTAATATTTCATTTATTTCGGGACTCAACATTTAATTAAATTATCATAAATATTTAAAAATGCGGTAGTTTATTCCCACTCAATAGTTGCTGGTGGTTTGCTTGAAATATCGTAAACAACTCTACTAACATCTTCTAGTTCATTAACAATTCGATTTGAGACATGCGCCAGAAAATCATGCGGCAACCTTGCCCAAGTAGCCGTCATGAAATCAACTGTTTCAACTGCTCTAATTGCTATGACATCCGCATATCTCCTTTCATCCCCAACAACACCAACTGACTTGACTGGTAGATATGCACAAAACGCTTGACTTACTTGATCATATAATCCTGCTTTAATTAGTTCCTCAATAAATATGGAATCAGCATTTTGAAGGGTAAAAACTTTTTCTTGAGAAATCTCTCCAAGTATTCTTACTCCTAGTCCTGGGCCTGGAAATGGATGTCGATTTAACATCTCAAATGGAAGTCCAAGCTCTAATCCCATTTTTCTAACTTCGTCCTTAAATAAATCGCGCAAGGGCTCAACTAATTCCATCTTCATATCATCAGGAAGACCGCCAACATTGTGGTGAGATTTGATCACCCTAGCCTCTTTTGATTCTGATTCAGAAGATTCAATTACATCAGGATAAATAGTACCCTGTGCTAAAAAATTAATCTCATCTTTTAATTTAGTAGCTTCATTATCAAAAACATCAATAAAAGTTCTACCAATTACTTTTCGCTTCTGTTCAGGATCTGAAACAC
>MDSV01142756.1_pt1 | contig 11725 bp, 12 predicted proteins | sample 810851 | NCBI WGS metagenome assembly MDSV01 (sample SAMN05326640, study PRJNA326480) | marine metagenome | isolation source: seawater | place: Atlantic Ocean: North East | collected 2012 | reverse complement strand
TTTATCACCCTTTTTATATTTTGTTAATTCTTCCTCACCATTATTGAGATAAGTTAAATCATTACAATGTAAAAAAGTATCTACATCTAAATCACCAACTTTAACAAATAAAGAATATTCATTTTTATTCACAACTTCACCTTCGGTAATGGTCCCAACAGGAAATTTTGACTCAAAAGTCTCAAAAGGGTTTTTTTGTGACAGTCTATGGGAAATAGCAACTCTTCTTTTTTCTTTATCTATCTCCGTAATTACACAATCTATTTCATCTCCGATCGAAAACATTTTTTTTGCAGAAACATTTTTTTTTGACCAACTCAGTTCACTAGAATGAAGCAAAGTAGTTAGACCTGGTTCAAGTTCACAGAATGCTCCAAAGTCCATTATTTTTACAACTTTTGCTTTATAGACTTTATTTGATTCATAATTTTCTATGTGTTCAAATGGATCTGGAGATAACTGTTTAACTGAACATCCCACTTGTAATTTTTCTTTATCAACTGAAATAACTTTTAAATCATGCTTCTCACCAATATTGAATACTTCATCAGGATGATTGACACGCGAATAAGAAATTTCTTGTAAATGTACTAAAACATCAAGTTCACCATTAACATTAAAAAAACATCCGAACGAACTATAACCCTTCACCTCCGCGCCTTTTATAATGTCTCCAACTTTAAATTTTTCAATTATTTTAGCCTTATCTTCTTTTTTGAAAGAAGAAATTATTTCTCTTCTTGAAACGCAGGCGTTACCTCTAACTTTATCAAGTTTAATAAGAGCAAATTTTTGAGGTTCATTCATTAAATGAGATATATCTTTTAAAGGTTTATCACTAATTTGTGAGCCTGGTAAAAACATGAGTGAACCAGTATCTATATGTTCGACTATACATCCTCCTTTACACTTTGATGTAATCTTACCCATAATAGGTTCATTATTTTCATAAGCTTGAACTAATTTATCCCACCCTTTGATTTTTTGAGCTTTACTTGCAGAAACTAAGACCTCACCATTTTTATCTTCAATTTTTTCTAATAAAACGGGGATTGTTTCACCAACTTTAATCTTATCATTTAAACCCATGCTTTTTAGTTCGTTTATATCGAGTACTGGTTCAGACTTAAGTCCAGGAACGTATAAGAAGCAATATTTGTCAGTAATCTTATTGATTTTTCCTTCAATAATTTTACCTTCTTCGATGTTAATTTTTGAAAGTTGGCTATTTAATAATTTTTCGAATTCTTTTGATGCAGGGTTTGTTAGGTCTTTATATATATCCATTAATGTTTATTTAATTATATTTAAAAATGACGATCTATAAATAATATTAGTCTTTTAATCAACTATGAATTTATATTAAAAGTAACCTGAAAAAGTAAGATTATTACTAATTTACCCGTTTTTATTGAATTTTTGCCCCTAAAGCTTTTACTTTTTGCAAGAATGATGGAAATGAGGTGTTAATTGAGTTCTTATCAAATATTTTCCAACTACCTCCAAATGTTAAAGCAGCAATAACGCTAGTCATAAAAACCCTATGATCTTTAAGAAATTTTTGAATTACAATTTTATTTTTTACTTTTATATTTGGATTACCATATATTTTTATACCATTATTATAAATTTTATTTTTTATCCCAATTAAATTTAAAATTTTAGATCCCCATTTTAATCTTGGACTTTCTTTTTGATTTAATTCTGAAAGATTTCTAAAATAAGATATTCCGTTTGCTTTGGCTGCAACTAAGAAAATAAGTAAAAACTCGTCAATCGCGGCACTATTAAATTCTATCGGACAATTTATTGGCTTTATTGACTCTTTACTTTTGATCATAATGTTAGCTATTTTTTCACCTTTATATTTTCTAATATTTTTAAGTTTAATATCTATTCCCATCATCCGTAGAATTTTTAAAACACCAATTCTAGTAGGATTTATATTAACATTATTAATTTGTAATTTTGAATTTTTGGACAACGCAGTTAAAATAATAAAAAATGCACTTGAGCTTATATCTGAAGGTACATTATAATTAAATGGGCTTATTTTTTTCTTTCCATTTATCTTTATTAAATCAAAATTTTTTCTACTTTTAAGTTTAATTGGTATCTTTAAATATTTGTAAAGTAATTCAGTATGATCTCGAGATTTTTTAGCTTTAATTGTTGTAGTGCCGGCAGTATTTAGTGCAGCTAGCATTACACTGCTTTTGCATTGTGCTGAACCCTTGTTTTCAAAAAAACTTATTGATTTTGGTTTATTAGTTCCCTTAACAATAATAGGTAGTTTACCATTTTTACTTTTAAAGTTCGCACCAAATTTAGCAAGTGGTTTAGTTACTCTTAAAAAATCCCTTTTTGATAAACTTTTATCTCCTATAATTTTTATATCTGATTTTGAGTGAACGAGGAGTCCTAGGATTAATCTACCTAAGGTGCCCGAGTTTCCAGCATTTAATGTTAAATTTTTTTTATAAACAAAACTGTTCAGACCATTACCTTTTATTTGACAATCTTTTTTTTTTAATTGAACTTTAACTCCTAATTTTTTAAGACAATTTAAGGTACTAATTACATCTTCTGATCTTAATAAGTTAACAGCCCTAGACTTTCCCGAGGCTTGAGATGCAAGTAGAGCCCATCTAATTGATAAACTTTTATCACCCTCAATGTCTATAATTTTATTAAAAGGTTTAATTTTACTGAAAATATTTATATTATTTTTCATAACTATAATGATTTAGCTAATTTTAAAAGATTCACCAAAGTAAGCATTTTTTGCTTCTATATTTTTTATTAAGTTTGCAGGTGTACCTTGTGCAACAACTTTGCCATTACTTATAATTGCCGCCGAATCAACACAAGCAAGTAAGTCTCTAGCTTGGTGATCACACAAAACTATAGAAATATTATTGTTACTTTGTAAGTTAACAATTATCTCTTGAAGAGTTTTAATCGTCATAACATCAAGAGCAGCAAATGGCTCATCAAGAAGTAAAATTTTTGGATCAGATATTAAGGATATCGCAATCACCAACCTTTTCTTTTGCCCTCCTGATAGGAAATCTGCTTTGATATCTCGAATTGAGTCTAATTCAAATTTTGATATTAAAGAGTTAATTTTTTCATTTCTAATATTAGAATTTTCTATTGTTATCTCTGCTATAGCTTTTAAATTTTCATGGACAGTTAAATCATGAAAGAAACCTCCATATTGAGGAACAAATCCAATCTTAAATTTAAGTGTTCTTTGGTAAATAGGGTATTCATTTACTTTTTCTGAATTAATAAAAATTGATCCAAAGTCAGGAGAAATTAGACCAGTAATAAGATTAAAAATTGTTGTTTTACCAACACCATTTGGCCCCAATAAGCCCAATATTTGTCCACTGTTTAATTTTAAATTTAAATTGTCTAAAATTATCTTTCTACCATATTTAAGAGATACTTTTTCTAAATTTAAAATAGACTTTGTCTGTTTGAAAGATTTAATCCTAAATTTTTTAATATTTGACATATCTTAATTTAAAACAGTTCCCATAATTTTTTTTGATAAATCATTCATAAATATTTCTACATTTTTTGTAATTAAATTTATTTTAACATTATCTGCCTTCATAAAGCCCTGTAAGCCTTCATATACAACATTATTATAAATTGTGACAATATTTTTGATAAAATCTAAATCTAAATTTTCTGATAAAATTGTATTATCTTGATATTTTATCATTACATTTTGATTAAAATTAGTATTATACGTTGCACTGTTAAAAAGAGCTTTATCTGCGTTAATAATTAATTCACTATTATTAGTATCTATAAATTTTGCTTTTACATCTGTCATTTTAACCATCTCAATATCTCCATCATAAAATACCTCACTCTCATCAGCTATAATCATATATTTGCTGTTATCTTGTAAATTCAAATCATATCTTAAGTTTTTAATAAGATTATTTTTTGAAATCTCTGATTGAGCCTTTTTTTGATTTTCCAACTCCTTGATTTTGGTATTTTGTTCTGATGCAAAGTATTTTTGATAAAAGATTATAAAAATAATGATTGTTATTAAAAAGAGAAGTATTTGAATTACTTTTTTCATCTTTTTAACTCATATTGTTCAATAAATTATGAATATGTAGTACTCCAATAGTTTTCTTTTTATTATTTTTTTTATAGACACAAACATTTGTTATTTTTCTTTTATTCATCTGATACAAAACATCAGTTGCTAACATTTCCTCATCGACAACATAGGGATTTTTGGTCATGAATGATTTAATTTTAAGACTCTCGATTTTTCTTTTTTTTTGCATTAATCTTTTCAAATCACCGTCTGTGAAAACACCGGTAGTCTGACCTAAGTTGTTTATTGCAACTAGAAAACCAAGTTTTTTTATATTAATTATTTTTAGTGCTTTTCTAATTACTTGATTTTCACTTATAAAAGGTATTTTGTTTTTTGTTAACATTAGATCTCCAGCAGTCTTTAGTTTATTTCCAAGATTTCCTGAAGGATGAAACTTCTTAAAATCAAATTTTCCAAATTTTCTTTTTTTCATTATTGCAATGGCTAAAGCATCACCAATAGACAACTGAACAGTAGTGCTGGATGTTGGCACAATTCCAAAACCAGATTCAATGACCTCTGGAATTAATAATTTAATACTTGAAGACTTATATAAAATTGACTCTTTATTTGATACAATACCTATTAGAGTAATTTTATTTGTTTTCGCATATTTAATTATGTTTTTTAATTCTGAGGTATTCCCCGAATAACTAATAAGAATTAATAAATCATTTTTTGTTATTCTTCCTAAGTCACCGTGAGAACAATCATTCGCAGAAATTGAAAATGAAGGGGTACCAACTGAAGAAAGCGTAGCTGAAATCTTTGAGGCTATTATTCCACTTTTTCCAACTCCACAGATTATTACTTTTGATTTACATTTTAAAATAGCTTTAACAGATTTAGTAAATGAGTCACTTACAGAATTTCTTAATTTTTTAAGCGATTTGATTTGTAAATCTATGACTTCTCTTCCAATATTAATAATTTCTGTTTTCATATTAATGGGACCAAATATCGTCTTTGAACGAAGCTAAATCAAGATCAACCCTTGTTTTTAAAAACTTTAGACAATTATTGTAAAGATCTAATCTTTTTTCTCTTTCTAATATCTTGTTAAGCTCTTCATGAATTTTATGAAGATGGATTACATCGTTAGCACAATATTTTAATTGTGCTTGAGATAGTTCTCCACCAAAGTCTGAGCTTTGAAATTGTTTACTTATATCAATGTTTATAAATTCTTTAATCAAAGATTTTAGAGAATGATTGTCCGAATAAGATCTTGCTAACTTTGAGGCAATTTTAGTATCTAATACATTATTAGTCTCAGTTTTTAAGTAATATTTTATATGTGCAAGATCTGCCCTGCCAAAGTGAAAAATTTTAACAATATTTTTATCCACTAAAATTTTCACTAAATTAGGTGCTTTATAGTCAGATCTGTTTAATTGAACAATATGCGCATCATTTTTGCCTGAAGAAACTTGAATTAAACAAAGAGGATCTCTTTTTACGTTGAGACCCATGAACTCTCCATCAATCGCTAATACATTGCCTAAGACCAAATCATCTGGTAAATCATTTTTGTGAAGTTTAATATCAATATTCATTTTTAAACATATATATATGAAAGCAAAAAATTGTCTAATTTTTGGCGGAAGTGGTCAAATTGGTAGGAATTTAATTAGAAAGCTTACGAAAAATGGCTATAGAGTCACTGTTGTAACTAGAAATATTCATCAAAAAAGCTATATAATTAAAACTCAAGCAAACTTTGGTTATATTGAAGTTGTTGAAGCCAATATATTTGATGAAAATAAAATAAGAAAACTTTTTGAAAATACAGACATATGTATAAATTTAATTGGAATTCTTTATGAAAAAAAAAATGGGAATTCATTTAAAAATATACACACAGTCTTTCCATCTATTTTATCTAACCTCTGTAAGGAATATAAATTAAAACAATTCATTCATCTTTCTGCTCTTGGTATAGACTTAGCTGAAGACTCTGAATATGCAAAGAGTAAGCTACAAGGTGAAAAAAATATTCTTAAAAACTTCCCACTTACAACCATACTTAGACCGTCAGTTGTCTATTCTGTTGACGATAACTTTACTACCAATTTGATGACTTTGTTAAATAGGCTTCCTCTATTTCCTATTTATTATTCGGGAAAAACAAAATTTATGCCAATTCATTGTTCTGATTTAACTGACGTTATTTTTCATGTGATTTCAAATAATATATATTCACATATCATAGAGTGCGTTGGACCAGAAATAATTACATTCAAAGAAGTTTTAGAAAGACTATTAAATTTAATTAAAAAAAAAAGATTTTTAGTACCATTTCCATTAATTTTAGCAAATTTTACAGCCAAGATTTTTCAATTAATGCCAAAACCACTTTTAACTCAAGACCAATTAAGGCTTTTGAAATATGATAATATTTCGTCCGGAAAATATAAAACTAATTCAAATATTGGAATACCTAGTGTTCGTTATTTTGATGTTGAAGTAAAAAAGTACTGTTTTATGTGGAAAGAGGGTGGACAGTTTTCGACAGATAAATATCAAATAAATGAAACTAAAAAAGATTAAGCAGACTGAACTTTCTTTCCTATAAACGCTGGTACCTCATCCTTGTCAACCACCTCATCTTTTTCTTTTTTACCTTTTGGTTGATAAGCATAAAGAAGATGTAGTTTACAATAAGAAAAATCTTTAAGTGAAGATCTTCCACAAAAATAAAAGTTTTTTTCGTTTGGATGTCCTAAAGGCCATTTACATGAATTTTCATCAAGTTCTTCAAGCTGTTTAGGGTTCTCAGGTTCGAAATCTTTTTCAATTATAAGTGATTTAAATTTATTTTTTCTTCCTTTTTTATTTTTGATATTTCTATCTACTAATGTGTTTTCAAAAATTTGATTTGAAGTAGCTGTCCTAGTTTTGATTTTTGCAGAGAGATTCAGCCTATGTGCTTTTCCGATTACAGCATTTCTACTCACACCACCAATTATTTCAGCAATCTGGCTTGCAGTGTTTCCTTTGCCCCAAAGATCTTTTAATTTATTGACTTTTTCGTCTGTCCAACTCATTATGTTACAATATAATGTATTAATTTTTTACCAATACACAATATAATGATATTAAATTAAAATAAACAAGGAACAATTTAAAGTTATTCACAAATTTAGGGAAATAAATAAATTTGATATACAATCTCAACTTGTATCTGATTATTTAAGTTTATAAAAAAGAGTTTTAATTATGAGTTATCTTGTAAAGAATTATAATAGAAAAAAAATTTCATTTAGTAGAGGTAAAGGAAGCTACCTTTATACTTCTAGTGGAATAAAATATTTAGATTTTGTTCAAGGAATAGCAGTAAATTCTTTGGGTCACGCACATCCAAAATTAGTTAAAACTATAAATCAACAATCAAAAAAACTATGGCATGTATCAAATGCATTTTTAATTCCTGAGGGAGAAATATTAGCTAAAAAATTAGCTAAAAAAACATTTGCTGATTATGTAATGTTTCAGAATAGTGGGGCAGAAGCTACAGAAGCAGCAATAAAAGCTGCTAGAAGATATTTTTACTCAATAGGAAAACCATTTAAAAATCGAATACTTTGTGTAAAAAATTCATTTCATGGAAGAACATTAGCAGCAATATATGCCAGTGGATCAAAAAAGATGACAGAAGGATTTGGCCCAAAAATTTCAGGCTTTGATCATTTTAAGTTTGGCGATCACAAATCATTAAAAAAAAAGATCAAAAAAAATACTGCAGCTATAATGGTTGAAACGATATTAGGAGAAGGTGGTATTAAAGTTATACCTGATTGGTGTTTAAAAGAACTTAGAAAAATATGTAATAAAAAAGGGATATTATTAATACTTGATGAAGTACAATGTGGCATTGGTAGATCAGGAGATTTTTTTGCGTTTGAAAAATCAAAAGTGAAACCAGATATTGTTCCCATCGCAAAAGGAATTGGAGGAGGTTTTCCTATTGGAGCAGTATTAATGAATAAAAAAGTTGCCTCAGCAATGACAGCAGGATCGCATGGATCAACTTTTGGAGGAAATCCAATGGCCATGAGAATTGGAAGTGTAGTATTTGATATTATTTCAAAAAAAAGTTTTTTAAAAAATGTTAAAAAAAATTCTAAATATTTTCACGACCAATTAAATAAAATAAGAAAAAAATTTCCAAAATTAATTAAACAAGTAAGAGGAAGAGGATTTTTGATAGGACTGCAACTCTACAGAGATCAAACAAATTTTATTAATGAATTGATGAAGAATAAATTACTTACAATTAGAGCAGCTGAAAATGTTATAAGAATTCTACCCCCTTTAAATGTTAAAAAAAATGATATCAACAAAGCTTTGAAAGTGATTAATAAAGTTTGTTTGAAGTATAAATAGATGAAACATTTTATTAATCTTGAGGATATACCAGCTAAAAATTTAAGAAAAATTTTAGTTGATGCAAAAAAAAGAAAAAATCGAAGAACAAAACTGAATACTTTACAAATAGATAAAGATCAGCCATTAAAAGGTAAATTGCTTATTCAAATGTTCGAAAAATCAAGTTTAAGAACGAGACTAAGTTTTTACTTAGCTATTAAACAACTTGGGGGAGGAACTTTAACCCTGAGGTCTAATGAACTTCATCTTGGTATTGGAGGAGAAACCTTAGAAGATACAGCAAAAATTTTATCAACTTATGGGGATGGATTTATGTTAAGAACTGATAGTGATAAAAAAATTCAAGATTTTAAAGAATATTTATCAGTTCCAGTTATTAATGGATTAAGTCCATCATCACACCCTACACAAGTCTTATCTGATATATTTACCGTAGAGGAAATAAAAAAAAAGCCTATCTCTAAGCTCAATATTACCTGGATTGGTGATTCTAACAATGTTTTAAATAGTTTAATTGTTGCATCAATTAAATTTAATTTTAGATTAAATATTGGATGTCCAAAAAATTATAGTCCAAAAAAATCTATTTTGAATAGACTTGTAAAGAACAATAAAAAAATAAATATTTTTCATGATGCAAAGAATGCTGTAATCGGAGCAGATGTAATATTTACTGACAAGGTGATATCCTTAAATGACAAAGTAGATAAAAAAAAAAAATTATCTCATTTTAAAAAATTTAAGATTACACAAAAATTGATGGGTCATACAAAAAAAGATTGTATATTCTTACACTGTTTACCAAGAGGCTCTGAAGTAGAAGAAAAAGTTTTCTTTAGTAAACAGTCAAAAGTATGGCAGCAAGCTCTTAATAGAGTCCATGTACAAAAAAGTATTTTATTATATTGTTTTGGAAAATTAAGGTAATGGTAATGGATTATCAGAATTTTGATTTAAATATAAAATTACTGAAGCTCTATCCTTTTCTTTCCTTAATCCAGCGAAGGCCATCTTAGTTCCTTTAATCCATTTAGCTGGTTTCGTTAAGTAGCCGTTCAATTCCTCGAAGGTCCATTCTTTACCATACCCAGAAAGTGCTTTTGAGTATTTATAATCATTCACTACCCCAATCTGTCGCCCAACAACATTATATAATGCAGGACCAATATTATTTTTTCCACCCTTTACGATTGAATGACAAGCAGCACATTTTTTAAAAACTTTTTCACCAACAGTTAAATCTCCCATAGCCATTAAAGCGGCCATATCAATTTTTTCCTCTACTGCTTCTGCATTAGTGGCACTAGCAGTGATTGCCTGTTCGGTATCAACAGCATAGCCAGGTGTTTTTGGTTTTTCTACATGAAATACTAGATCTGAAACCTTACTAATTCCAATTACAAGAAGAGCAACCATTAAAATAGCAGCAACTATTTTGTTTATTTCAAAAGAATCCATTTTATTAAATTTTATTTTGAACGTATAACATTATAAATGTAAAATTCCTTATAATTTAATGTATAACTTTGCCTCTGTTTATAATCTAATTATAAATTAATAAAAGAATGAAAACATTAATCATAATCCCATCCAGATTGTCAGCAACTAGGCTACCAGGTAAGCCATTGCTTAAAATTAATGGTTTATCAATTGTTTCACATGTCTTTAAAAAAGCGATAGATGCTAATATTGGGGAGGTTTATGTGGCAACTGAGGATCAAGAAATAATAGATGATATTCATAAAAATGGTGGTCAGGCAGTCTTGACCAGCAATAAACATAAGACAGGTTCAGACAGAATTTATGAAGCATTAAAAATAATTGGAAAATCAGATATTGAATTAATTATGAATCTTCAAGGTGATGAACCTCTTATGAATATAAGTGATATAAAGAATCTACATCAAAGAATGATTGAATCTAAATCTATCATGGGTACTTTGGCTTCAAAAATTATTGATAAAGAATTCTATAAAAAAGAAAATATTGTCAAAGTAATTACTAAAGAGCCCTTTGAGACTTCAAACTTTCCTGAGGCATTAAACTTTAAAAGAAAATCTGATGATTCTGACAAAAACACTTATCATCATTTAGGAATTTATTGTTATCAGGTTGAAACACTTAAAAGATATATTTCTTTAAATCAATCTCTTAACGAAATCAAAAATAAGTTAGAACAATTAAGAGCATTAGATAATAATATTAAGATTAATGTTGCTCTTGCAAAAGACTCCTCTTTAGGAGTTGATACAGAGGAGGATTATGTAGCTATAAAAAAAATTATGGAATATAAATCTGAATGAATAAAATTTACTTTCAAGGAACATTTGGTGCATATTCACATCTTGCAGCTTTATCAATAGATCCAAAAGCAAAAATCTCACCATGTAAAACTTTTGATGAATGCTTTTTAAAAGCCTCTAAAGACTCTAAAGCAAAAATAATAATCCCAGAGTCTAATAGAATTACTGGAAATATAGGTATTGAGTATCTTATATTTCAATACAGATTAAATATTTATTCTGAATATTTTCAAAAAATTGAACATAATTTATTGGGAATTACTGGTACAAAAATTTCTGATATAAAAGATGTATATTCTCATGGACAGGCTTTGTCTCAATGTTCTCAATTCATCAAATCTAATAATTTCATTGAACATGTCCGAGCTGACACAGCAGGATCAGCAGAAATGATTTCTAAAGTAAATGATAAAAGTAAAGCAGCAATCGCATCCTCTTTAAGCGCAAAGACTTATAATTTAGAGATAATAAAAGGAAATATTGAGAATGAAAAAGGTAATTTAACAAGATTTTTAGTTATGGGAAAAGATATTTTTCAACCAGAATTTGGAAAAAAAAAATATATAACTTCATTTTTATTTAAATTAAAAAGTAAACCTGCTGCTCTTTATCAATCTTTAGGAGGTTTTGCGATTAATGGAGTTAATTTAACAAAATTACAAAGTTATCCTGAAAAAAATACTTTCGACTCTTTCTTTTTTTTATGTGATCTTGATGGTCATATTGAAGATCCAAAAGTTCAAAAATCTTTAGAGGAATTAGGACTTCACTGTCAAGATTTTCACGTCCTAGGTGTTTTTGAGGCTGACAAACAAAGAGAAAAATAAATCTTAATCTTTTCTTGTAGATTAGAAATCATTACTGCTATAATAGTTTTGGAGGCTAGAGGTGGGTGCTG
>MDSV01094647.1_pt1 | contig 11725 bp, 13 predicted proteins | sample 810851 | NCBI WGS metagenome assembly MDSV01 (sample SAMN05326640, study PRJNA326480) | marine metagenome | isolation source: seawater | place: Atlantic Ocean: North East | collected 2012 | reverse complement strand
GTTTCAAATAATTATAAATTGCTAGAATCTCAATCTGACAATATTGAAATTGCTGCAAATATAATGATTAAAGCTCTTAATTCAAAAAATAAAATAATATATTGTGGTAATGGAGGTTCTGCTGCAGATTCACAACATTTGTCTGCTGAGTTAATGGGTAGGTATAAGCTTGATAGAAAGCCACTTCCTGCAATATCACTAACAGTAGATACTTCTGCGATAACTGCAATTGGAAATGATTACGGATTTGAACATATATTTTCAAGACAGCTTGAAGGTATTGGAAATAAAGGTGATGTATTGTATGCGACATCTACAAGTGGTAAAAGTAAAAATATTATTAGGGCAATAGAAAAAGCAAAGGAAATAGGTATAAAAGTTATTTCTATTACAGGCAAAGATAATAATAAGATGTCTGAAATTTCTGATATTACTATTCACGCACAAAGCAATGAAACAAATTATATTCAAGAAATGCATATTGGTATAGGACAGTTAATATGCGAAATTATTGAAGAAGAATTTTTTAGTACAAAATAACTAATCTAAACTTTTTCCTCTAATTCTCTTGCAATGCTATCTAATGACTGATTGTACATCTTCTGTTTATAAGCTTCTTTGATAACTTTGCCATGTAAGACATTTTTAAAATCATCACCTCTAAATAATCCCTCAAGCTCATTACTAATTGGCTCCGTAAGAAAAATAAATGTAAAGAAATTTGACAGAAAGGAAAAGAAATAAGAGACTTTTAGTTTAAGATTATTTTCTTGTGGTTTTTTCGTATATTGAATGTGGTGATTCAAGAAAAATATAACTTTTTTCATAATGATAAAGCCAAATTTATACTTAATGATAAAATAGAATCTATGTACAAAATTTAAACCATGATTTATACCATATAAATAAAAATATTTTTCTCTTAGGTATTCAAATAATCTTAAGCTGAAGTTGGTATTATGAATTACCTCATTATTATCAAGCTTAATTGCCAATGTTTTTCTTTTTTGAATTATTTCTGCGGTATCATATCCATTTTTCCATATTATATGATTAAGAAGTATTTTTATTGATGCTTTTTTACACAGCTCAAGACCTTTGCGCGAAAAATAACTTTTGTAGAAAAAATTATTAATGTAATAACGCTCATAAAATCTAGTTTTTTTACCAGTTGTTTCTTTTGATGTTATTGTCCTGATATCTGAATGCATAATATTTGGCATTAAGATGTCTCTTTGAAATTTATCTTTTTTATTTTTACTAACATAATACTGAATCATTTCACAAGCTCCGTCATGCCCAGTATGTGATTCAAGAAAACCACCTATCACATTTAAATATTTTCTTGTAAATACACCCCATTGCTCAGGGTTATAATATCCATCTTGGGCTGATATTCTTTGCTTCATATTTTTCGAAAAATTTGATCCTCTTAAAAAAAACATGTCGTCGGGTACGCAACTTATATACTGCTTAATAATTAAATCCCAATTTTTACAGGCAAATCTAACTCTATCTGAGTTATCAATGTAAAAGTAGGTATTTTGATCAGAAGATTCATTTATCATTATATTTTGACTCTTCATAGCATTTAGATATCCGTATGGAAGTCTTTCTAGCTTTACTTCAACTTTTGTTTTATTCTGAATTTCTAGGAACTTTTTATATTCATCTTCTCTCTCGGGAATAGCAGCAATGACTTCAAAATTTTTTGTGTCAAAGCAATTCCCTTCTAAATCTTCAATATACTCTTTAAATTTCTCTGGATGCTTAGCAAGCAAACCTATGCTAATGAATTTTCCAGAAAATATTTTTAATTCTTCTAGTGGATTATCGCGTATATACTTTAAAAATTTATTCATTAAGCATTTTTTCTAAGTTCAATTTTTTTTCTTTTACTGCTATTACCAATTACAAATTTTTCACCATCTGATATATAACAAGATGAAAACCATGGTCTTGATCTAGCCGAATTATTTGGATAAGAGCCATGTATGCAATTACCATTTAAAATAACAATAGAATTGGCAGGAATAATAATATCTTTTTTCTTTAATAAAAATTCTTCTGGTATATCACATTCACTACCAGGATTATCCCCAATTTCCTCTCTAAAACTAATATTATCTCTAGCAGGCAAAAGACCTAATTTATGGGAACCTGGATAACAAAATATTGTTCCATTTTCTTTATCAGCATCTCTCAAAAACCAGTTTAATGTTACATATGCAGCATTTTTTGACTTTGGATAAAAGTTATCTTGATGAGGCTTCCACGCCTGGGAGCAATAACTTGAATAGGCTTCTTTAAAAATAAATTGCGTACTTAAACCAACAGATTTTTTTTCATGAAAAAAATCCAGGATATCTAACATTCTCACATCTGTCATTATTGACCTTGCAACCTTAGATGTATCTTTAATTTCATCAATTGTTAAATCCGACTTTGGTCTTTCATCTTGTTCATATAGAGAATCATATCTATCAGGATTTATTAAAGCTGCGAAATCACTATTTGCATGCCTTCTCATTTTACTGTTAAAAATATTTGCTTCTTCTATAGTGAACACACCTTTCAATATAAGATATCCATTATCATTATAAAATTTTTTATTTTCTATATTTAAATATGATTTATCTTGTGTACTCATTTGTAATTCCTGTCAGAAAAATATTTATTAAATCTATCTTTTAAATTTTTTAATTTTTTATATCTATGACTTAAAAACCAAGATATGTTAAAACCAAAGGTGTAAGAATTTTTATAGAATCCAGAGCCAGAATAATTTAAAAAATAAAATAGCCGCATATTATTTTTCAAGCTATGTAAAAAATAATTAATTTTATATTTTAAAACCAAATTTTTACATTTCGAGTTATTTGTAGTATTTTTTTTTATTAAATTTACTGCGTTTCGAGAATATGTTATTTCAGAAAAAAAATTATTTTTTTCTAAATAAATGTTTGCTATTAATTTCATAGCTCTTTTTTTAGCTTCTTTTTGAGATATATAAGATGTCAATATTTTCCATTTTTTTAATTGCCCATTTATTCTTTCATAATTCTTCTCTGGATTTTTCTCTTCTGGATATTCGCCTTCAAATTGTAGTTTATTATCAATAATATCTCTATTAATTTGTTTTGAGTTAAAATTATCAAATGTAAACATGTAATATGATATGCACTGTTGAAAAGCGTCGCCAGAGAAACAAGGTGCCCAGTCACCACAAATATCTAGCCACCTCCTAGTTGTAAATGCTATATTTGACGGTGCAAAACAACATTCCCAATAATCTTTATAATTTCTATATTTATATTTTGAGCACTTTACTCTAAATATGTTATCTTTGAATGATCCTTTATATTCTAAAATCACTTTATCCCAGTTTTTTGTCTTTACAAGCATTCTATCTCCTGCACATATAATAAAATACGAACTTGGGTTTGATTCTTTGAGCATCAAATTGTTGTGAATATGTCCTGAAAAATAACCACCATCAGATTGAATATATTTTATATTAAAACCTCTTATCTTTTTTTGTTCATCCAACATATTAATCATTAAATGGTCATTTTTATTAATATTAACTACTATTTCAAAATTTTTTATGTCATGGGAATTCTTTTCGTATGAATTAAAAAAATTTAATAAATTATTTTTATTATTTGAATTTACTAATATAGATATAGATGGATTTGAAGATATCATGTTATATCCTTATCTACTGATTCTTTACAACCAATAAAAGATGCTACCGCATATCTATTATATTTAGCATATTTTGCTACTGGGGTTATCCAGTGTGGGCACCTTCTCTGATTATTAATTAATACGAGTCGATTATTTTTTGGTATGATAGCTTCCATTTTATCAGTTTTTGTATTTTCACCAATCATAAGTATTCCTCCCCAATCCCATTTCCAATCATCGCAAATATAGTATAATAAACCAATATCAACTCTATCCACTTCGCCACGTAAGTCGTCTGTATGAACTCTTGAAAAATCGTTTTCCATAGATTTGATGATATACGTTGTTTCGCATAAAACTTTGTTAGAAAAATATTGCTCTAGGTATTCTATAAAATATTTTTTAAAAATATCTTTCCATTCTACAGAATTTTCTAGCGACTTAGCTCTCCAACTTGTTTGAATATAAATTTCGTCATGATCTGGGAAATATTTAGACTCCATCTCAAATGGACCGCCTATTTTATAATGCTCTCTTTTTTGATCAACTCTAAACCAATTTTTATTTTTTTTAAACTTTTGAAGAATTACATTTGATACATCGCTATCAAGAAAATCGTCGATGATACAATAACCTTTATTGAAGAAATCTTTACTTATCATCTAATACTCCGCTTAAAGTTCTTACTTCTCTTCTTGCGTTATTTCCTGAAATAAATGACTCTCCCTGACTAATGTATGATACAGATAGTAGTGGTCTTGATTTATTAGATTTATTTGGGTACGAGCCATGTATAAGATTTCCATTTAAAATCAATAAATCTCCTTTATCAAAAATACAGTCTACCTTATTAAATTTTGTTAAATATTTTTCTAATATTTTATTCCCAGGATTTGCATCATCTTTTTCTCGGTATGATATATTTGGTTCAGCTTCATATAATCCAAATTTATGTGAGCCTGGATAAACATATAGAGTTCCATTATCTTTATTGGCGCTATCTAAGAAAAAATTTGTTGTTAAGTATTGTGTTGTAAAGCCATTATTTAATGAAGAAGAATTTTTAACATAAATATTATCTTGATGAGGATTCCATGCTTGGAGTGCATACCTTGTATTTGCCTCTTTAAAAAGCATTTGAGACATTAATCCTACCACTTTAGCCTTTTGTAATTTTTCTAGTATCCTAACTGTTTCCTTGTCTGCCATTATTTCATATGTCATATTTGCAGTTTTTCTGCATTCTGAAATATGATCAACTCTTTCAGACAAAGATAAACCAAAAATCATATTTTCAAAACTTTGCGCTACTAGATACTCAAATCTATCTGGATTCATTATTGCTGCAAAGTTATTATCAGCATGTTTTCTTATTTGCTTTAAGTAATTATCACATATTTTTTCTGGTATAACATTTTTAATTATCAAATATCCATTTTCAATATAAAAATTATTTTCTTCATTAGTAAATTTTATTTTCTCAGTAATCATTAATTCTACCATCTAAAATTAACTCTTTATCTTTTGATATCATTGAGCCATAAATTTTATTAACAACTAAATCTACGTTCATTGCGTTCTCTCTTTCGGGCCATGTTCTTATATTAGTAGGATAAACATCTAAAATACCATATAAATTTTTTTCTTTTTTTAAACTTTCTGAAAAACCTCTTAAGCCCCATTTTGTTGCTGCATATATTGTTCTATTTTTTTTTGACTCTATTCCTGACATTGAGTTTATATTTATTACTTGTTCTAAATTATCTTTTAGAAAATTTATAAGCATAATTGGTGCTGTAATATTTACATCAATCATTCTCTTTATTATATTATTATCAATTTCTTTAAACGGTTTATTAGGGCAAGTAACACCAGCATTATTAATCAATATTTTTACATTTTTTTTAAGTGCAAAATTAGAAAAATCTATTATTTCGCTTATATTTGCTAAATCCGAAATAAAATATTCTGATTCAGTACCAATTTTTTTAATCTCTTCATTAACTCTTTCTAATCTTTTTTTATTTCTTCCATGTATTATTATTGAATGTCCTTTTGAAGCAAAATGTTTTGCTAGATAATATCCTAGTCCTTTACTTGATCCTGTTATCAATACTTTACTTAAAGACATTATACCTCTTGTCTATTATTTCTTTATTTTCTAAAAACCAATCTATCGTTTCATTTATGCCTTCTTCGAGAGAAATATCTGCTTTAAATCCATTTTTTTCTGCTCTTTTTGTATCAAATACTCTTCTATGATCTCCCATAGGTTTTTCAGACAACCATGTAATTTTTCTATTAAATCTTCTTGAGATTATATCTGCAATCTGCTTAATTGATATTCCAGAACCGCTTCCTAAATTTATTGGATCAGTTACTTTATTTTTTACAAAATGAATCATACCTTTGGCTACATCCCTACAATGTATAAAATCTCTAATAGGAGACCCATCGCCCCAAACTTCAAGTATATCATTATCGTGTGCCTTTCTTATTAAAGATGGAATAACCATAGCATTCTCTGGATCAAAATTGTCGAATGGACCATATACGTTTGCAGGTCTAACAATGGAACATTTACCTTCACCATATTGTTTTTCATAAGCTTGACACTGAAGTTCACCCATTCTTTTTGCCCAACCGCCGTACCAGTCATTTTTTGAAGGCTGTGTTTTCCAAACGTCATCTTCGTAAAGAACTTCTGCAGGTTCGTATACTCCAACTGTACTGGTATATAAATACCACTTTACCTTCTCAAGCATTGCAGCTTCAAGCATATTTGTATTAAATTGAAGCATTGGACCCATTATCTCTGCTGGTTTTTCTAAACAAACTTGAGGTGAACATTTAATACCAACAAGGTTAAAAACATAGTCCATATTTTTACAAACGTCTTTACAATTTTTAAAATCTTTAAGGTCAATATTATAAAATTTAATCTTATTCGACATATTTATAGGTTTATTTAAATCTGCAACATGCACATTAGCATCTTCCAACAACAATAAAGATACAAGTTGTCTCCCAATCATTCCACTTCCACCTGTAACTAAAATATTTTTATTTTTAAACATAATATTTTTATTATTTTTTAGAAATTATTGATTTAACTTTTGTAGCTATAGCTTCGGGCGAAGGTGGTAAATTATCTACATCTGGATGAAAGCCTGCAGTCCTATGTTCAAGCCCCAAGGTATAAACTTTTTTATTTGAAGAAATCATCATTATATGAGCAATGCTACTTGCCACTCCTTCTTCATAATCATCATCTAAAACCATACCGCCAAACTTACTTTGATTAAGATATTTTCTCCATTTCTCTTTGAAAATAAATGGCTTTATCCACAGTTGATGGATTATATTAATTTTATAACCTTGTTCTTCTAATATCATTCTAGCTTTCTCTGCATCAAAGCGTGTAATAGATATAGGAAATAAAGTGAAATCTGGATTTTCTACAATTATGTCTTTTAACTCTTTTGTGTTGTCATAGCTTCTCCTATGTTCAGAAATATAATAAACATCATCGTCTTTCATAAATTCTTGATAAGCATACTCATATTCTTTTGGCGTCATAGGTGAGATTATTTTACTTCCAGGCATTCGCTGAAATAATGAATGGTGGGATGAACCTGCAACGGGTCCTATTGCCCCTTCCATTGCTATACTCCTAATAAAAATTGGACAAGGGATGTCCCATATTTCTTTACTTTTACAAGCATAATTGATTATTATAGGTGCATTATACCATTGAAATCCTTGATATCTCACAACGTATATTGGACGAATACCTTTTAGTCCAGCGCCAACTACAAAACCTCCATTAGCAACATCTGAGGTAGCAACTTCTATCATGCCATCTTCTTCATATAGTTCTGGTAAAGTACCACCTACCCAACCTACAGCAGTAAGACATTGCCCAAAGCACATACTTTTTTCTTCTTTTAAATGAATCCTAACTATCTCTTTGATTGTTTCCCTAACTGTTTTTTCCATGCATTCATTACCAAGTTTTTATTATGTTCGTCAACTTCTTTACCTTCAGCGCCAAAAGATTTCATCTCTTCTTCGTATCTATCGAAATTATCTCCATCTGTACCTGCTCCGGCATGCCAATATTTTCTTACGGTATTTATATTTAACAATATAGGCTCTTCGAATGAATCTTCTAAATGATTATATATAACCAGTGGATCATCAGATATATTAAAACTTTTTACAAGCATGCCATTAGCTACATCATGCATTTCCCAATTCCTTCTAATTTTTTTTTCGGTAAGTATAGAAAGATTATTATCTTCGACTATAAATAAAATTGGTATTTTTTTTGTAGATGCCCAACCAATTGCACTTAATGCATAATCTTCTTCAGCCGCTGAATCCCCTATAAAAACTATTGTTGGTATTTTACTTGCAAAACAAGCTCCAACACCAATTGGCACTTGATTACCCATTAGTCCATCGTGGCCATATATTTTATTTTCTTTTGATTGTATAGAAGCTGATCCACCCATTCCAAATGAACAGCCACTTTTTCGTCCAAGCATTTCATCTATTAATTGGTATATATCTCCATCGAACGCTAAATAGGTTGAGTGGCCTCTATGTTGAATAAATATATCTGGCTTAATATTTAATTTATTCATTTTTACTGCTATTGCAGAAGCTATAAATTCTTGTCCGGCTGACATATATACTGGGAACTTAATAATCTTCTCTTGAACTTTATTATATAATGCATTTTCAAAGTTTCTACATAAAGAAGCTTTTTTAAAAATTTCTAATCTTATATCCTTCAAAGAATTTCCTCTATGTCTCTTAATGTTTTATTCCAAGTTTCAAATCTATACCCATTATCATCGATATAAATTTGGGCTCGTGGTTTTTCGCTTGTAATTTCACTTATGTATTGCATTACATTGTATTGTTCTAGCCAGTCTTTTACTAGCTGAACACCATTTTTTCCATCAACCAGTGGTCTATTTTTTTTTGCTTTAGCAGTAAAAATAATTATGTTATATTTTTTTGAAAGAGTTTTTAATGCATCCAGCGATCCTGGTAAAGGTTCGCCATAACAAGTTCCGTCGTACCATCCTTTGTCAAAGTTATGAATAACACCATCAAAATCTATAGCAATATTATTCAACTCTGCTTCAAAACCTGGTGGCACATGATTTGAACTAACTGTCTTCATTTTTTAAATTAATTCTGATGACGGATTAATAGTCATAATCACAGTATTTTCATGAATTCTATCAAATGTTCCTATTAACCTCTTTACTATATGTGAAGCAATAACATCACCTGGGCCAGCTATAGTTGTATTACCATCATCAGTTAAAATTCCACCATTTAAAAAAATTAGGTTTTCATGATCTTCTTTACTTAACAAAGATTCTTTTTTTAAAATACTTTCGACAATAATTTTACAGTTTTGAAAAATATATATGTTTTTTTTATCCTTTTTTGGATCTTTAAAAAAAATACATTCTTCTGACTTCAATATCTCACTTGACTTTCCTTCGTATGGCTTTGCTTTTCTACCATACTTATCTTCTAGTCTAACTAAATCATGTTTTATCTTTGGGGTTTCTATTTCAAAAATTGCAGCACCTCCATCAGATAATGCTTTTGTAGAATGAAACAAGCCTTTTCTAATCATTATTTTTCTGCCTGAACTTAGACGATTTATGTCATTTAAAAAAGATACATTGACAGTACCATTTAAAACGATAAGTCCAGTATCTTTTTTTGGATGGCAGTGCAGTGAAGTTTCCTGGTTTTTCTCAATATGTAAAAACCACAAACCTACATGCTCATTCTCATATGCTAGGTATTCGTAACCCCAAGGCTTGTTTACTATAACATTTTTATATTCTGTTTTATTATTTATCATTTGCACGATAATAAACTTTAAATACTTCTTTCATCCATTCTCCCATCCATTTGTAATGCGGACAGCTTACTAGATTTTCAGAAACTACAGCTGGACCGTCAACATAATTAGCTCCTGAGTTTACTATATCATCCATTATACTATAATAACCTGAAACATCTCTTCCCGATGTGATCTTTGATGAAATTAATAGTTGAGCTCCATGACATATGCAGGCTATAGTTTTTTTCTTACTGTTCCATTCTTTGATAAACTTTAATGCGCTCTTTTGTTGTCTAAGATACTCTAATGCTTTTACTCCGCCAGGTATAATTAATAAGTCATAGTCATTCATGTGCTTTTCAAATAATTTATCATCATCTAAATCATAAACTGATTGAGTACACTCATTATAAGTACCTAGAATTCCAAATATACGTCCAAGCTTGTTTGCCATTATATCAACCTTAAAGCCCTCTTCTTGAACCCTGTAAAAAGGGTATACAACTTCGTGATCTTGATAACTTTCCCATGTTAGAATTAGAGCTTTTTTTGACATTTTTGTCCCCTTTTTTTTAACTATATAATTTGTAATTTATTAATAATTTCATAAATTTATACAAATTTCAATTTTAATTCTTTTTGTATAATTTATCTGTAAATGCATTATATCTATCTTTTGCATTATTGCCATATTGACTATACCACTCAATTGTACTTTCAATTCCTTCCTTAAGAGAAATAATTGGATTTATACCTAATGACTTAGCGCGCTCAGTATTCATAATTCTCTTTTTATCTCCAGATGGCTTTGACGTGTCCCAAATAATCTCACATTTGTCTGGCATACATTCTGCAATGGTTTGGGCTATTTGTTTTATGGTTACACCATCCCCACTTCCTAGGTTCACGGGTTTATTGTATCCTTTTTCAATAATTTTTATCATTCCTTCAGCGACATCATTCGCGTGAATAAAGTCTCTAATCGGACTTCCGTCCCCCCATACTTTAAGAGGTCTTTCACCACTTGTTGCTCGATGAATTAGACTAGGTATAACCATTGCATTTTCGGGATCAAAATTATCATATGGGCCATATACATTTGCAGGTCTTACTATTGAAATTTTATCCCACTTATACTGGATATCATATGCTTGCGCCTGAAGTTCGCCCATTCTTTTTGCCCATCCCGCAAATCTATCATTATCAGATGGAAATGTTGACCACACATCATCTTCGTTAAAAATGTCTGTGGGCTGGTAAACACCAATACTACTTGTGTATAAATATCTACTAACATTACATTGTCTTGCTGCTTCCATCATATTCACAGAAAAAGTTAAAGTAGGAATAAAAAAACTTGCTGGATTTTCCATAGTCATTTTTGGAGAACCTTTTACACCTATTAAGTTAAAAACTATTTCTTTATTTTTACATGCCTTCAGACAATTGGAGAAATTTCTTAAATCTAAATTTATAAAATCTATGGAAGAGTTGATATCAGATGGTTTGTCTAAAGATACAATAGTTAGTTTGGCCCCAAGATCAAATAATTTTTTTACAAGAGGTCTTCCAATTAAGCCTGTGCCACCGGTAACAAGAACTTCCTTATCCTCAAAAAAACTCACTAAATTAATCCTCTCTCACTGTAAACTACTTGCGATCCTGAAGAAGAAATTTTAAATGGCACAATAGAATTTTTGTCAAATTTTGAAATTAAATTTTCTCGCATACCCTCTTTACACATAAATAAAACAAAACCCCCTCCTCCTGCCCCTAGTAGCTTTCCACCTAGAGCACCATTACTTACTCCCAAACTATATATATCATCAATAATTGTGTTGCTCATAACATCACTTAACTCTCTTTTAATTTTCCAGGCTTCGTGTAACAACTGTCCAAAACCGTCATGATCGTCACTTAATAATAATGAATGAGCAGTAGATACCATTTCATATAACTCTGTATAATCTAGAAATTTATTTTGCATATTATTTACTTTTTTTAACGCAACATCTGTAGCTCTTCGCGTAGTTCCTGTATAAACTAAAATCATTCTGTCTAAAAAATTATTCAAACGTTTAGAAGATAAGTTTACTGGAACAACTTCAAAACTACCGTCTTTGGCGATCTCAACTTTATTAAATCCTCCAAATG
>MDSV01089267.1_pt1 | contig 11725 bp, 10 predicted proteins | sample 810851 | NCBI WGS metagenome assembly MDSV01 (sample SAMN05326640, study PRJNA326480) | marine metagenome | isolation source: seawater | place: Atlantic Ocean: North East | collected 2012 | reverse complement strand
TTAGCCCTGACCATATAGAAAGACATAAAAATTTAAAAAATTATATTAATGCAAAATTTAAGCTATTAGAAACACAGCCAAATGGCTCAGTAGCATTTGTGAAAAAAAACGATCCATTAATTAATAAAAAAATTGAAAATAGTAATTTTAAACAAAAAATTATAAAAGTTGACTTTTTAAAAACTAACAAAATATTAAACCAATTAAAGAATAAATATTTTTTATCTTCTGGAAATAAAGAAAATTTATCTTTTATTTTAAAAATCTCAAAAATATTAAAATTGAATAATAAAATTTTACTTAGATCTTTAAATAAATTTAAAGGATTAAATTATCGACAACAAGTTCTTTTTGAAAATAAAAACTTGACCATAATTAATGACTCAAAATCGACTAGTTTTGCTTCTTCAGAAAATTTATTGAAAAATTTAAATGATATTTACTGGATTTTAGGAGGTATTCCTAAAAAAGGTGATAAATTTAATTTATCTAAACAACATTGTAAAAATTTTAAAGCTTTTATTTTTGGTAATTATTCTAAAGAATTTAGAAAAAGTTTAAAAAACAAAATGGTTATTAAAAATTTTAAAAATTTAAAAGATATATTAAGTAAAATATTTTTAGATATAAATAAAAGAAAATTAGAAAAAAATATAATTTTATTTAGTCCAGCTGGAGCATCTTTTGATAGTTTTAAAAATTTTGAAGATAGAGGTTTATACTTTAATAAATTAATTAAAAAATTTTTTAATGCAAAACGATAGTTTTTTATATAAATTTTATTATCAGTGGTGGAAAAATATTGATAAATCAATTTTTTTACTAATAACTTTATTATTTACTATTGGCCTATTTTTTTCTTTAGTTTCAACTTCGTTAATTGCCTCAGATAAATTAGATACAAATAGTTACTTCTTTTTTTTTAAGCACTTAATTTATATTTTTATAGGAATATTTATAATCTTTATTTTTTCTTCTATTAAAACAGATCAATTATTTAAATATTCTATAATCTTTTTTTTCATCTCACTAATTTCTTTATTTTTAGTTCCTATTATTGGAATAGAGGTAAAAGGCTCAAAAAGATGGATAGATTTATTTTTTTTACCAAGATTTCAACCAATTGAAGTATTGAAACCATTTTTAATTGTAATGTTAGCAACTATTCTTTGTAGTAATAGAAGCTATAATCTTTATTTTAAATATTTATTATCAATTATTTTAATCTCTGTAATTTCTTTACTTTTAATTATACAACCAGATATTGGTCAGACATTGCTAGTAGTTTTTTCTTGGGCTATTTTAATTTTTACATCTGGAATCAATATTTTTTTTCTTTTTGGGTTTTCTTTATTTGTAGTGATTTTTCTAACCTACCTAATTATTTATGTACCTAAGTTTGATTATATTTATGGTCGGATTTTTTCTTTTTTTAATAAAGAAACTGGAACTCATAATTTTCAATCTGAAAAAGCAATTGAATCAATTACAAGTGGAGGTTTCTTCGGAAAAGGAATTGGTGAAGGTACATTAAAAAATAAAGTCCCTGAAGCTCATACAGATTATATCATTTCAGTAATTTCTGAAGAATTTGGAGTTGTAGCTATAATGTTAATATTATTATTATTTTTAATACTTATCTATATGGTTTTTAAAAAAATTAATTATGAAAAGAGTGAAAAGATTAAACTAATTTTAATAGGTTGTGTGAGCTTAATTTTGATGCAAGCGACTATTCATGTGGGTGTTAATATCCGATTGTTTCCAACCACAGGAATGACATTACCATTTTTGAGTTATGGTGGTTCATCAATTGTAAGTATATCTATATTGTCTGGAATAATTTTAAATTTAACAAAAAGAAAAATAAATCATTAATTATGAAAGAAAAAATCTTAATTTCCACGGGAGGATCTGGGGGACATGTAATACCAGCAATTACAATTTATAATCATTTAAAAATGGAATATGACATTACGATTTCTACTGACTTAAGAGGTCTTAAATACTTAAACGGAGATGTTTATAATGTAGTTGTAATAGATACCCCTAAATTAAATAGATTAATTTTATTACCTTTTGCAATTTTAAAAATAGTTTTATTAACTATCAGATCTTTATTTTTATTAAAAAAAGAAAAAATTCATATTTTAATTTCAACAGGTGGCTATATGTCATTGCCATTATGTTTGGCTGCAAAAATACTAAATGTAAAAATTTTTTTACTTGAACCAAATATAGTTATAGGAAGAGCAAATAAATTTTTTTTAAATTTTTGCAAAAAAATAATATGTTATTCTAAAAATGTTATCGGTTTTCCAAATAAATTTTACTATAAATTAGCAATTTCAAAACCACTTGTAAGAAAAAAATATTATGAAACAAATTCTATAGAAAAAAATGAAAAAAAATTTACAGTGATTATAATTGGAGGTAGTCAAGGGGCTAAAATATTTGATGAAATAATACACGAATCAATTTTAAAAATTTCTAAAACTAATTCATTAAGAATAATTCATCAAACAAATGAAAAAAATATAAATTTTTTTAAAAATCTTTATTCAGAAAATAAAATTGAAAATATTGTTTTTAGTTTTGATCAAAATTTAAATATACTTTTAAAACAATCAGATTTATGTATTACAAGAGCAGGTGCCTCTAGTTTAGCCGAAATTGTTATATCAAATGTTCCTTTTATTGCTATCCCTTTACCAACTTCAAAAGATAACCACCAGTTCAAAAATGCTAATTATTATAAAGATAAAGATTGTTGTTGGGTTATTGATCAAATGAATTTTGATAAACAAAAATTTGAGGATTTGTTACTAAATATATTAGAAAATGAAGATAATTATTTAGAAAAAAAAAAAAACATAGAAAATTTAAATTACCAAAACACATGGAATAATGTTAATCAAAATTTATTAAAAATTATAAATGAAAATTAAATTAGCTAAGTCAGAAGTAATACATTTTGTAGGTATTGGTGGTATTGGTATGAGTGGTTTATCTTTGATAATGATAGGCAAAGGTTTTAAAGTGCAAGGTAGCGACATAACTAACAATAAAAATATTGAAAGATTAAAAAAAAATAAAATAAAAATTACAATTGGACATAAAAAAAAAAATATTAACAAAGCAACTATAGTGGTTGTATCATCTGCAATTAAAAAAAATAATCCAGAATTAATTGAAGCTAAAAAAAAACAATTACCAATCTATAAAAGAGGAGAAATGTTAGCCCACATAGTTTCTCTAACAAAAAACATTGTAGTTGCAGGTTCACATGGCAAAACAACCACAACTTCCTTGATAGCCTCAATTTTTCAAGAAACTAAAATGGATCCAACTATTATAAATGGTGGGGTAATTAATTCAATTAATGATTCTGCAAAATTAGGCAAAAGTGATTGGTCTATTTTAGAGGCTGATGAGTCTGACGGAAGTTTTGTTTATATTCCTCCAACCTATTCAATAATAACAAATATTGATAGAGAACATATGGATTTTTATAGATCTATGGAACAACTTAATAAATATTTTATTAAGTTTGTAAATAAAGTACCATCTTTTGGAAAGTCATTCATCTGTTCAGATGATAAAAATAATAAGAATTTAATTAAGAAGTTAAAAAAGAAAAATTTTTATACATATGGTTTAGACGTCAATTCAAATTTTTGTATAAAAAATATAAAGCAATTCAAACAATATTCAGAATTTGATTTAAAAGTAATTTTACCAAATAAAAAAAATAAATTAATAACAAAAATCAAAATTCCTTTATTAGGTATTCATAATATTAAAAATTCTGTTGCAGCTGCAGCTCTTGCAATAACAGTTGGGTTACCAATTTCTAATATCAAAAAAGGACTAAAAAATTTTAAAGGAGTACAAAGACGATTTAATAAAATTTTTACTTTTAATGAAGTAGATTTTTTTGATGATTATGCACACCACCCAACAGAAATTAAAGTAGTATTAGATGGAGTAAATAATGTTTATAAAGGTTATGAAAAAGTATGTATATTTCAGCCACATAGAATCTCAAGAGTCAAAGATCTAAAAAAAGAGTTTACTCATTGTTTTAAAAATGCAGATAAATTAATTTTATTCCCAATTTATACCGCAGGTGAAAAAATTAAACTTGGTTTTAGTTATTTAAATTTTGCAAAAGAAATAATTAAAAACTCAAAATTAAAACTTTTTTTAGTTGACGATAAATTTCAATTAGCAAAATATATTAAAGATAATATATATGGAAAAAAAATAGTTATAGCAATGGGTGCAGGAACTATCTCAAATTGGATGAGGGAGTTACCTAAATTATTATGATGAAAGTTAACTTAGATCATTTGTTATTAGAATTTAGTAATAATTTAAAATTAGATTTTGATTTAAAAAAAAAAAATTGGTTTAATATAGGAGGTAAAACTAAGATTTATTATAAAGCTGAAAATCTTAAAGAATTAATTAAATTTTTAAAAAAAATTGATAATAAAGAAAAGATCTTTATTCTTGGTGGTGGTTCAAATACATTGATGACAGATAAAAACTATGACGGGATAGTAATTAAACTCTCTTCCAATTTTAATAGAATTTCACTTTTATCTGATCTCATAATGATTGCCGGAAGTGCTGTTAACGATAAATCATTATCAGAATTTGCAATGGAAAATAGTATTGGTGGCTTTGAATTTCTTTCATGTATACCTGGTACAATAGGTGGAGGAATAAAAATGAACGCAGGTTGTTTTGGAAGAGAATTCAAAGATATCTTAATTTCAATTCAAGCAATTAATAAATCTGGGAAGGTTATTACAATACCTGCAAAAGATATTAATTTTAAATATAGAGATAGCAGGTTATCCGATGATTTAATTTTTTTGAGTGCTTCTTTTAAGGGTTATAAAAAAAACTCTAAAATTATTAAAAATGAAATTATTAAACTTAAAGAAAAAAAAGAACAGTCACAACCTACAAAAATCAAAACTAGTGGAAGTACATTTAAAAATCCAATTGATCAGTCAGATAAAAAAGTTTGGCAATTAATAAAAAAGTCCGTTTCACTTGAGAAATCTTTTGGTGATGCATGTATTTCTAAAAAACACTGTAATTTTTTTGTAAATAAAGGAAATGCTAAGTTTGATGATATGAAAAAGTTAATAGAATTTGTTTCTGAAAGTGTTTTAAAAAAAACTGGTGTTAAATTAGAAACAGAGATTAAAATTTTAGAATAAATTGAAAAAAAAAATACTTATACTCTCAGGTGGTATTTCAAAAGAAAGGCTAATTAGTCTTGATACTGGTTTACAAGTTGCAAATGAATTAAAAAAAAATGGTTATAAAATAAAAATTTGTGAACCAGACAATAATTTATCAAAAAATATTAATCAATTTAAACCATCTATTATCTTTAATGCATTGCATGGTCAGTTTGGCGAAGATGGATATATACAAACTGTTCTTGAAGGTTTTAAAATACCTTATACCCACTCAGGTGCAATTGCCTCATCCATAGCAATGGATAAAGAAATTTCAAAGAAAATTTTTATTAAGAATAAAATTTATACTCCAAAATTTATTACATACTCATTTGATAAAAAGAATATAGATTTAGTAAAAGTAATTGATAAAAAATTAAAATTTCCAATTGTGATTAAACCAATAAATGAAGGTTCAAGTGTAAATGTCCATATCTGTACAAAAAAAAATATCAAAAAAATTTTAAATTCTATGAAAAACTATAAACAAGTTATTATTGAGAAGTTTATTGCTGGAAGAGAAATACAAGTTGCAATTATGGGAAATAAAAAATTAGGTGCAATTGAGCTTAAACCTAAAAGGAAATTTTATGATTATCAGGCCAAGTATAATACTAATGCCAAAACACAACATATTATCCCTGTGGAATTACCCAAAAATAAATTAGAAGAAGTTATGAGTGTAGCACTTAAAGCACACAAAATTATAGGATGTAAGGGTGTGACTAGATCAGACTTTAAATTTTATAAAAACAAGTTTTATTTATTAGAAATTAATACTCAACCAGGAATGACCAAACTGTCTCTTGTACCTGAAATCGCTGCATATAATGGAATAAAATTTATAAAATTAATTGAATGGATTTTAAAAGATGCATCATCGAAAAAGTAAAATAATTTTAATATATTTTTTTTTATTACTTATGGTGGGTTCAGTTAACAATATTAATTTAAATAGTCTACAATTTAAAGAAACTACCAACATTGATGTTATGGGATTAGGTGTTGAAAATAATGAAATTTTATTGCGAGAAATTAAAGATTTAAATTTAGGTAATATTTTTTTAATAAGTAAAAAAGAAATTGTTAATCAAATTAGTTCAAATAGCTTAGTTGAAAAATATGATATTTATAAAAGATATCCCTCTTCATTAAATGTTAACATTCAAAAAACTAAATTCTTAGCAAAAATAAATGATAAGGGAAAAATATTTATTATAGGTTCTAATGGAAAACTTTCTAAAAATAATTTTTCGAATAATCAATTACCATTTATTTTCGGTAAGCCAGACGTTCATGAATTTTTAAATTTTAAAAAAATTATTGATCAATCTAAATTTTCTTATGATGAGATTAAAAATTTGTATTTTTTTTCATCTAAAAGATGGGATTTAGAACTAAAAAATAATATAATAATAAAATTATCTAGAAATTTTCCTGAGGAGTCATTGCAACTAGCATTTGAATTTTTGTATAATAATGGTTTTAAAAATATTAAAATTATTGATGCTAGAATTAAAAATCAAATTATTTTAAATGATTGAAGAAATAGATTTTGAAACTTATTTATATATTTCAAAGAATAAATTACAAGTTTCTGTATTTGATAAAATAAAATTGAAAAATTTATATAATGAGGAGTTAAGTCTTCACAACATACTCAATTTTCAAGATTTTGATAATTTATCAAAATTTCTAAACGAAAATATTTATAAAATAGAAAAATTAGTGGGTAATTTTATTAAAAATATTGTTTTAATAATAGAAAGTGATGAAAATTTAAATGTTAATATTACCACAAAAAAAAAGAATTATGACAATTCTATAAATCAAAAATATTTAGAAAATAGTTTAACTGAACTTAAAGATTTATTCAGAGAAAATTATCAAGATCAAACTATTTTGCATATTATTATAGTTAATTATATTATGAACGGAGAGAAATATTCAACATTTACAAACGTTGTCAGTAGTAAAAATTTTTGTCTAGAGGTAAATTTTGTATCTATTTCTAATGAATTAGCTCTTGCTTTAGACAAGGTACTAGAAAAATATCAAATTAAGATTAACCAATGTATGTGTGGTAATTATATTAATACCTTCTTTAAAAAAGATAATAGAGAAATATCTCAAATGGCCCATAGATTAAGAAATGGTCATAATGATAATGAAGTTATTTTGGTCCCAAAAAATATAGAAAATAAAGGTTTTTTTGAAAAATTTTTTCAACTATTTAGTTAAAATTGTTTTTTCTGGTAATATTTGTTGTTTTTAAAATTTTATAGAATCAAACTAAAAGTTTGATGTGTCTTATTTAACTCAAAAAACAATTAAAAATAATGTTTCATTTAGTGGTGTAGCTCTTCATAGTGGCCTAGATGTAAATATATACATTAAACCTGCTGAACCTAATTTTGGTATTATTTTTAAAAGAATTGACTTAAAAACTAATAACTTAGTTTATCCAAATTTTATGAATGTTACCAACACTTCTTTAAACACAACTATAGAAAATGAATATGGTGCAAAGGTATCAACAATAGAACATTTAATGGGTGCCTTATTTGGCTTGGGGATTGATAATGCATTAATTGAAATTGACAATGAGGAAGTGCCAATCTTAGATGGTTCATCAAAAGAGTTTATACAAAAAATTATATTATCAGGAATAAAAGTAAGTGATGCGCCAATCAAAATTATTAAGATAAATAAAAAGATTGAATATTCAGATGGTGAAAGATTTATTTCAATTCAACCATCAACATTAAGTTTAGATATTGATTTTGAATTAAAATATAAAAATCAGATCATTGGAAATCAAAGAAACAAAGTTAAAGTTTATGAAGATGATTTAACTGATATTTTTAACTCAAGAACATTTTGTTTGTTTGAAGATATAGAATTAATTAAAAAAAATGGTTTAGCAAAAGGTGGCAGCTTGGAAAATGCAATAGTTGTTAAAAATAATGAAATACTAAATCAAGACGGTTTAAGAAATAATAAAGAATTTGTTAATCACAAAATACTTGATTGTATAGGGGATTTGTACACATCTGGCTATAGAATTGTGGCGGGGGTCAAGTGCTCCCAAGGAGGTCATTATTTGACAAACCAGTTATTAAGAAAAGTGTTTCAAAATAAAGAGAATTTTTCAATTATAGAAATTAAAGAAAAAAATCTACCACATACCCTTATCAATAGAAATTTGCTAAGATCTATTGCTTAGACAAAGATAACTTTATAATCATTAACTTAATAAGTATAAAGTCTAAATGAAAATAAATAAGATTTTTCTTTTATTTGCAATTTTTGTTTGTCTTATCTCTTGTTCTAAAGAAACATCTACTCGTTCAGTAATCAAAGAAAAAGATTTAAACTCTCAGGTTTTAGAAGCATATGAGGAAGGTCAAAAAGCACTTGAAGGTGGTGATGTATTGTTTGCGGCAAAAAAATTTAATGAGGCAGAAATATTATTTCCACAATCTGAATGGGCACCTAGATCAGCATTAATGGCAGCCTATTCATATTATGTTCAAGATTATTATGGAGATACAATTGCAGAATTGAAAAGATTTACAAAAGTATATCCAAATCATAATAATTTAGATTATGCATATTATTTATTAGCAATTTGCTATTATGAGCAGATAGTAGATGAAAAAAAAGATTTACAATCTATTGTTAGTGCAAAAGAAATATTTGAAATTATTGTAAAAGATTTTCCAAATACAGAATATTCAATAGACTCTCAATATAAATTAAATTTAATAAATGATATTCTTGCCTCAAAGGAAATGTATATAGGTAGGTATTATTTTGAGAAAAAGAAATGGATAGCAGCAATAAATAGATTTAGAACAATAATTGATAAATATGAAACAACTATTTATACTGAAGAAGCTCTACACAGATTAGTTGAAATTTATTATATTATTGGGTTAAAAAAAGAGGCAGAAAAATATGCTCAACTTTTAGGTTACAACTACCAATCTTCTATTTGGTATGAAAAATCTTACAGTGTTTTTAATAAAATGTATGAAAAAGATAAAACAAAAAAAGTTAAGAAAAAAAATAACATTGTTATAAGAAAATTTAAATCTCTATTTGATTGAGATGAATAAAAAAAAAATACAAGAAGAATATAAAAAAAAAATAAAATTGATTAATAAATTTAATAAATTTTATTATGATAAAAGTAAGCCTTTAATTTCTGATAAAGAATATGACGAGCTTAAAAAAAATATTTTATTATCAGAAGCAAAATATAAATTTCTCAAATCAAAAGAGTCGTTATTAGAAGTTGTAGGTTATAAACCATCAAAAAATTTTAAAAAAGTAATGCATAGAGTTCCAATGCTATCATTAACGAATGCATTTGATGAAGAAGATTTATTAAATTTTGAAAAGAAAATTTTAAATTTTATATCTCAAAAAGAAAATTTTGTTGTTTCTTATACTGCAGAACCAAAGATAGATGGAATTTCAGCATCTTTAGTATATAAAAATGGAAAATTTTTAACTGGATTATCCAGAGGTGATGGAAAAGAGGGTGAAGATATAACAGCCAATCTTTTAACAATAGGTGATATTCCAAAAAAAGTTCTATCAAAGGATTTTCCAAACGAAATTGATATAAGGGGTGAAGTTTTTATAAAAAATAGTAATTTTAAAATTTTAAAAGAAAAGTTTGCAAATCCAAGAAATGCTGCATCAGGTTCGTTAAGACAAAAAAATCCAAATGATACTAAAAAGATACCATTAAAGTTTATAGCTTATACTTTTGGTTATGAAGAGGGATTACAGATAAATAATCAATTTGAATTTTTAAAAAAATTAAATGAATGGGGCTTTAAAACAAATCCTTTTAACAAGTTAATCACAGGAACAAAAAATTTATTAAAGAATTATCATGAAATTGAAAAAAAAAGAGCTCAAATAGATTTTGATATAGATGGTATTGTTTATAAAATTAATGATTTCAAGCTTCAAAAAAGGCTTGGTAACGTAGCTAATGCTCCAAGATGGGCAGTAGCTCATAAATTTTCGTCAAATAAAGCTATCTCAGAAATTTTAAATATTGATATTCAAATCGGTAGAACTGGAGCCTTAACTCCTGTTGCAAAAATAAAACCCATTAATATTGGAGGTGTTTTAGTTTCTAATGCAACTTTGCATAATGAGGATGAAATTAATAGAAAAGATATTAGGGTTGGTGATACAGTAACTGTTGAAAGAGCTGGAGATGTAATACCTCATATATTATCTGTTGATATAAAAAAAAGACCAAAAGATAGTTTAAAATTTATTTTTCCAAAAAATTGTCCTTCCTGTGGTTTAAAAACAATTAAAGAATTTAATGTGATAACAAAAAAAAATGATGCAGTAAGAAGATGTCCAAGTGAAGGATATGAGTGTGAAAAAATAGCTATAGAAAAGATAAAACATTTTGTGTCTAAAGATGCTTTTAATATTGATGGTTTAGGAAAAAAAATAGTAGAAAATTTTTGCGAAATAAAATTAATTAAACTACCTCAAGATATTTTTAAATTAGATTTTAAAAAAATTGAGTCATTAGAAGGTTGGGGTAAACAATCAGTAGAAAACCTAAAATATTCAATAAATGAAAGGAAAAAAATTTCTTTAGAAAGATTTATTTATTCATTAGGAATTAGACACATTGGTTTAGAAAATGCAAAAATTCTTTCAAAATATTTTAAATCATTTTTAAAATTCAAGTCTTTATCAAAAGATAACAGATATGAAGAGTTAAAAAATATAGATGGTATTGGAGAAACACAAGTAAACTCTATTAAGAATTTTTTCTCTAATCAAACTAGTTTGATGGTATTGAGTGAACTTCAAGAAATTTTGAATATTAAAGATAAATTAATTAAAAAAAAAAATGGATTGTTAAATAATCAAACATTTATGTTAACTGGAAAACTAAATGGTATTAGTCGAGCTGAAGCAAAATCTTTAATAGAAGAAAATTCTGGAACTACTGTTAGTAATATTTCAAAAAAACTAGACTATTTAATTGTTGGAGAAAAACCAACAAACAGAAAAATTAAACTAGCTAAAGAACTTAAGATTACAAATATAGATCAGGGTCAATTTTTAAGAATGCTGAATAAAACTAGCTAGCCACTTACGTTCTTTTAAATTTAAATACTTTGATATCTTAGAGTAAACATTAACATGATATTTAAATAAATAATCTTTTTCTAAAGAGCTTAAAAGTTTATAATTGGTTAATTCTTTTTCAATTGGAACTAGTGTTAAGTTTTCAAAATAAAGATTTTTATTATTATTTTTAACAAATACTAAATTTTCAATACGTATACCAAAACTGTTTTTTTTATAATAACCTGGCTCATTACTCAAAATCATACCTTCTTTTATTTTAACTTTATTAAATTTTGATATTGATTGTGGTCCTTCATGAACGTTAAGAAAAAAACCTA
>MDSV01203744.1_pt1 | contig 11726 bp, 11 predicted proteins | sample 810851 | NCBI WGS metagenome assembly MDSV01 (sample SAMN05326640, study PRJNA326480) | marine metagenome | isolation source: seawater | place: Atlantic Ocean: North East | collected 2012 | reverse complement strand
TGATGTAAATTTAATGCATCATTTAAATAGATGCAGGTTAATATTGCAAAAACGTAAGCTTGAAGAAATGCTACTAAAATTTCTAAACCTGTTAATGCTACTGAAAAACCAAGCGGTAACCAACCACCTAGTAATCCCAAACTTATGACAAATCCACCAAAAACTTTTAACATAGTATGACCTGCCATCATGTTTGCAAACAATCTAACCGATAAACTTACCGGTCTACTTAAATATGAAATAATTTCAATTATTGTGATAAGTGGTAATAACACCGCTGGAACACCGCTTGGAACGAATATACTCAAATATTTAAAACCATGTTTTACAAATCCAATGATTGTGACTGCAATAAAAATAAATATAGCCATAATTAATGTAACTATTATATGGCTTGTGACTGTGAATGAATAAGGTAGCATACCGACCATATTACAAAAAAGAACAAACATAAATAAACTAAAGATAAAAGGAAAATAAGGTTTAGCTTTCGATCCTGCTGTATCACTTATCATCTTAGCAACGAACGTATAAAACATCTCGGCTACGAGCTGTACTTTATTTGGTATAATTTTTTTTTCTTTTGTACCCAAAGACAAAAATAATAAAATAATGGACGCGCTTATTACCATAAATAAGCTAGCATTTGTAAATGATAAATCTATTCCTGCAATTTGAATTTCTGGCCCAATTTTGTGGACGCTAAATTGCTGCATTGGATTACTTGCCATATATTTCCTTAATTAGTCCTCTTTTTGCATTTGGTTTGCAGTTCGAATTACGTTTAACATTCCTGCAGCCGCTCCCAAAAAAAAGAAAATTATTATTAACCATGGTTTAGTATCAAACCAGCTATCTAAAATAAACCCAATTATTGTCCCAACAGCAACCGCCGCAACAAGTTCAGTACCTAACTTAAAAGCACCACCCATGAATGTTCCTCTTTTTTCACTATCTGATTGAACTTTTTTTTTTATTTTTGATTTTGCAATTTTTAGGCGAGTTTTAAAATCTTCAGGTACTATCATTATAAATATTAAGCTACTAATTCCTCTGCTTTTTGTAAGTCCACAGAAACAAGCTGGCTTACCCCTTGCTCAGCCATAGTAACACCATAAAGCCTGTGCATCCTGGACATTGTTAAAGCATGGTGAGTAATTATTATGAATTTTGTATTTGTTATTTTTGTAAGTTCATCTAATAGACCACAAAAACGAGTAACATTTGCATCGTCTAACGGAGCATCTACTTCATCTAAAACGCAAATTGGTGATGGGTTTACCAAGAAAACTGCAAAGATCAAAGAAAGAGCAGTTAAAGCCTGTTCACCTCCAGATAACAATGTGATTGACTGAAGTCTTTTACCTGGCGGAGATACAAACATTTCCAAACCCGCTTCAAGCGGGTCTTCAGAGTCCACAAGTTCTATTTTCGCGGTCCCCCCATTAAATAATTTTGTATAAACTTCATTAAATTTTCTATTTACTTTTGTAAACGCCTCAAGCAATCTCTCCCTTCCTTTTTGATTTAATTCCTCAATACTTGTTTTTAATTTAACTATAGCTGAGTATAAATCGGCTCTGTCGTCTTCCATTTTTTTAATCTCTGTTTCATATTTTTTTGTTTCTTCGTCTGCTCTTAGGTTTACTGAACCAAGAGATTCTCTTTGTTTTTTTGTTTTTTCAGTTTTTTGTAATTGTTCTTCTAATGTTGGAAAAGAGTCTGGGTTTATATCGTTTAAATCTGATTGGGAAAGAATTGTGTTTTCATTATCAATATTTAGTTCACTTTTTACAGAATACAATAAATCTTTTTTTCTATCCTCTATCCCTTCAACAGTGGCTTCATTTCTAGCTTTATTCTCTTTCAATCCAGATAATTTTATTTGTACTTCTCTGATATTTTGGTTAATTAAATTATACTTTTTTTCAGACTCAATTAGTTCACTTTCAATTTCCTCGTTTCTTTTTTTTGTATTTTCTAAATTCTGAATATTTTGCCCTTTCGATGTTGCAATACGCTCCGGGTTTTTTTGATTTTCATTAAATTCTGAGAGTAATTTACTTTTTCTTTCTGCTAATTCAGATGTCATTTTTTCAGAATTTGATCTTAGATTAATCCAGTTTTCTAATTCAACGTCAATATTTTTTATTCGTTCTTTTCTTTTTATAGAGTCGCTCTGTATTGACTTATCTTTTCCATAATTTTCAGCATATTCTTCTTGAGAAGAAGTGATACTTTTAACTAACTTTTTTAACTCTCTAAAAGATTCTTTTGAGAGTTTTTTTCCCTCATCAATATCTTTTTCAATTTCATTCAACATAAGATCTAATCTACCTTGTAAATTTTCTAATTTAGATTTAGAGGTTTTCAAGTCTTTAGAGGCACTCGACTCTACTTCTAATAATTCATTTTCTGTTTTTAAAAGTTCTTTTTTTTCTTTAGAAATTCTTTTTTCATTCAAATCAGCGTCTAAAGAAATGCTCTTTTCTCTTTCAAGGTCCGATTCTAAAGTTTTAATAGATTTTTCAAGTTTTTCCTGCAATGATTTTACTCTAGCGTCTTCTTCTTCAAGATTTGAGATTTCTAAATTAAGCTTTTGTAGACTTGCAGCACTCTCCATTTTTTTATCGCGTAATGGCGCTAATTTTTTATTCTCTTCTTCTAAAAGTGAATTGTTATGATTGAGATCTATATTTATAGCACTTATTTCATCATCCAATTCGCTTAACTTTTCTACAATTTTCTTTTTATCTTTTTCTATTTCTCTAATTTTTAAAAAATAAAGCCCAGCCTCCACTTTTTTAATTTCTTTTGAAATTTCCTTATACCTCGTAGCTTCCTCAGCTTGTTTTTTCAAATTATCTAATTGTTTCTGCTGTTGTTTCTTGAGCTCGTCAGCTCTTTTCAAATTATTCTCTGCTGCATTTAATCTTGTTTCAGCTTCATGCCGTCTTGCATGAATTCCTGAAATTCCTGCCGCTTCTTCAAGTATTGATTTTCTCTCAATAGGTTTTGCAGTAACTAACTGCCCGATTCTACCTTGACTTATAAGAGAAGGTGAATGAGCGCCGGTTGATAAGTCTGCAAATAAAGTTTGAACATCTCTTGCTCTAACTTCCTTGTCATTAATATAATATTTAGAACCTTTATCTTTTTCAATTTTTCTCTTAATCGATATTTCATTAAACTCTTTGAACTGTGCTGGACCTTCTTTATTTTGATTATCAAGAAGCAAAGAAACCTCCGATATATTTTTAGAGGGTCTATTTGAAGTTCCTGAAAAAATTACATCTTCCATGCCAGAGCCCCTCATACTTTTTGCAGAATTTTCTCCCATACACCACCTTAGAGACTCTACAATATTTGACTTACCACAACCATTAGGACCAACTACTCCTGTTAATCCATCTTCAATAAGAAATGTTGTTTTTTCTGAGAATGATTTAAAACCAGTAATATCAAGTTGCTTAAACTTCATCTATAAATTCTTTTCTATAATTTTTTTAAATTTATTGTAATCCGCTTTTCCTGAATATTTTTTTTCATTTACAATTATTGTAGGAGTAGAGTCTATGTTATATTTTTTTTGTGCTTGGATTCTTTCGTTAAGAATTTCATCTTGAGCATTATCATTTTTCAAACAAGCATCCATTTTGTCTTCAGTTAGATCAAAATTTAAGCCTACTTTCTTAATTAAAGAATTAATTTTTTTAATATCCGAACCAACAGCCCAGGTTTTTTGTTTTTTGTAAATTTCTCCTAAAAGTTCAAATTTTTTTTCATTATTAATTTGGCACCGTATAATAACCTCAGCGTTTAGCGCAGCTAAATCTAATGGAAAAGCATGATGTTCGAATCTCACTAGATCTTTATCTATATAATCCTTTTTTAAGTTATTAAATATCGATGTATGAAAATTTGCACAGTGAGGGCATGTTAGAGATGAAAAAACTTTCACAATAACTTTTGCATTAGGACTCCCCATACTTAATACATTGCTTTCTGCTTGAGAAGGTATAAACAAAAACAATACAAAAAATATTTTTAAAAAATTATTTATTTTTTTCATTAAATGCCTTTACGAAGTTTGATAGTGAGTTTTTAAGTGATACATTTTTGACCATTTTCATTTTTTTTTCAATTTTAGTAAAATTTTGAATTCTTGAAAAAGTTTTATCTTGGGATTTTAATTTATCTTGTACAATTCTTAATGTAACCTGACTAATACAACTATACCCAAAAAAGCTATTAATTTTGTCAATTATTTCTTTTTTTTCATATTCTATTTCTAGCTCTTTACCATGCCTAACATTTAAAATTAATGTACCATTTTTCATTTGCTTTCCCATCTTAACAGTGACAGGGTAACATGAGTCAGCGATTTTTTTACTTACCATTTTTGTCCAGTTGTCTACGATACTAGAGTAATTATAACCTCCTTTACGCAAATATTTCTTTAGAGTTTTTGGTATTGAGTTCGAAAAAGGCCTAAGCCCTTGAATGAACGTCTGTGTTTTATTATTATTTTTACTATGCATTTAAATCCAACTTTATCAAAAAAAATTCTAGCTTGGTATGATAATAGCAAAAGAAATTTACCTTGGCGTGTTAGCAAAAAATCAACAAAAAAGCTTTATTACAGACTTTTAAGTGAATTTATGTTGCAACAAACACAAGTAAAAACAGTTATTCCATATTTCAACAAATTTACTAAAAAATATAAGTCTCTAGAATCTTTGTCTAAAATTAATGAAAATCAAATTTTAAAATTATGGGAAGGATTAGGTTATTATAGAAGAGCAAGAAATCTTTTAGCTTCAACTAAATTATTAGTAAAAAAATATGAGTCCAAGCTTCCAAATACTTTAAAGGAAGTAAAAACTTTACCAGGAGTTGGGGATTACACTGCGAACGCCCTTTTAGGTTTTGTTTATAATAAGCCGACATTAGCAATCGATGGAAATGTGAAGAGAGTATTTTCGAGGTATTTAAACAAAAAAGAGTCAAAGATAAATTTTGAAAGATTGATTTTTATTAATAAAAAAAATCTTTTCATTACAAATAGAAACTCGGATTTTATTGAAGCTTTAATGGAATTTGGTGCTTTAATTTGCAAGCCAAAGGACCCAAAATGTAGCCAATGTTGTTTGAATAAAAGTTGCAGGTATTTAAAATCATCAAAAAAAATTAAAACAGTTAAAAGAAAAAAAATTAAGATTATGAATTACAATATTTTTTGCTTTATAAACAAAAGAAAACAAATAGCCTTAACAAAAAAAAATGAAATAAGCTTTTTAAAAAATTTCAACTTACCACTAATTAAAAAAATGGAAAATAATTCTATAAATAGAGAGTGGAAGTTTTTGAAAAATTACAAAAATTCTATTTCTAATTTAAAACTTAATATTAATTTATATTATAAATTTTCTAATAAAATACCAAAATCCTATAATTGGTATTCTTTAAATAACAATCAAGAATTAATACCTAGCTTTACTAAAAAAATATTTAATCAGGTTTCGACTTTATTCTAATGAAAAAAAAACTTGCAATTATTGGGGCTGGAATAGCAGGATTAACTTTAGCAAATTTAATAAAAAAACACTCCGATCATGAATTTATGGTTTACGAAAGAGAAGAAAGTTTGTCCCTTGAAGAGGGTTATGGAATTCAATTAGCAACCAACAGTACTAAAATTTTAAATCAAATAAATTTTAATGAAATAGATAATGAAAAAATATTTCACCCAAAAACAATAGACTTTTACAATATTCAAAATGAAAAAATATGTGATTTAAATTTATCCAAGTTTAACAGTGTTGAAGCTAAATACACAACTCTTCAAAGATCAATCTTAATAGAATTTTTAAAAGAAGATATCTACACACAACATTTAAGATTTGGAAAAAAAATAAAAGAGGTATCTGAAATTAAAGATAAGGTTCTACTCAAATTTGATGACAACACAAACGATCTTGTGGATTTCGTTGTGGCTGCTGATGGAATATTCTCAAATACTAGATCTTTTTTTGAAAAGAAAAAAGTAGAGCCAAAATTTAAAAAAGCGATTGCAGCAAGATTAATATTAGACTCAAAATCTGATCTCAATATAAACGACGAAAACATAAGTTTAATGCTTGGAAGCAATAGTCATATAGTTCTTTACCCAATTAATAAAAAAAAAGAACTTAATATGGTTTGTATAATGAGATGTAAAAAATATGATCCAGATAATATTAAACAGTTAGTTCAAGAAATAGTTTTAAAACAAAACCCTGAATTAAAAAATGTTTTTAATAATGAAATAAAGACATGGCCATTATATTTTTCTCCAAAGATTCTTCCTTCTACTAATAAAAAAGTATTTTATATTGGCGATGCTTTTAATGGATTTTTACCAACTCTTGCCCAAGGTGCCAGTCAGTCTATAGAAAGTGCTTTTGAAATATTTACTTTATTAAAAAAAGACAAGCTTGATAAAGAAAATAATTATTTTGATCTTAGATCAAAAAGAGCGAAAGTTGTAAGAAATAGATCAAATTTTAATTTTTTCACATTTCACTTTTCAAGCTTTATTATGCAAAAAATAAGAAATATATTTCTAAGATTTTTGGTTAAACGTAAATTTTTCGTAAAAAGATATTTAGGTAAAGTTTACGAAAATTAAGCTTTTGTCTCTGAAATAAATTTTTGTCTCAGGCTATCAATAACCACAGTAGATCCATTTATATCGCAATGCCAATAGGTCCAACCATTATAGCTTTCAGCACCCATAATCGCTGCTGCAATTTTATGAATTGAGCCTTCTGACTTCTTATATTTGATACTTCCATCGGCCATAATTTTAGCATTAATCTTCTTTTTTGGATCAAACAGTGTAGTGCCAGGTCTTAAAATTCCAAGTTCTACGAGAGAACCAAAAGGAATTCTTGGTTTAGATTTATTATTTTCAATTGTATCTAAGTAGTTTTCTTCTATTACTTTTGTATTTTTTATTCGTTCGACAGCAGCCTTGAAGTATTTTTTCTCTCTTTCTATTCCATAATATTTTCTACCTAATTTTTTAGCAACTACTGCAGTTGTTCCAGTGCCTAAAAAAGGGTCAAAAATAATATCACCTTTATTTGTGGTAGCTAAAATAATCCGATGTAATAAGGATTCTGGTTTTTGTGTAGAGTGGACTTTCTTACCATTTTGCTTTAATCGTTCTTTTCCATTACAAATAGGCAGCATCCAGTCAGATCTCATTTGCAAATCATCGTTTAAACATTTTAATGATTTATAATTAAAAGTGTATTTCGATTTCTTATTTTTTGATGCCCAAATTAATGTTTCATGGGCATTAGTAAATCTCGTACCCCTAAAATTCGGCATAGGGTTATTTTTTCTCCAAATAACATCATTAAGAAGCCAATAATTTAAATTTTGCAAATGATATCCAAGTCTAAAAATATTATGGTAGGATCCTATCACCCAAATGCTTCCATTGTCCTTTAAAATTCTTTTACACTCTATTAACCATGATTTACAAAAATCGTCATAATGTTTAAAACTGTCAAATTGATCCCACTTATCATTAACTCCATTTACTTTACTTGAATCTGGTCTTTTTAAAGTTGCACCGATTTGCATATTGTAAGGAGGGTCAGCAAAAACTAAGTCAAAAGATTTATCAGGAATTTTTTTTATTTCCAACAGACAGTCTCCATTGACAATTTTATTAAAAACTTTTGACATTTTTTGATTCAACTCCAAATTGAATCTCGGGTCAAACTATTTAATTAAAAAATGAGTCCTTTTGTGCTTTAGAGTCTTAGCTCGACAACATCTTGTGTATCGGTTTAAAACCTTTTCTATGGTGAGAAGTTATTCCAAATTTTCTAAGACCATCCAAATGAGCTTTAGTGCCATAGCCAAAGTTGCTTTCCCAAGCATATTGACTAAATTTTTCTGATAATTTTATCATTAATTGGTCTCTGAAAACTTTAGCTATTATCGAAGCAGCACTTATAGACTTAATTTTTTCGTCTCCGTTAACAATAGTTTTAAAATTTCCTAAGCCTTGTGGAGCAAAATTTCCATCTATCAAAACTAATTCTGGATTGATTGACAACTTATCTATAGCTCGTTTCATAGAGAGGAGAGCCGCTTGAAGAATATTTAACTCTAGAATTTCCTCAACTGAAGCTATGCCTATGGCATAAGTTGAATTAAGTTTAATATGTTCTGCTATTTCTATTCTTTTCTTAAAAGTAATCTTTTTTGAGTCTTTTAACAATTTAAGACTCACTGTTTCTTTTAGTATGACTGCTGCTGAAACCACCGGCCCAGCTAAACATCCTCTTCCTACCTCATCTACTCCAGCAGTTATCATATAATTCAATTATATCTTAAGCTTAACTTTTTTATCTCTAATCATTTTAAGGTCAATCCAAGCCATTTTTTTCTGAGCTGGTTGCCTCATTAAAAAAGCAGGATGAAAAGTGACGATTACAGATGTTTTGCATTTTCCAAATTCTTTTTCAATCCATTTACCCCTTACTTTTGATATAACAACTTCATTTCCTATCAAAGCACTCATTGCTGTGCTGCCCAATAATACTAAGATCTTTGGATTAATTATTTCAATATGTTTTTTTACTAATGGTAGATAGCGCTTAATTTCTTCTTCAGTAGGCCTTCTATTTTCTGGGGGCCTATAATTAATTATATTTGATATATATACTTTTTTTCTATCTAGATTTACTGAAGCTAACATCTTGTCAAGTAAAATGCCTGCGCGACCAACAAAGGGCAATCCTTCCTGATCTTCATTTGAACCCGGGGCTTCACCCAAAAGCATTATTTTAGATTTAGGGTTTCCATCACCAAATACCATTTTTGTTGCATTATTTCTCAGGCTACAATTTTTGATATCATTTATTGATTTTTTCAGTTTCTCTAAATTGTTTGATTTATCGGCTGAAATTTCAAAATTGTCTTTTTTATATCTGTTGATTGCTTTGTTATTGTAAATTAAATTGTGGTTAATAAGTTTATAATAATTTATTAATTTTATTGAATTGAGACTATTTTTTTTAATCATTAATTATTATGCAAAAGTTTAGTTATAAGCCCAAGATTATAGGACTAGCCATATTTGTCATTATATTTTTGTCCACACCTTCAGCAAAATCTTTGGATAAGTTTAATAAAGCAGACCGAGTATCCAATTATTTTTCAGGAATATTATTATTGAATGATAATCAATATGAGAAATCTCTTAGATATTTTAAAAAACTTAATGGCCTTGAGATTAATCACATAAATTACTCATCAAAATATTTATATTCTTTGGTCAATTCTGGGAATTTAAAGGAAGCATTTAATTACTCCAAAAAGCTTGAAAAACTAAAACTTGATAGCTTTGAAAGTCAATTAATATCAGGAATCTATAATCTCAAAAACTCAAATATTGATTTAGCTAAAAAATATTTTTTTAAAGCAAAAAATAGAAATTCAGGTTTAATCTTAAATAGTTACGTTTCTAATTCTCTTTACAATTGGTCAAATTTAGAGAATTTAAATCAAGCAACTTTGGAGCTGGGAAAATTAGATAATAGATTTGAAAATTTAAAAAAAATACAAAATGTTTTTTTAAATTGTTATTTTAATGGCTCAAATACCAATTATCTTTTTAATGAAATGATACTAAATCAAGAAACTGATTTCTCTAGATATAATTATTTTTATGCTTCCTACCAAGCCTCAAAAGGAAAGATAAATAGTGCTAAGCAAATTGTAAGTTCTGCAATTAAACTATATCCAAGAAATTTATTACTTAACCAATATAAAAATGACTTAAATCAAAACAAAAATGTTTTGGCATTTAGTTGCAAAAAAGAAAGTCATGTAATCGCAGAAATTTTATACATTACAGCTAACGCTTTATCTTCACAGTCAGTTTACCCCTTATCAAATTTTTATTTAAATTTAGCAAAATATTTAAATGAAAATTTTCATTCCTATGATACCCTGCTAGCAGAGAATTTTTATAAAACTAACAATTATAAAAAAGCTAAAAATATTTATGTAAATCTGAGTAAAAAAGGCGAAGCGTTTAATTGGCACTCATCAAAACAGCTAGCAAGAATTTTAATACAAAATAAAAACAAAAGTGAAGCATTAAGACTCGTTAAGGACTCTTACAATAATTTAAAGAATAAAGAAATTTACGAAATTTTTGATTATGCAGAATTTTTAAAAAATAATGAAAAATTTAAAGAGTCTATTTCTCTATACACTAAAATATTAAATTTAGTTGAAAAAAAACATCCTTTATATGCAGAGGCAACTGATGGAAGAGGAATTGCTTATGAAAGAGTAGGTGAGTGGAAAAAAGCAGAAAAAGATTTGTTAGAGTCACTAAAAGTTAATCCAGATCAAGCTTACGTCATTAACTATTTAGCCTACTCATGGATTGAACAAGGAATTAAGATAAAAAAATCTTTAAGCATGTTAGAGAAGGCAAACAAGCTTAGAGGAAATGATCCTTATATAACTGACTCTCTTGGCTGGGCCTTATTTAAGCTTGAAAGATATAAAGAAGCCAAAGATTACCTTCAATTAGCGGTAAAATTAATGCCAGCAGATCCCATAGTTAACGATCATTATGGAGATGTTTTGTGGAAAAATGGAAAAAAGATTCAAGCAAGATACTATTGGAATTATGTTTTGAGTCTTGAACAAACTGAAGATAAATTAAAAAAAATTATCGAAGAAAAATTAACAAAAGGTCTTTAACGTATGTTAATTAAATCTTTTTCAAAAGTTAATTTGACGTTGAAAGTGATTTCTAAATCCCAAAGTAGATTACATGAAATTCAATCATTATACTGCTGGGTAAATCTATTTGATAAAATCGAGATTAAAAAAATTAAAAACAAAGATAAGATTATTTTTAAAGGTCCTTTTGCAAAATTTATAAAAAAAAAAAATAATTCTGTTTACAATCTTCTTAAAGAGTTAAGAAAATTAAATTTAATTTCCAGCTATTACTCCATAACAATTACAAAAAATATTCCTGTTTTTGGTGGTTTAGGGGGGGGACCAGCAACGCTGCTTTTATAATGAAGTATTTATTTAAGAATAAAATAAATTTTAATTTAATTAATAAATTAAAAAAAACAATTGGATCTGATCTCCCGCTTTTTTGGAAAAAACAAGGTTTTCTAAAAAATTTGAGAACAGTAATTTCTTTAAAAAAACAACAAAAATTTTTCTTTGTGTTAATCCAGCCAAATATTATATGTTCCACTAAAGAAATTTACTCAAAGGTCAAAAAACTCTCTAAAAAAGAGAATTTGAATCATCATACATTTAAGCATAGAAGTAAATTTATTAACTATTTGTGTAAAAATAGAAATGATTTACAATTTATTGTTGAAAGAAAATATCCAATTGTAAAAAAACTATTAACAGATATCAAAAATGAACAAGGGTGTTATTTTTCAAGAATGACTGGTTCTGGGTCAGTTTGCTACGGTTTGTTCAAAGATCAAATTATTGCAAAAAAAGCCTTAAATAAATTAAAAAATATGTATCCTAAATTTTGGTTTTCATTGGCTAAAACTGTTTAATTTCTGTGATATATGATATATCAGGTTTCTTAACATTGGGGCATAGCCAAGCGGTAAGGCAGCGGTTTTTGATACCGCCATCCTAGGTTCGAATCCTAGTGCCCC
>MDSV01234850.1_pt1 | contig 11728 bp, 9 predicted proteins | sample 810851 | NCBI WGS metagenome assembly MDSV01 (sample SAMN05326640, study PRJNA326480) | marine metagenome | isolation source: seawater | place: Atlantic Ocean: North East | collected 2012 | reverse complement strand
AATTTTCAAGTTAATGAAAATACCACTTCTTCCTTTGTTACTTTAGCTGATTATGTTTCAGATGCAGATGGTACTTTAAATGTCCTTACATATACCGTTTTTGGATCAGATGCTTCTTTTTTTAGTATAGATTCATCCGGCAATATAACGCTTACCTGTCAGGATTATGAAAGCTGCAAAGATGCTTATCAGCTTAAAGTAAGAGTTTCTGATGGAACTTATACTGATGAGAAGACTGGAGGTAATAATGTGGTACTTTTAGATATGCCTGATCCACCAACTTTCTCAAGTAATTTTTATGAATGGCAAGATGGTTCGCAAAATTATAAGCTGGAAGAGAATGTAGTAAATATATCAGCTATAGCCAATTACTGGTGGGAATGGGGAGATGGAGGCACAGGTAGTTGTTCAGTGGGTGGAACTGATGCTTCTTATTTTACCTTTTCTGGATGTAATTTAACCTGGGCAATAAGTCCTGACTATGAGACTAAGAATTCTTTTTCAGTTTCCTTTACTATATCTAATGGCAACGGAAGTGTGACTGAGAATATTACCCTTGGAGTTTATGATGTAAGCGAACCAGCTCAGACTATTTCCGGAGCTGCTCCAGGTTCTTATGACCCCAATACCTATGTTACTGCTGAAACATTAAATGGAGGTTATGGCCCAGATACAATGTATGGTTATGATGGCGCTGACACTATAAATGGGAATGATGGAGATGACATTTTATGGGGTGGAGCAGGAGCAAATTTTCTTACCGGAGGTAGAGGAGCAGATAAATTTGCAGTTAAAGCGGGGGCTTGTGTTCCAACTTCAAACTGGGCAAATGTATCTGTTGTAACAGACTTTACTGATGGACAAGATAAGATTTTACTTTTAGATGGATTGTCTTTTTCAGATATTAATATTTACGAAGCCACCCAAGATTACCCAGACCAGAAAGGTCCTAATATTGAAATTGGTGATACTTATCTGAGAGGTAATAATAAGAACATAATGATTATCAAAGAAAATTCCTTTACTTTGACTGCTGATGATTTTGAAACAGGCAGCAGTGGCACTAGTTACTGCGATTAATCAATAATTAAATATGATGATATATTTTTTAGATAGAGTTTTTAAACTGTGACTAGCAGATTTACCAATGAGCACATCCTAACTTGGCGAAAAGAAGGAGCTGTTGTGGTTCCAGAATTCTTTAATGGTAAAGAAATAGAGGAAGTGGCAAAGGACTTTGAGGTTGTTTTTCCAGGCAGGAAGGCAGAAGCAAAGGCGCTTAATAAGAAACAAAAAGGTGAGGTAGGTAATAAATTACCTTTACAGCTATCAGGAAGGCAAATGGGTAAAACCACCATGGAGCAATTTAAAAATTTTGAAAATATACCTTTTGACTGTTCCAGTTCTTTGAATCTTATCTCGGTGCACCCCAGCTTGATAGAATTTGCTAGAGCAGCTTTAGGGACCAGTGATGTTCGGCTTTATCAGGCACAAGCTTGGGCAAAATACACTGGTGAAGCAGACTTTGATCAAGCTTTTCATTGCGACTTTGGCAACCATACTCTTACGGTGCCTTCTGCAGATGAATGCTCAAATTCTATTACTTTTATTATTTATTTCACTGATGTTACTGAATCCCTTGGACCTACTCACTACGTCAATCGAACTGATAGTAAACATTTTGATGGAATGAGAAGGTTTCTAGAAAAACGTGAAGACCTTGAGCACCAAAAGGATCTAAGAAAGTTTGAAAGAAGTGCAGCTGGGCCTGCAGGTACGCTTTTGGCATACGGCATTGATGTGTTTCATCGTGGAACTAATTTGACTGAACCGGGAGGCTATCGATATGCCATGACTTCTTGTTTTAAGAAAGCTGGCAATGATGCTATTGGCTATACTGCATGGCCATGGCACTTTACTAAACCCTGGAATAACGTCTTTGAGCATGCAACTCCTGATCAACTTAATTGTTTTGGTGTTCCTTTACCTGGAGACCCTTTCTGGACTGAAGAAACACTATCTTTGGCTCAATTAAGATATCCTAAGTGGGATATGTCAGAATACTTATAGTTAAACCATGAAATATCTTCACACCGTGCTACGAATTAAAGATATTGATTCCTCAATAGAATTTTTTTGTGAAGCATTAGGCCTTAATGAATATAAGTTGAAGTGAGAATAATATTCCTGATATCTGCATTAATCTTTTCAGTCAATCTATTTGCTGAATACTTTAAAGATGTAAAAGTTTTAAGAGTAATTGACGGAGATACTGTTTACGTTAAACATTCTGAAAAATTACTTAAATTAAGACTTTTAAACATAGATGCACCAGAATTAAATCAACCATATGGAAACAAATCTCATACATATCTGAAATCTTTAATAGATTCTGAATTAATAGATATTGAAACTACAGGACAAGATAGATACAAAAGACTTTTGTCTACTATATATTTCGAAGGAAATAATATTAACAAAATGATGGTAGAAAAAGGCTTGGCCTGGGTATACGATGATTACGTAATTGATAGGGCTTTATATGATGACCAAAGGGCGGCTATAAAAAATAAGATTGGTCTATGGTCTGATCCTAATTCTATTTCACCTTGGCTTTGGAGAAAGAGAAAATCTATAAAGTGATTATTACGTCTTGTTTAGGAGGTTCTTTGTGTGAATTAAGCACTTTTACTGCCCAGATTTGGTGGTCGCCATCTTTTAATTGAATAGATTTAGCTTTTCTTTCAGATTTATTTGATGTATTCCATGCACTTAGGCTATAAGTTCCAGGCTTTAAAGAGATAGTTATGGTCTCTTCGCTTTCTAAAATTTGATTGAACTCTTCTTTAACTTCTAAGTTTATTTTCCCTCCAGAGCGGTTTTCTCCATCCAGATCATAAATTACCGTTATTGATGACCCTGTTGTATTGGAAGTACCAATAGGCAAAATAGGATTTGAGTCATTATCAATATAAAATTCTTTTAAAGAAATAGCACTCAAGTCAAAAGAGATGAGTGCTATTAACGATAGATAAGTTCTAGAAATTTTCAATTCAAATTAGATTAAAACGTATATTTCCACTCAGCCGTTAGCTTCCAATTAGTTTCCTCACTTAAGGTTGTTCCTAGATCCTCAGTTAGAGTCTGACTATCATCATCAGATGCGAAGTAACCTGTCCCCACGTCTGATAGTAGATTTGTACTTGATCCTAATTCATCATTTCTAGTATCGTAGTTAATAATAAGCTGATGATTTGGAGCATTAGGAAATACTCTAACAAAAGAGAATCCTACAATAGCAGTGCTACTGTCTCCACTTTCTGATGCAGTTTGTTTATATCCATATCCATTTATAGCTCCACCGTAATTCGTTAAGAAATACTCATTCCACCAATTTGGCATTCCACTGAATTCAGTGTCTAGGATTACTGGGCTGTCATATGATGTTTCGGCAAAACCAAACTTAGCCGAAAAATACCATTCGTTAGACACTTGTTTGACCCAAGTGGCATATAAAGCCAGTCCATCTATATTATTTGTACGATTTAACTCCCTTGTAACGGTGTAATCGGCTGTTTCTCCAGCTTCCAAAGGAGTTCCATAATCCCAAGGAAAGGTTTGACTACTTATTCTTTGAACTTTATGTTCTCTATCGTTATATGCTAAACCAACTGACCAAGTAGTAGATAATCTATACTGATAAGATAAGGTAGTTTCCTCATAATCTCTCTCTTTGAAGGTAGTTGTATAGCCACTTGCAGGTTGTCCGGCTCCAGGTGTAGAAGTAATATCATAATCACTACCTCCAGCTGAAGTAATTTTATATCCAAAAGAATGTGTGCCATTACTTAAACCAAAACCATAAATACCAGGATTGTAAGTATCGGAAATATTGGCTGTTCCTCCATCTGAACCGTCTGCATCCTTGTAGATCTGATCTTCTTCATAGTCTATAGCTCCAGTACCTAGAGTTACGGACCATCTCCAGTCAGAATCTGCTTGTATAGTCGTTGTAGTTAAAAATAAAGTAAAAAGAAATAGAATTTTGTTCATAGTTATGTCCCCAGAATTTATTAAGTCTTCAGTCATACTAACACTAAAATAGGTTAGCATCCATTATCCTTGTTAATTTATAAGACTCCGTTTTTTTTGGATACTTTTTTTGACGATCAGGAACTATTTCTACATAATGATTGAGATATATATTCTTTACAATATATATCAAAGTTGATGCGTAGATGTGCTAATTGCTTCAAAGAAATAGCCGATAAAAGGGCTACTTGTACTTGTGGGTTTGATAATTCTAAAATAAAAACAGTTCCTGGTGCCATTAAACCTGCTAGGACTATTGAGGAACGTTACTATATAGGCTCTGTTTTGGGTCAAGGCGGCTTTGGAATTACATATAAAGGGTTTGATCTTGATTTAGATAGAGTCATAGCTATAAAAGAATATTATCCAAAAAATAATGTTCAAAGAGGTGGAGATGGATTAACTGTAGAGCCATCAGATCGAGGTGAATTCAAGAAAGGACTTAATTACTTTACGGATGAAGCAAAGGCCTTAGCTAAATTCCAAGGTCACGCTAATATTGTGTCTGTCCAAAACTACTTTAGGTCTAATAATACTTCCTACATGGTCATGGAGTTCATGGAAGGTAAGACCGTACGAGAGATACTTAGAGGAGGAAGAGCCATGCCCTCTGATGACTCTGTTTCCATTATTTTGGGCGTTCTTGAAGGGTTGATAGCGTGCCATAAGCAAAATCTAATACACAGAGATTTAACTCCAGATAATATTTATATCACTTCGGGAGGAAAAGTAAAAATTTTAGATTTTGGCTCAGCAAGGCAAACTAAAGAAGGAGAAGACAATGAGTTTACTCAAATACTTAAAGAATCTTACGCACCGATAGAACAATACCAAAAGAGTGGCGCGCAGGGTCCTTATACTGATATTTATTCAGTTGGAGCAACTTTTTACAGACTTTTAACAGGCAAGCCCCCTCCATATAATGCTACAGATAGAATAATAGATGACAGACTTGATAGGCCATCAGCTGTAAATTCAAAATTAAAAATAAGCGTTCAAGTAGAGAATGTTCTCATGAAAGCTATGGAAGTCAAACCTGGGGATAGGTATCAAACCGTTGAGGCATTCAAGAAAGAATTAATAAAAGCCGTTAATGATCCAAAGCCAGTAATGGCCAAACCAATCAAGAAATCAAATGAACCTTCTAAGCAAGAATTAAAAAATCCATTATTTGAAAAACCAAAAGTTAGCGAGACTAGACCTAAAGTTGACCCAGAACCTGCCGTCTCTAAGATTGAGCCGATAATAAAACCTAAGAAAGCATCTTCAGTAGAAGTTTCAGAGTCTAAAGTTTCTATTAAAGCTAAACAAAAGAGCCCTGACGAAAAATCATCAATTTCTATGCCTGCTATTGTTGCTGGAATTGCGTTTGTAGCATTAGTTGTTGGTTATCAAATAATTAACCCTAGTGCTGACCCTTTATCTGTGAAGGATTCAGGGACTAGAATTGCTCAACAAAAAAGCCCTGACAGGGATGATCTTCTTGACGGTATAAAAACTCAGGAACCAGATAAGATTATTCCACCAATAGCTGAAACACCAATAGCAACAAAACAATCCTATCAACTCAAAATAAATATTTATCCAGAAAATGTAAACGCAATAGTTAAAGTTCTTGAAACAAAGGATCCTTATGAATACGGACAAATTATCTCTGAAGGTAAGTACACAATTCAAGCTTGGGCAAGTGGATACCGAATTAAGTTAGTTAGGGACACTTTATTGAATAGAAATAGAACAATAGATATAGATCTAGAAAAGCTTAGAGCTCCTCCTGTTTCTACCATGAATGATTTTTACACTCTTATCAACAACCCCACTGAAGAAGAATCAAATAAATTTGAGAAAAACCATAAAAGATTTAAACCTTTAAAGGAAATTTATGGTTTAGCCAACGGGGATGATTCAAAGATCTCTGAAATTAGTAGATTGGCGCGTGCTGGAGATGCAGAATCAAATTTTTTACTCGGAGTAATGAATTTATTAGCTGAGGAGATAAAGCCGGATAGCAAAGGTTATTTAAACGAAGCTAACGTTGATCAGGCTAAACAGTTCTTACAAAAGTCTTATGAAGAAGGTTATAAACCAGCTTCTTTATGGCTTGCTAAGTCTTATTCATGTTTTCTTACAAATAAATCAAGTAAATGCAATGACAGAAAATCAAAAGAATTATTTCAAGAGTTTGCTTATGAAATTCCTCTAGCCGAGTTTATGCAGGCTCAATTACTATTCCAACAAGGCAATAATTCAAGAAACGCTTTAAATTTAGCAGAATCTTCTCTGAGCGCAGGGGTTATACACGCCAATCATTTAATTGGAGACATTGCTTTTGAATCCAATAACTTGAAGAAAAGCGTTCAACATTGGCAATTAGCTGCAAAAGAAGGCAATACTAAGTCAATGATTAGATTAGCCTCAATTGCTTCAACTAGCTCAAAAAATGAAACCAAATCTTGGTTAAGAAAAGCTTATGATCAAGGCGATGTTGAGGCAGGAATATTTTTAGCAGTAGAGGCTGGTTACGATAACCCCAATACCTTTTTCACTATAGCTTCAGAAGTTGGTGAGAAGAAATTAAGTCAAGGCTATTTCTTAAAAGGATGGGCTTATTATAAAGGAATAGGCACTAAAGCCAGTGAATCTTCTGCTTTGTATAATTTTAGTCAATGTAAGACAAATATAAATTGCAATGTTCTATTTACTATTCTCAATCATAAAGATAACTCAAATAATCAGTTAAATCTTCTGGAGAAATCTTTAGTGGAACTAAATTCTACTAATAATAGAAAAGAAATGATCCCGGATGTTCTAGGTGAAATTAATTTTTACTTAGGGTTGATTTATACAAATAAGAATTTTAAATATAACTTCAATAAAGCAATCCAGTACTTTAAAGAGTCAGCAAAATATAAGAACACGAAGGCTTCAGATGCGTTGTGTTATGCGTATGCTAATGGTAAAGGCGTGAAGAAGAATGAAAAACAAGCTTTTACTTATTGCTATAGCGCGTATGTTGATGGTTCAGAGGATATTTTAACTTTAAATTACCTAGGAAAGAGTTTTGAACAAGGAAAAGGTGTGCCGGTAAATCTAGAAAGATCTAAGGCCTTTTTTAATAGAGCCTGCCTACGGAATGATGGTGCAGGGTGTTGCAACTTGGCTAAAGTTTATAATTCAGCTAAAGATACGAAGTTAAGGGATGAGAGTTTAATAAGAGCGAAGCAGAATAAGTTTTCGCATTGCGATTTAATTATTGGATTAGAATGAATACTGTTAAATACTATAGATTTTTTATAGGTTCTCTTATTGTCCTAAGTTCTTTCTATGTAAACACCGAAGAAGCAAACAAACTTTTATTGCATCAGGCATCGTTAGAGAACGAAAAGCTAATTACTTTTGTAGGAGTTTATAATAAGCAAGATAACTTCTTAAGGGACTTATCAATAGAGAATTTCTCAATTTCTTATGGTACAGAAAAAGGAGAACTACAATCTGTTGAAGAATTTAGCTCTGCAAAATTTGGAACCTCTTATATCTTTATGATTGATCTCTCTAAATCTGTAAGTATAGAAAATTTCAACCTCATTAAAGAGTCTATAGAGTCATGGGTGAACACCTTAAATCCTGGAGATGCAGCAAGTATTATTACTTTTGGAGAGGAGGTTAAGGTTATTGCAAATTTAACTTATGATCGAGAGCAGTTAAAAGAAGCAATTAATACAGTCCAAAGGACAGATATGCAAACTATGCTATATGACGGTTTGGTGAAAGCTCATGAATTAGCTTCAACAGTAGACTTATCGTACCCAACTCGTAAAGCAATTATTTGTTTAACAGATGGCGTCAATGAGTTTCCTGAATCTTTTACAACAAAGAAAGATGTCTTAACATTAATGGAAGATAATCCTTTTCCTTTATATGTAATAAACTTTGCACAAGATTCGAATCAAGCTGTCTTACAAGGAACACAGGAGATGATGGAAATATCTTCTATTTCTAGAGGAAAATTCTTTGATGCTAATTCCTTATCTATCCAAAGATCATATGAAAATGCTAGAAAATTCATTGACGAAACTTACATGATAACTTCGACCTGTCCAACATGCACCTACGATAACTCCAATATAAATGCATTTATTTCTTTTGATGCAGGAGATAAGCTTTTAACATCAAAGTTTGAGATTGAACTTGCAACCCCAAGTACTATCAATATATTTGAGAAGGGTGAAAGAAATGAAGCTTGGCAAATAAATTACTTATTTTTAACCCTTTTCTCCACAACTGTTCTTCTATCAATAATATATTACTTCTTAAATAGAAGAAGAAATCTCAAAAAGATTAATCTAGAAGAACCAAAGGATTTTGTAGATAATTTCGAAGAAAAAGAGATTGAGTCTTTAAAGATTAGAATTAGCTCAGTATCAGGTGATATAGAGGATTATTTTTCTATTGAAATAAAAGATAGTCTCTTGATAGGAAGATCAACCTCTTGTGACTTAAGTATTGAAGGTCAACCAGAGATATCAGGTAAACATTGTTTACTCGAATTAAGGCGAGGGTCTTTGTTTGTTTCTGATCAATCTTCCAGGAACGGAACCTTTGTTAACGGCGTTCCAATTCAGGACAAATATGTATTAAACAATAGAGATATTTTGGGCCTAGGAAGGGCAGAGTATAGATTACTTTTTGAAGGAGATGACTGATGGCTTTATTAGCAGGGTATCAAGATCAAGGAAAAAGAAAAGAACAACAAGATTCATATGGTTTTTTTGAATCTAAGGATGAATCTTTCACCGAACATGCAGGAAAATTAGCCATTGTTGCAGATGGGATGGGAGGCTTAGCTCAAGGAAGAGAAGCCAGCAGTCTCGCTATCAAGAAGTTTATAGAATCTTACAATAATAAGAAACCTGAAGAGAAAATTGCTTCAGCTTTATTAAGGTCTTTGCATTATTGCAATAAAGCTGTTTATAAATTTTCTGAGTCCCAAGGCATGGATGGAAAAATTGGAACAACTTTAGTTGCGGCTGTTTTAAAAGGAAATAACTTATATTGGGTTTCTGTCGGAGATAGTAGAATTTACCTTCTACAACAAGGCCATTTAAGCCTTTTAACAACTGACCATAGTTACGAATCTAAATTAGAAGAGCTAGTAGCTCAAGGAAAAATTTCTAAAGAAGATGCGGACAGCCACCCTCAAAAGGCATCACTAACAAGTTACATTGGTTCAGAAGAAATTGATCTTATTGATAGAAATACTAGTCCTCTAAAATGCTTTAATTCTAATAAAGTTCTGTTATGTTCGGATGGTTTGTATTCGCGGTTTACCAATGAAGAAATATCTTCATTAATGAATGCTGATCCTTTAACGGGATGTAAGAATTTAGTTTCAAAGAAGCTTTCAATGAATATTAAAAAGCAAGACAATTTAACCGCAGTAATTATGGAGCAAAAAAATGCTTCCAATGGTTCAAAAACCATGCAAAGTTCAAATAATAATACTTTGATCTTTGCTTCTTTTATAATTATTGCTGTAGCTGTCTATATGTTTTTTAAGCCTGGGGAGGGCATAAACTCAATTAATGGTAACCTAGAAACAGACGTTATTTCTGAATCTCAAATTAAAGAACCAGGCACTGATCAAATTGATACTGAAGACGAATCTGGCATGATTATTACTGAACATCTAACTAAAAACATTGAAAATGAATCAAAAAAATCTCCATCTGAATCTTCAGTTATAACAGCTAAAGAAACAATAGTAGAACCAGAACTCAATAGAAAAGAGAGTCTTAATTTAGAAATTCCTGAAGATCCTTCTGATCTTCCAACCCCTGTAAGCACAAAAAAAACTGATATATCCTTTAATGAAAATAATAATAATTCTTTAGCTGAAGAAACTCCTAATATAAGTAACACAGTTAAGAAGGATATTATAAAAGATATTTCTAAATTGCCTTCAGAAGATGTTCTTGAAGAGGAAGATCTTACGGAAGACTTTTCTGAAATAGCTCCGGAAGTAATTACGGAAAATAAGACTTTTGAAGTGAATCAAGAAACAGTTATATCTAATGAAGATTTTACAAAGACAAAGATAGTTGAAGTAGAAGAAGATTTAGTCACAGATTTAGATTGCGTTCCGCAAGACGTTGGCCCTTGTTTACCTAAACCTTAAAAAGAGAAAGATCAAGATAGAAAATTTCTAGAAATACCAGAAGAAGAAAAACTAGAAATAGAAACTACTTTGTAATATTAAGAATAATTGCTTTTTCTTTCTCATAAATTTCTTTTGTGATAAGTCCTTGCTTGTAAAGAGAATCTATTTGTTCCATAAGTTCTTTAGCTAGCTTTTCTTTATTTTCTAATTCTTCTTGAGCTTCTTTGCTTACAATTGCCAAATTTTCTTCACCTGTCTCGAATTTATCATCATCTTTATCAGACCCACTCTTATCCAATGTCTTTATTGATTCATCAGCTTGAGCTTCAGTTTCATTCTTTAGCAGGATTTCTGTTTTGTAATCTTCGGTTTGTTTAGATTCGGTAGTTTCTAAGTTACCAGCTTCAAAAGAACAATCTAAGGGATGGATTATTTTTCTATAACCACGCCCCTTTACTATAATGCTTTGAATTTTTCCTTCGCTTCTATCATCATAACAAGCTACATAAAGGTCTGCATCTTGTTGAGATAAGACTATAGGTAGAGGCGGAGTTGCATCATAAATTTGTGATGAAGTGCTATACCTTAATCTGCATTTTGAAGTAGGGCAATTGGGAGTTTCAACACTAACAGCTATGGAACTTATTTGTTTCTGACTTGTAGTTGAGCAACTAATTGAAATTAATAGCGCTACAAAGATTAAGAAATACTCTTTCTTTAAACGCATAGAAATAATAAATGTAATCTCACGAAAGAATTATTCTTCTTCTTCAGACCAGCTAAAACTTTCAGTGGCAAAAGGTATAAATAATAATTTAGTATTTCCTATCTCTAGCTCGTCATAAGCAATAACTTCAGTTGAAGTTTCAATAACATCTCCATTTAGATATATCAATCCTCTGCCTTCTCCAGTCGCTACAGTAAATTTAAGATTCCTAGGATTGTAGGTAATTGAGGCATGATTTTCTCTACTAATAGAATCATCTCCGCTAATCATAATATCCATATTCGTACCTCTTCCAATAAAGTTCCTTTCAGTTTTTATTCTGAAGTCTCTCCCTCTATCTGCACCTTCCGTGCACACAAACCACCCACAAACAGGATCGATACCAGAATCTTTTTTAACCATAGCAACTGTGACTTGATCGTCAGGATCATCATCTATTTCATTAAGCCCTGAAGTATTCTCGTCATCACTAGTATCGTAATCATTATTATCATCCTGGTTCGCATATTTTCCCAGTCCCCCAGTTTCCTGTGTTACTAACGTAGTATCTTCTAAAGTTGTCACTTCAGGGGCTTCTTCAAAAGAAATCGAAACTCCAGATTCGCAAGATTGACATTCATCAAAGACTCCGTCGTTATAGTATTGGTTGCAATTAGGACATTTTATTACTGCCATTATTTCTCTCCTTTATTTAATTTATAATAATCTAAATGAGCACTCAGACTTTGATAAACTTACTGTAGCCCCTTTTT
>MDSV01172589.1_pt1 | contig 11728 bp, 10 predicted proteins | sample 810851 | NCBI WGS metagenome assembly MDSV01 (sample SAMN05326640, study PRJNA326480) | marine metagenome | isolation source: seawater | place: Atlantic Ocean: North East | collected 2012 | reverse complement strand
TTTTGGATCTACTGCTCAACATTCATATTTTCAATTATTGCATCAGGGTACAGCAGAATTCTGCACCGATATAATTTACTCAACCTCAACGAATAGCCCTTTATCAAGCGCCCAAGCTCAAGGACAAGCTGCTTTACTATCTTCAGATTTTAAAGGGTCAGCTAATTTACTTGAAAAAACAAATAGTAACTCCCCAGTTAACCTTTTCCATTTAAACAAACTGTCACTTGAAGCGCTTGGTTTTTTATTAGCAACATGGGAGCATAGAGTTTTTATTACTGCAAGTATGCTTCAAATTAATCCTTTTGATCAGTATGGAGTTGCTGCCGGCAAACTTATTACCAAGAAGTTTCTTAGTTAATGAGATTAAATTTAAAGCAAGTTCCTAATACTCCTGGAATATATAAATTTTTTTCTAAAAACAAGATTATATATATTGGCAAAGCGAAGGATTTGAAGAAAAGAGTTTCTTCATATTTTGGCAAATCCATTAAGGATAGAAAGACACAACAAATCAAAATACTTACTGATAAAATTGAAACTTTTTCAACAATCACTGAAGCAGAAGCTCTGCTTTTAGAGCAATCTTTGATTAAAGAAAACCTTCCTCGATTTAATATTCTTTTGCGGGATGATAAAACATATCCTTATGTGCATTTTTCTATGGATCATAAATACCCATGCATTAGCATGAAGAGATCTAAACATGCTGTTTCAAAAAATTTTTTTGGTCCCTTTATAAGTGCTCAAGCTGTTAAAACAACTATAAAAGATTTACAGAAAATTTATCAAATTCGAAATTGCAGTGATACTACATTTAATAACAGGTCTAGACCATGTATTGAGCATCAAATGCAACGATGCTCTGCTCCATGTGTAAATTTAATTTCTGAGGTCAGCTATCGAGCAGATATTACATCTTCGCAACATTACCTATCATCTTCTGGAAAAAAAACCAAATCATTGATGACTGCTCAGATGCATAGACTTGCTGATCAGCAAGAATTTGAAAGGGCCCAGGAAATTAAAAAAAAGATTAAAAGTTTAGATCTCCTTCATCAAGAGCAATCATTCAATAGCTCTTTGATTAGTGTCGATTTTTTTGCGTGTGTTTCCAAGCTTGATAGAACAGGTATATGCATTTTATCAGTAAGAGATGGAAGGATTAGAGGAACTAAAACCCATTATCTAAAAGGCAATCAATTGCATGATATTGATAGATTATTCCAAAGTTTAATATTTTCTTATTACCAAAACAGCTTTTCACTACCAAAGAAGATTATTTTAAATATTAAGCCCAGTAATCTCCCCCTTATCAAAGAAGCTATCAAGCTGAAATTTAAAAAACAAATCTCAATTTCAGCCAACATTAATTCAAATGTCAGAAAAATCGCTAAATTAGGCAAATTAAATGCCAATCAAGTTATTGAAAATAGGGTTAATCAGGCTGATAAATATTCATTTGCTATAAAGGACCTTATTTCTAATTTAGCTTTAAATAAAAAAGATCTAACAATAGAGGGTTTTGATGTAAGTCATCATAGCGGCCAAAATGCTGTAGCTTCGGCTGTGAGATTTTCTTCTCATGGAGCTGAGAAAAGGAAGTATAGACTTTTTAACATACCAAAAGAATTATCTGGAAATGATATAGGTTCAATGAGGCATGTTCTCGAAAGGAGAATTCATAAAGCGAGCAAGAATCCATTACCAGATATCATTCTAATTGATGGGGGGAAGCTCCAATTGGAAGCTGCATTGGAAACCTTTTCTACTTTGGTTAAAAAGCCCCCTATAACCATTAGCATTGTAAAGGGATCTAAAAGGGTAAGATCCACAGAAACAATCCTTTCAAAAGATGGGATTATTGAAATGTCAAAGGATAGTTCAGGATTTTTGCTTCTTCAACAAGTTCGCGATGAATCTCATAGATTTGCTATTACAAGCAATAGAAAGAAAAAAAATAAATCCATAAAAAAATCATCTCTTGATAATATCAAAGGTCTTGGTCCAAAGAAGAAAAGGGATTTAATAAATTTTTTTAAATCTATTCAAGCTATTAAGACAGCTTCATTAGATGATCTATGTAAGGTTTCAGGAATAAGTATTAAACTAGCCAAAGAAATTAATATTTTTTATAAATCATGAATTATTTTATTCAATCCTTAACATATTTTAGAATTTTTGTTGCCCCAATCATTTTTTTATTAATCACCTTTTATGCTTCATATGGTTGGGCGTTATTTCTTTTTTTTCTTGCTAGTATTTCTGATTATTGGGATGGATTTCTTGCTAGAAAATACCATCTTGAATCAATGATTGGGGCTGTGCTAGATCCAATTGCAGATAAGATATTAGTAACATTCCTTGTTCTTGCTTTAAGTATAGAATTATCAAGTATTTATATCGGCATGATTGGAGGAATTATGCTTGTTAGGGAGTTCTGGGTAGCCGCTTTAAGAGATCTTAATGCAAGACAAGAAAATTCTAATGCTACGAAAGTAACACTGCTTGCAAAAATAAAAACATCTCTTCAATTTATAACTTTTTCTTTGTATTTATTTGGACTGTTTCAAAATAATGCATTGATATTATTTATCTCTAATTTCTTTTTATTTTTAGCGCTAATAATCACTCTTCAATCTGGCTTAGCCTATACTAAAGCCACTTTTCAGGCTGCAAAAAATTAACTGCTTGGTATTAGTTTAGTTAAAAAGGTTGCTATAATGATGCCCACTTTGATATTAATTTATAAGGCAAGCAGGTAATTTATATGTTTTCAAAAGATATTCCATTTTTTATTGCAGAGGTTGGGCAAAATCACCAAGGAGATCTTGATAATGCAAAAAAGTTTATTGAAATTTTTGCCAATGCCGGTGCGGATGCTATTAAATTTCAAACCAGAGACAATAAATTTTTATTTTCAGAAGATGCATATAACGCTCCTTACAACAGTGAAAATGCATTTAAACCGATCTATGGAGAACACAGAGAAGCATTAGAATTAAATATAGAATGGCTTCCGATTCTAAAAAAGGAATGTGAGAAGTTTAATGTTAAATTTATGTCTACTCCATTCGATGAGCCTAGTTTAGAGGTATTAAAGGATTTAAATACAGATATTTTAAAAATTGCTTCTTTTGATTTAGGTAATTTACCATTTATCAACAGAATTGCTAAAGCGCAAATACCAGTAGTGATCAGTGTTGGTGGTGGAAATTTCTCTCAGATTGATGCTAGTGTAAAAATTTTACTAGAACATGATGTTGAAGTTGCAGTTTTGCATTGTGTTTCTGAGTACCCATGTGAATATGATCGACTTGGATTAGAGAATATAAAAAATCTTATAGATGCATATCCAAAATGTACCATAGGCTCATCAGATCATTTTAATGGAATTCTTTCTGGACCAGTTGCTTTTATGGAGGGGGCAAGAGTATTTGAAAAGCATGTAACATTAAATCGATCATGGATAGGAACTGATCATAGTTTCGCATTGGAGAGAGGGGGATTCACAAATTTTGTTAGGGACATCAAAAGAGTTCCTCATATGATGCCAACAAAACCAAAGGATGAAATTGGTATTGAACCTGTGTTCATGAAATTAGGCAAGTCATTAGTAGCAAATCAAGATATAGAAGCTGGTGATGTTTTTACTCTGGACAATCTTTCTGGAAAAATATTTCAGGAAACATTTATTCCAGTCCGAGAGTCAAATAAGATTATAGGGTTGAAAGCAAATGAAGCTATCAAAAAAGGCATGCCAATCCCAGTCTCACTTCTCGAATAATACTTAATGAAACTTCTTTCAAGTATTTTTTTTTCTAAAATAGATCTTGTTGTTTTTGATTTTGATGGGGTCTTTACAAATAATAAAGTGCTTGTATCAGAAGACGGGGTTGAGTCAGTTGTTTGCTCTAGATTAGATGGAATTGGCTTGCAAAAGCTTAAAGATTTATCTATTCCAAGTATTATCATTTCTACAGAAACTAATAAAGTCGTGCAAGAAAGAGCAAAGAAAATGAAGATAGATTGCATGCAGGCAATTGAAAACAAAGAAACAGTGCTAAAAGAGCATTGCTTGAAGAATAATTTTCTTTTACAGAATGTTATCTTCGTGGGCAATGATATCAATGATTTAAGCGCATTAAATATTGTTGGAACGCCTATTGTCGTAAATGATTGTCATGAGGATCTTAGGATTAATCATTATATTCAAACTCAAAAAAATGGTGGTGATGGGGCGGTACGAGAAGTATGTGACAAGATCCATCGAGATTTGACAGCTAACAAACAATGAGCAATTTATTATTTGATGTTCGAAACAAAGTAATAGTGATTACTGGCGCATCTGGACAATTAGGTATGGAATATGTCAAAGCATTTTTAAGCGCTGGTGCAAAAGTGGCCGCTTTGGATATTAATCCAATTTCTAAATTAAATAAAATTTCGAATGATTCTTTGTATTTTTATAAAACAAACATACTATCAAAAAAAGACTTAAAAAATGCATTGTGCTCTATTCAAAGCGATTTAGGCGAACCTGAAGTTTTAATTAATAATGCCGGTATTGATTCCCCTCCATCAAATCAAGGCGTGGATACTGGTCCATTTGAATCTTTTCCAGAAGAATCCTGGGATAAAGTAATTGATGTTAATCTAAAAGGTACATTTTTATGCTCACAAGTTTTTGGAGCACAAATGGCTTCCAATAATTTTGGGTCTATTATTAATATTTCCTCAATTTATGGAATAGTTTCTCCAGATCAATCTTTATATGATTATAGGAATAAAGATAATAATGTTTTTTTTAAACCAGTTGCATATTCTGCATCAAAATCAGGGGTAATAAATCTAACAAGGTATCTAGCAACTTACTGGGCTTCAAGGAATGTTCGAGTTAATACCTTGACTATTGCTGGAGTTTGGAATGATCAAGATAAAGAATTCTTAGAAAATTATACAAAAAGAATACCGATCGGCAGAATGGCCAGACAAGATGATTATAATGGTGCTTTGATATTCCTTGCATCTGATGCCTCAAAGTATATGACTGGGTCAAATATGATTATTGATGGAGGATGGACAGCAATTTAAAATGATTAAAAATATTCCTAATTGGATTAATGGATCTGCAATGGATCCAGCTAACAAGAGCTGGGTAGAAAAAGTTAATCCAGATAATGAGTTAATAGACAGTCAATTTGCAGATTCAACAGAGAATGATTTGGACCATGCGATCAGATCATCTTTAGATGCTTACGAAACGTGGTCTCAAATTACTCCTGTTTTAAGGGGACAATATCTTTTTGATTTTATTGATTTAATAAAGTTAAATAAAGATAAGTTAGCTACATGCGTCGCGAAAGAAACAGGCAAATCATTTAATGATGCGTTTGGTGAAGTAGGGGCTGCTATTGCTCAGGGAGAGTTTTTTGCCGGTGAAGGCAGGAGATTATATTCTACCTCTTTAACTTCAGCAGTTTCGGGAAAGCAATGTCAAACTATAAGGCAGCCCCATGGGCTGGTGGGTTTAATTGTTCCCGCAAATACACCTATTGCTAATATTGCATGGAAAATCTTCCCTGCACTAATTTGTGGAAACACTGCAATTTTAAAGGCTTCTGAAGATTCTCCTGAAATAGCTTATTTAATTGGAGAAATCTCCAAAGAAGCTAAGTTACCTGATGGTGTTTTAAATATCATTCAAGGCCATGGAAATATTGTAGGAGAGTCATTAATTAACGATCCACGAGTTCAATTAATAAGTTTCACTGGATCTACTGAGGTGGGTAAGCATATTGCTTCTCAAGTAGGAGCAAGAATGGGAAGGGTATCTTTAGAGTTGGGAGGAAAAAATACATTTGTGGTTTGTGATGATGCAGATATTAATAATGCAGTTCATTGGGCTGCTCTTTCGGCCTTTAGTAATGCAGGTCAAAGGTGCGCTGCAGCAAGTAGAATTATTGTTTTTAAAGAAATTTATAACCCTTTTGTTGAGAAACTTATCACTAAAGCAAATTCTTTAGTTCTTGGAACAGACAGTCAGTCTGATCTCGGACCAGTCATGAACAAGAAACAGTTTGACAACATCCTGACTGCAATTGATAAAGAGATTGCAATTGGAGCAAAAATTTTATGTGGCTACCCTATTGATGCAAGTGATAAGGAAAAAGGCTTCTATATTAAGCCAACTTTAATAAGTAACATAGAAAATACTTCGCAATTTTGTCAAAATGAAATTTTTGGACCTGTTGCTTCAGTTCACCAAGTTGATAGTCTTCAGCAGGCATTGGATATTGCAAATAATTCTAATTTTGGATTAACTGCTGCAATTCACACAAAAGACATCGACCGAGCATTTTGGTATGCAAAGAATATTCGTTCTGGAACGGTTAATATAAATTCTGGTACCTATGGTAGCGAGCCACATATGCCGTTTGGTGGTGTGGGTCATTCTGGAAATGGAACAAGGGAGCCCGGCACCCCTGCATTGGATGTTTACAGTGAGTTAAAAAATATCTCTGTTTTGATAAACGAGGAAAAAATATGAAAATTAAAGACGTAGAGATTTTTCATGTTGACGCAGGATGGCGACCATGGTCTTTTATTAAAATTTTAACTGATGATGATATCGTTGGTTGGAGTGAATGCACAGATTCCCATGGTTCTCCAAATGGCATCAGTGGAGTTTTAAAAGATTTAAAAAGTTTATTGATTGATGAAGATCCCAAAAATATCCAATCACTTTTGTGGAAGATGCATTCTAGGACAAGACAAAGCAGAGGGTCGATAATACACAAAGCAATCGGAGGTATCGAAAACGCTCTTTGGGACATCAAAGCTAAGACATTAAATGTTCCAGTATTTGAATTGTTTGGTGGAAAAGTTAGAGACAAAATTCCTTTGTATTGGTCTCATTGCGCCACAACAAGAATGAGGGCCGCAGATATCGTAGAAAAAAAACCAATACTAAATATCTCAGATTTAAAAGATTTTGGCCAGGAGGTTCAAGAATCTGGGTTTAAAGCTATCAAAACCAATATAGGGGTTTTTGGAGAAGAACCATACATATATATGCCAGGCTTTTACAAAAGCTCTGGGGGTCCCGAATTAAATCTTAATACGAGACTTTTAAATGAGATTGAAATTTGGGTGAAAAGTTTAAGAGAGAGTGTTGGAGATACTATCGAAATAGCCCTAGATCTTAACTTTAATTTTAAAACAGAGGGATATATAAAAATTGGTCAAAGGCTTCAGGATTATAATTTAATGTGGTTAGAAATTGATTCTTACAACGCCAAGTCCTTAAGAACAATTAAAGATTCCATCAATATCCCTATAACATCTTGTGAAAATTTGTATGGACCAATTCAATATAATGAGTATTTTCAGAATTATGCAATGGATATTGCCTCTATTGATGTTATTTGGAATGGATTTACAGATTCAAAAATTATTGCAGACATTGCCAATGTGCATGAGATGAATATTTGTCCTCATAATTATAATGGTCACTTATCAACTTTTATAAGTATGCACCTATGCTCTGTTGTGCCTAATCTAAGAATGGCAGAAATTGATGTAGATGATGTCCCCTGGAGAGATGAGCTATTTACAGATTCTCCAAAGATAGAAAATGGTTACATGATCATGTCATCTAAACCTGGTTGGGGATGTGATTTAAATGAAAGCGCACTTAGTAAATACTGCTGGGAAAAATAATATTTAATGCAAGTCGGTATCTTAGGCATTGGTGCAATAGGTGGCATACTTGCAGCTTTACTTCATAGAAATGGGCATAATCCTATTTGCATCTGTAGAGAAAAAACAAATGATTTGATCAGCAGTTCTGGACTAAAGTTAGATAGTAAAATTTATGGAGATTATAATTTTTATCCACGTTCAACAAGCTTTTTAGAGGAAGATCTTGATCTATTGTTCATTACTACAAAGGCGCAATATTTGCCTATAGCATTGAAGCAAGTGAATCCTAATGCGCTTCGAAATTCCATAATTGTCCCTTTATTAAATGGCGTTGGATTTATGAGTTTGCTTGAAAGTATTTTTGATAAAAATGTCATTTATGCAACTATTGGTGCTTTAGAGGCAAAAATTGAGAAGAATATTATTTTTCATAAAAGCCTTCTGAATCGCCCGGTTATTCAACTAGGGACATCAAATAAAGATTTATCACAAAAGATTCATGCAATCACCGAGCTTTTAAATGGACTAGACATAAACACATCATCTTTAAAAAAAGAAAGACATGTAATCTGGAATAAGCTTGTAAGACTAAATACTTTATCTTCTTTTACTGCTGCATATCAATTACCTATTGGGAATATTCGGCATAATTTAGCTATCAGGGAAGAAATGGAGCTTTTTACAAAAGAAACAATAGAGGTTGCAAATTTAGATGGATATTCTGCATCACTTGACGAAATTATGATGCAGATTGATGATCTCCCACCCGAACTAAATACATCCTTGCAAAGAGATATTGCTGACCATAAAAAATCAGAGCTGGATTTTATTACTGGTGGAGTTTTAAAACTAGGCAAAGGTAAAAATATTTCTATGCCAATACACTCTAAAATATATAATCAAATCTTAAAAAAATAAAAGATATAATTTATTATGCATTTTGAGGATCGAAACTAGATGAAGTCAAAAAAGCTTAACATTATGGGTATTATTGGAGTTCGCTCAGGATCAAAAGGTGTTAAAGATAAAAATATAACGAATCTTGCTGGAAAGCCTTTAGTGGGATGGATAATTGATAAAGCCAAAAGTTCAAAATATATCAATAAATTAGTCGTTTCTACTGATAGTCAAGAATATAAAGAGATTGTAGAGTCATATGGAGCTGAGGTTCCTTATTTAAGACCAAAGCGCCTATCTGAAGATTTTTCTCCCGAACTAGATTACATCAAACACATGATTGATTGGCTTTATAAAAAGGAGAGTTATACTCCTGATATTATCGTAAGAATGATGGCAACCACACCTCTTCAAACCACTCATGATATAGATAGCTCAATTCAAAAGTTATTAGATAATCAATCATCAGATTCGGTTGTAGTGGTTGCTGAAGCTAGGCAGCATCCATTAAAAGCACTAAAGATTATTCAAGATAAAAATAACGAGAGCAAGTTAGTAACATATTTCTCTGAATCAGGGAGAGAGGTCACTCCTATCGCAAGACAAAATTATGAAAAAGCATATTTTCGATCTAATATCATTGCTTGTAGAGTTGAAACCATTAAAAATACTAATTCTTTAACAGGCGATAATGTTTTTTACCATATAATAGACCAGCATCGTGGCATTGATATCGACAACGTGGTTGATTTTAAAATTGCTGAGCACCTAATTAATTTACAAGAATAAAATTTTAAAATTAAGGAAATAATATGGGCGAACAAACCTCTTATAGTTTATCAGAAGCAGTGGAAGAAAATTCCTCTGGCATTGAGCTATCATATTTTTCAAAAGAAGCATTTACAGCAGTTCTTTCCTCTAAAATTTCCACTTATGATAAAACAAAACTATTTGCAAATTTAGCGAGATACAATACTTTATACATGATTGCTAGAGCAGGATCAGGTCATCTAGGCAGTAGTTTCTCTAGTTTAGATCTTGTAAGTTGGCTGTATATAAATGTCTTAAATTCAGGTGATAAGTATTTCTCCTCTAAGGGGCATGATGCGCCTGGGTTATATTCAGTCCAAGCAGCTCTTAACATTCTGCCTTTTGATAAAATTCACATGCTAAGAAGATTAAATGGACTTACAGGTCATCCAGATGTTAATACACCTGGCTCTTTTACAAATACAGGATCCCTTGGTATGGGAGTTTCAAAAGCAAAAGGATTTATATATGCTGATGACTTTCATAACAATGATTCCTCAAATGTTTTTGTTTTAACTGGGGATGGTGAGCTGCAGGAAGGTCATTTTTGGGAGTCATTAGTCTCAGCTTCTAATAATTCTACCAATAGAATCACTGTAATTGTTGACCATAATAAGATTCAATCAGACACATTTGTAAGCGATGTATCTGATCTGGGAGACCTGGAATCAAAGTTCCATTCATTTGGCTGGGAAGTGCTAAGAATTGATGGCCATGATTTCAAAATGATTGAATCGGCAGTGAATCAGAGAAAAGATTTTAAAAAGCCTCTTGCCATCATCGCAGACACGGTTAAAGGCAAAGGTGTTTCTTTCATGGAGCATCTGTCCATGGAGGAGGACCAAGAATATTATACATATCATTCTGGGGCTCCTAATTTAGAGGAGTATAAATTAGCTTGTATAGAATTAAGTGATCAAATTTTTTCTCATGCATCAGAGCAAGATATATTATTACCCAAACCTACTCCCATATCTATCGACCCAATCGTTCCCCCAGAGAATGCTGAGAGAATGATTCCTGCATATACTGAAAGCATATTAGATCTTGCAGAAAAAAATAAAAATTTAGTCGCCCTTGATGCTGATTTAGTTCTTGATACGGGCCTCATTCCTTTTAAAGAAAAATTTCCTGATAGATTTATCGAATGCGGGATTGCAGAACAAGACATGGTTTCACAAGCTGGGACCATGGCATTATCTGGATTAATACCTATTGTGCATTCATTTGCATGTTTTCTTATTTCAAGGGCATCAGAACAGATCTATAACAATGTCAGTCAGAATGGCAAGGTGATATATGTTGGCAGTCTAGCTGGAGTACTCCCTGGTGGGCCCGGTCACTCTCATCAGGCTGTAAGGGATATTGCTGGAATGCTGTCTATGCCTGGCATGACAATTTTAGAGCCCTTAAATGCATCTCAAGTTAATCATTCGCTTAAATGGGCTGTCGAAGAAAATAATGAAAGCTCATACTTAAGGCTCACCTCAATTCCTTATGAGCAATCTGAATCTTTAAAAAAATTAAATTCATTAGTTTTTGGTCAAGGCCAAGTGATAACCGAGGGATTTGATATTGCCCTAATTGTTTTTGGTCCAGTTTTTTCTCATCTTGCATCAGAAGCAAGTAGTATTTTGCAAAATCAAGAAATATCAGTAAAAGTAATAGCAACACCATGGATCAATAAAGTTGATCTGGAGTGGCTAGAAAATGCAATAGGGAATACTTCTATGATTGCTACTCTTGAAAATCACTATGCTGAATCAGGAGCGGGGAGTGTTTATATTTCTAAAATGGCTTCTTCAGGCCTACTTAAAAACAAGAAAGTTTTATCAATTGGTCTAGATGAGTTGCCAGTTTGCGGAAGAAATGAAGAAGTGCTGAGTTTTCATGGCCTCTTACCTGAGCAAATTGCTGACAAAATATCTAAGTCTTTCAGATCATAAGTTAAAAATTAGTTTCACTCTCAAGTCTATAGACTAGATTTAAGCTTTTATTTAGATTTTATTGTATTCTAATTGATAATTTCAGTTTAGATTAACTTGAAATGAAAAAAGATTTTAAATATTTTATTCAGGGACCAGCTTCATTCGTCGTCAAGGCAGAGGAACATTTTGGACATGCTGAAATAGCTATAACCTTAGATCGTAAAAGACAAAATATTACAGGTCACTCTCTATACTATTTCTCTGATCATACCCTTAAAAATAATGCAAAAAAATCTTTTTTTATAGAGGATGTCGTTGATCAAAATATGCCCATCCCACTGAAAGACTGTCCCCCTGTAGATGCTGACATTATTTCAAAGATGCGTGAT
>MDSV01064919.1_pt1 | contig 11728 bp, 7 predicted proteins | sample 810851 | NCBI WGS metagenome assembly MDSV01 (sample SAMN05326640, study PRJNA326480) | marine metagenome | isolation source: seawater | place: Atlantic Ocean: North East | collected 2012 | reverse complement strand
GTTGAGCGCGCCGTTGCCGAACGTCGGCGGTGGGAAACGACAGCCTTAATACTCGTACGGAACGCGCGCGGCGAGGAGAACGAGGAGAACGAGGAGAACGACGGACGCTAAAACAGTTTTAGTCGGGGTGACGAGCTTGTAGATTTCGTCTGAGACAATCGAAGAGACGTTTGTGTTTCTCGTTCTCGCGCGCGCGGCTGTGCGTGCCTTCGCGTCCGCGCAGACCGCGGCGCGCCGAGGCTGACACGGCGACGCCGCGATGGACATGTACACGGCGGAGATGGATGCCGCCCTGGCGTGCGTCGACACCCTCATCTCCAAGATTCCCCCGGAGGACACCGCGCCGCCGCTCCCGCGCGACGAGAACGCGCCTCCCGTGGTGGAGACGGGCGTGGCGGCTCGGAAGCGCGGGGGCCTGTCGCCAGAGGCGCAGGGCCAGCTCGACGCCGCGAAGGCTGCCTTCGACGAGCTGCTCGCCGGTCGTCAGGTGGGCCTGCGGCTGGAGCAGGCAGACCTGTACAAGATGGAGGACCTCGTGCGCCTCGACCGGCTCGACGAGCTCCGCGCGCGCCAGGCGGACGCCGCGGAGCGAGACGAGCCGTTTTTCCCTTCCAAAGACTTCTTTCCCCTCGACGGATACGAACTTCTCGTCAAGCACCACTTGACGACGGCGGCGCGCGCGCAGTTCGACAGGCACGTCCGGGCCTTGCCGGGGTGCTTCACCGAGCGCCTCGAGCTAGACGAGGACACCAAGAAAGCGCACGGCTTCGAGCACTGCGCGACCAAGGTGGTCCTCACGAAGGTCCTGGCGCCGCTCGAGGCGCGCGACGTCGCGGAGCTCGCGTCGCCGCCGAGGGGCGGGCGTTCCTGATGAGAAGGCGTTTCCGGACGAAACGCGCGTCGAGACGCGCGGCGCAACAGGCGTCGATACGAGAGAAATGAGCGCGGCGAGAGACGTTCACGGACCGAGAACGAGACGAATATCAGATACTACCGTACGACGACGCGAAAACGATCGCGATGATTCTCGTCGTTCATTCGTACACGCCCTTCGCCGCGAGGCGCGCGCGCCGCGACGGCCGCGGGTTCCGGCGCGGTTTCTTCTCCTCCGCCGCGCCCGACTTGCGCTTCGCGCCGGAGACGTTTCCGGAACCGGGCGCATCACCGTTTTTGTCCGCGGTCCCGATCGCGCGGCCGCCGTGCGCGGCCATCTTGCGCACCATCACCAAGCGCGTGGCGGTCGTTTCTCGCCGCGAATGAGAATCAGTCCGCTTCGCGCCGTCGGCGGCTTTTTCTTTCGCCGCCGCCTTCTTCCGCGCGGCGCTCTCCAGGCGCGCCACCAGCGCCGCCTTGAGCCCGGACGTGTCCAGCCCCCGCGCCTCGAGCGCCTCCCGGAGCTTGGGCACGGTCAGCTTGGAGAAGTCCTCGGTCTCGGAACCGGAGTCGGAGGAGCCGGAGTCGGAGGAGCCGGAGCCGGAGGAGCCGGAGTCGGAGTCCGAGTCGTCTCCCATCGCCGCCTCGAGGCGCGCGGCGAGCGCGGGCTTCAGCCCGTCCACCGCCAGGCCGCGCTTCTTCAGCGCCTCGCGGAGCGCGGCGACGGTCATCTTGGCGACGTCGCCGCGACTTTTGTCGCGGTTCTTCGCCTCCGCACCGCCACCCTTCGCGCCCGCGGCGTGGACAACCATCTTTACCGCCTTCTGCGGCCGCCCGAGCGCGTCGGTGCCCGCGCCGCCGCGCAGCGACGTGAACGCCGCGTTGCATTTTTCCACTGACTCGAACGCCACGTAGCACGAGGTCGTCCGCGAGGCGTCCAGCGGCGTGTCGGGGCCGAGGAACTTGCCATGCACAGCCTCGATGTCGCACGCGTGCTCGACGCCGATCGTGCCGTTGGCCTTCGCGAACATACCCTCGATCTCGCTCGCGAGCGTCCCGCGAGGCACGCGGTGCACGAAGAGCTTGCACAGGTCGCGCGCGTCCACCTTGTCCGCCGGCGGGTCCAGCGGCGCGGTGGGCTTGGCCCGCGCGCACTCCCACTGCGCCAGCTCGAGGGCCATCCGTGCGTCCTCCACGGAGTCGTGCGTTCCCGCCGCGCGCATCTCCGAGGAGAGCAGCCGCTTGCACAGGTCCGCGAGGCTCGGCGTGCTCCGCGGCAGGTTCTTGTACGAGAACAGCATCGCCGTGTCGATCACCGGCGCGTGATCAAATTTCAACGCCCGCAGGTCGTGCACGAGGCCGTGGCCGACCAAAACGACGTTCGGCTTGACGATCGCCCGCAGCTTTTCCTGCACGTCCGCCAAGGTGGTCTTGAGTCCCTTGAAGTCCTTCATCCGCAAGCCGGTGATGTCCGTCTTGAGGTCGACGATCGTCCCCGGGGGTCTCACGAGCGTCTTCAACAGGACGCCGCCCTCCGCGTCGACGACCGAAACGCCCACCAGCGCGCGCTTGTCAACGTCCGTCTCGCACATCTCGCAGTCTACGCCCACCATCTCCGGCGCCAAACCGTGGCTCTGGCACCACCTCGGCGGTCTCTGCTTGGCGCTCCGACGCCACCCAGGCAGGTGGCTCGGAAGAGAGGCGTACGACTCGGAAAAGCCGGGGTGGCGCTCGGTGCGCGCGACGAGCGACCACGGGCCTTTCGTCGGCACCTCGCCCCGGGGCTGGTCCTTCTGCCACGCGCGCCACGCGGTGCGCCGCGCGGCCCACCGGCTCCACCCCAGGTGCCGCCGCGCGAGCGGCTCAGCGAGCTTCGCGTCCTTCGCGACGGCGGCGAGCGCGAAGTCGGAGAGCGTCTGCCAGTCGTGCCTCGCGGGATCGTGCCACGTGCGCCGCGGGCCTTTCTGCGTAGCCTTGAGCCACTCCTTGAACTCGCCCTGCGAGTCGAGACACGTCACGCGTTCCGAGAATGACAGGGCGGGGGTCAGCGCGCGCGTTGAGGCGCGAGCGCGAGCGTTCGCTGGGTCGCGCCGAGCGACGCGGTCTCGTCGGTGCGTCCGACGTGGAAAGTGCACCAGGGTAAACGGTCCCATGATGTGTGCCTCGGCCTCGCGCGGGAACGCACCTTGTCCGTCTTGGCGCCAAGCTTGACAAGATCCTTCACGAGACGCGCGAGACATTCCTTGTCCGCCTCGGTGAAGGCCACCTCGACGGTCAGCTCGCGTTTCTGCCCCATCGCGCCTGGCGCAGAGGGGAGTAGTACGGAACCCTACGACTCGGAAACTTTAAGGGCCAGTCCAAGACGAGGATTCTGCCGGGCCCATTCGCGAAAAACGCTTGCTTCGCAAAACACCCCGGGAGCCGCGACAACACCCTGTTCGACACACCACTTCCGGGACGTTCAGACCCGCGCGCGCCGGTCGAAAAGTCGGGATGACACTCCACGACGATGCCGTCGGGTACGTCGCGTGCTTCGTGGCGGTCGTCTTCTTCGGAAGCAACTTCGTGCCCGTCAAGCGCGTCGCCACGGCAGACGGGATGTTCTTTTCGCTGATCATGACATCCGCCGTGTTGCTGGAAGGATGCGTCGTGCAGCTCTGGCGCGGTTCACCCAAGTTTGAGCCGTTTGCCATGCTGGGAGGGGTGATATGGTACGTCGAAACCTCGCTCGGCCGACGACCGGGGGTCATCGCGGAGTCCCCAGACTCTTACCCGCGCGAATTCCCCCTTCGCGTGCCCTCTCCCCCCGTCGACCACGTCCGCGTGACGTCCTCTCGGGGAACGAAACCGTGGCACGCGTCGGTTTTGTATGTTTTTTTTTCAAGTCGTCAAAAGCGCGTCTGACGAAACCGAAACCGAAACCGCACGCGCGTCGACCGAACAGGGCCACCGGGAACCTCACCGTGGTGCCCATCGTGAAGTCCATCGGCTTAGGGCTCGGGTTGCTCATCTGGGGTCTGGTGGGCATGCTCGTCGGATGGGCGTCCGGCCACTTCGGCGTCCTCGGCGTCGCGCCGGATCCGCCGCTCGCCGCGCCGTGGCTCAACTACGTCGGCGTCGTCCTCGCCGCCGCCAGCCTTGGCGTGTACGCCAACATCACCTCGGAGGTTTCCGCCGCGAACGACCGCGAGCGCGGCGTGCCCGGCGCGACCGGGAACAGCGAAAGGGACGTGGACTATGTCGGGAACTCGCCGCGCTCGCCGTCGATGGTGCTCGGCGGGGAGTCCCCGCGCGCCAACGCGCGGCCGGGGTTCTCGCCGTTTTCCGCGAGTACGCGGGGGGGGCGAAACCCAGGCGTCTCCGGGTCTCTGGGTTTCGCGGGATCCAACCCCTCGAGCCCGCGGTTGGGGTCGAGCGGCTCATTGTCACCGCTGGGGAACGGTGAGCGCGCGCCGCTCCTGTTCGCGGGCGGCGAGTCGCCGCACGCGGCGAGCTCGCCGCGCGGCGGGGGCTCGTCCTCGAGGTCGACGAGCCCGGAAGCCTCGGAGGAAGGCGGGACGCCGCGGTGGATCCGCAAGGCGCAGGAGCAGACGGGCGGGAAGTTCGCGTTCGGGTTCGCGCTCGCGTCCGTGGCGGGTGTCTTCTACGGCACCAACTTCAACCCCCCACAGCGGCTCATCGACGAGGCGACAGCGGGCGACTCGAGCCACTCGACGCGCGCGCTGGATTACGTGTTTTCGCACTTCTGCGGGATATTCTTCGCGACGCTGACGTACTTCATCGCGTACTGCGGCGTGAAGCACGCCAGAGGGCGGAAACCGCAGCTCCCGCCGTGCGTGTTGCCCGCGTTCGGCAGCGGCTTGATGTGGGGTATCGCGCAGATCTGCTGGTTCGTCGCCAACGAGCGGCTGTCGTTCTCGGTGTCGTTCCCCATCATCACCTCCGTGCCCGGGTTGGTCGGCGCGCTGTGGGGCGTCTTGGTGTTCGGAGAAATAAAAGGCCGCGACAACATCACGCTCCTCGTCGCATCGGGGGTGATGCGGCTCGTCGCGGTTGGTCTGATCGCCGCGTCCAAGGAGGGCGTGCCGAGTCGACTTTGAGTCACAAAACGCGGCGCGACGAAAAAAGGCGTCTCGGCGCGGCGCGGTTTTATCGTACCACTCTATCCTCTATCAAATACGACCACCGCGGGCGGTATAGCCGCGCGCCGGTTTTCCGTGTCATTTCTTCTTCGCCCTTTTGCCCTCGCCCTTCTTCGGCGTCGTCTTGCCCCGCCGCGCCAACCGCTCGAGCTTCAGTTTCTTCTGCTGCACAAGGGGGGACTCGAACAGCGGGTCGAGCTTTTTGTCGATCGGGCGGACGTACCAGTCCAGCACCTTCGGGCCCGCCAGCGCGCGACGCAGCTCCTTGCGTCCGCTCTGTAACCCGGTGGGGTTGATGTGATTACCGAAGATGCGAGCCGCCGCGGCCGCGACTTTCTGCGCGCGCGTCAACGAACCCGACATCGCGTATCCAATCCCGAGACGTCTATCGCCCCGCCCGCCCGCGAAACCCAGGAAGAAGACCGATCGATCAGGTCACGCGCCGTAGCTCGCGCGTTCCAGCGGACGCGAACGCGGTGCGGCCACAAAACCGGGCCTTCCACCAGATGTGCGGGTCAACACGCCGCGCGTCCTCTTCGCGAAAGTCTCCGCCGGCGCGGTGTCGACTGAGGCAGGAGAGACGCCTTCGTCATCGGAAAACCGGGGACGCCCGAGGCCAAACGAACTCGTCATTTCTCGCAATCTCGGTGTCGACGATTTTTTCGAGGAACGCGTGCGCCAGTGTGGCGCAACCTGAAACACAACACCTGGCGCGCCGCAGGCTACCCATCGCCTTCTTTCACCGCAGTCACCATGTCCGCTGAAGAGAAGAAGGACGACGCAAAGGACCAGATTAACCTCAAGGTCAAGGATCAGGTGCGTGGTGGCCTCTCGCCTCGACGCTTCCGATCATCTTCCACGCAAGGGGTCGTTTTTAAATCTCCGTTGCGCTTCTTCTGACGCTTGGCTCCGTCTCGACTCGCAGGACAACTCCGAGGTCCACTTCAAGGTGAAGTTGACCACGAAGTTCGAAAAGGTGCGTGCCCAGCGTATCCCCGGCCGCGATCACGTCCTTCACCCCTCGAATCCCCGTCCGAGCGAGACCGCAGCCGAACACCTCGCTGACCGCCGTCTTCGCCGCTCGCGCTTCCTTCCCTCCAGATCTTCAACGCCTTCTGCTCGCGCAAGGCGCTGCAGCCTGAATCCGTGCGCTTCCTGTTCGACGGCACGCGAATCCACCCCAACCAGACCCCTAAGGACGTACGTTCCGCGACCCGCCCCGCCGCGAGCCTACCCCCAGCGCGATCCCGCACGCGAACCAGATCTCGAGAGGTGCCACGAATCGGGGTGCCCAAAAAGCGACGTGGTCGAGGCGAAAACACCGTCGTGTCGTCGCTCCGCGTGTTCGAAAATCTCACCTCGCCCTCTCTCTCCGCCCTCACAGCTCGACATGGAGGACGGCGACTCCATCGACGCGATGATGGAGCAGGTCGGCGGTCACTGAGCGCGCGCGAAGCGGGAATCCGAACGCTCCAGCGAGGCTGATGCGAAGAGAAAGGTAGCGAGAGTGTCGCCTCCGAGACGAACTTAACGAACTCGCGCGAATAAAAAAGCCCTATACGCGCTCGCGCCTCGCCGCTCGCGCGCCGCTCTCGCCGACCGACCCCGAGCCCTTTTCGTCACTGGAACTCCGCGTTGTCCGTCCTCGCCTGCTTCGCCTGGCGCATTCGGAACACGTCCATCGCGGGCGGCTTGTTCGTCGCCGCGGTGAGCGGTTTCGACGCGCCAGAAGAGGCGCCCGACGCCGCCTTGCGCTTGTTCGCGCCGCGCGCGCCGGGGAGCCCGCCGACGCCCGCCGCGTCGTTCTGAGCCTCAACTGCCGCCGCGCCGCCCTCGGGAGAGAGGTCCGCCGTCATGAGCGCGTCCATGACCGCGTCCACGACGTGCGGCGGCGCGTCGCCGGACGCGCCCGCCGCGGGAAGGCGCGAGACGAACGCGCCGAGCTCAGCGGGCAGCGCCGGGCTGAGGCTCGCCGCCGCCGCCGCCGCCGCCGCCGCCGAGCCCGGCGCCGGCGGCGGAGGCATGATTTTGGGGATGTTCCCCGGCCGGGGCGCCTTCGGGAGCTGGGGCGCCGCGTCCTTCGCCGCGCGCGCCGCCGCGGCGCCGGGGGGCACCTCGCCCTTCCTGAGCGGCGGCGGCCTGGGCGGCGGGATGGGCGGCGGCGCCGGAGGCGTCGTGCCGGCGGGCCGCGCGTCGGCGCCGCCGGGAGACGCGGCGAGCGTCGCGCCCAGGCGCGCGTAGTGCCTCGCCTGTGCGTCCGTGGCCGGCGCCAGGCCCATGAACGCGTGCCTGCGCATGAGCGCCGTGAGCATCGCCGGCGCGGCGTCGACGCCGCCGCCGTCCTCGCCGAGCGCGGCGTGCCGCCTCGCCTCGACGGACTCCATCGCGTCCAGCGACCCGTGGTGGTGCTCGAAGGCGACGAACGCGTCGAACAGCCGTTCGAGACGGCGCGCGCGCGCCGCGCGCTCGGCGGGGTCTATGCGCGACGCGCCGACACGAGTCGGGGCGAGCGCTCCACCGCCCGCATCGGTCTCGAGCGCCGCGGCCGTCGCGCGCTCGTACAGGACGCGCGCGTTGGCGACCTCGTTCACCCCGACGAGGAAGTCGGCGTACACGGCGACGTACGCCGGGTCGCCGATGCACTTTTTCAAACCCAGCTCGAACACGTTGCGCGCCGGCTTGTCGTTTCCGTCGTAGCGCCACTCCAGCTGCGCCGAGCACGCGTACACCTCGGGCCGCTCGCCGACCCCGGGCGCCTTGCGCGCGCGCATGAACGCCTTGCGCGCGGACGCCGCGCCCTCCAGCCGGCGGCAGCACCGCATGTACTCCACGTACGCCGAGGTCACGAAGTCCGAAGCGCGCGCCGGCGGAGGCGGAGGCGCGAGGTTCTCCTCGGGAACCGCCTCGCGCTCGGCGCGCTCGCGCGCCTCGCGCTCGTGCGCGTCCAGAACCTCCTCGTACACAGCCTTGCACGCGGCGGCGTGGTCGGCGCCGCGCCGCTCCAGACAGTCCGCGTGCGCGTACAGAAGCGCCGCGCATCGCGGGTTGGCTTCGCGCGCGCGCGCGAGCGCCGCGGCGGCGTCGTCGGGGCGCTTCTTCGCGTCGTGCCACGCCGCGTACTCCAGCCACACCTCGGGGAAGCGCCGCAGGGACATGAGCGCCTGGTCGTACGCGAGCGCGACGCGCGCGGTGACCTGCGGGTGCTCGGTCTCGCCCGCGCTCGAATCGGGCTCGAGCGCCTGCGGGTTGGAACGCTCCCAGCGCGCGTACGCGCGCCAGAGGCGCGACTGCGTCTCGCCGGCGCGCGCGAACCGCGACGCGTCGGCGTCTGTTTCGCTCCCTCCGTCGAGCGCGGAGGGAAACGTCAACCCCCCCACGATCAACTCCTTCGCGCGTCGCTTCCGTTCTCGCAGCGCCGATCTCGCTTTGTCCACCGCGGGCTTGATCTCCGCCAGAACCGCTCTGGCGTTCACGGCGTCCGACGATGTTTCGAACGCGTCGTACTCGCGGTACAGCGCGTCGACGGCATCGGTGGGCGCGACGACGGCTCTTTGAAACGCGCGGCGCGCCTCCGCGTTCCGCGCGGACTCGCAGTCTCCGCTTCGCTCCGCCACCTCGGGGCACACGTGCGCGGCGTCCACCGTCCTGAGAAACGTGAGGTAGTCCACCCACAGAGGGCCCGCGTCTAGGTCCTCGCCCACGGCGTCCACCGTGTACTCGAAGGCGGCTTTGATGGCGGCGACGCCCGCCGCGTCCGTGGGGTCGTTCGAGGCGACCATGTACCGCGTGTAGGCGCGCCACAGCTTCGCGGAGGGGCACGCGAGCAAGCACCGGGAAAACACGCTCTTCACCGCGTCGTCATCCCGCTCGCCCGTGCGCGAGTCGCCCTCGATCTCGCACTCCGCGTACGCGCGCCAGGTCTCCGAGCTCGTCGGGTGCCGCTCGAGCACCTCCTCAAACAGAGACCGCCCGCCAGGCGCCCCCGCGGCGGCCGCCTCCGTCGCCAGCGTCTGCCACGCGTCCAGGTCGTGCGCGTTCGCGGCGAGCCGCGCGCGCGCGCGGTCGATGGACGCGTTGGTCAGGGGCGCATCCGGCGCGGCGCCGGCAGGCGCCGCGCCGGCGTCGGCGTCGTCGGTTTCGTCCGGCGCGGGAACGCCGGTCTCGGCGGGATCGGCCTCGGCGTCGGGGAGATCCGCCGCGGGCTGTGCCTCCTCGGCGGGTTCGCCGACGGGCGCATCCGCGGGCGCGTCGGTCTCCACGGGCGCGTCGGTCTCCACGGGCGCGTCGGTCTCCGCGGGCGCGTCGGTCTCCGTGGGCGCGTCGGTCTCCGCGGGCGATGTCTCCGCGGCAGCGCCCTCCTCGGGCGGATCGGCGGCGTCGGCGGCGTCGGCGCCCGCGTCCGCCGTCTGCGCGTCGTGCAGTCGGCGGACCAGATCGTCCTTCAAGCCGCCTTCGTCCAAGCCCCGCGCCTTGAGCAGCGCCTTGAGGTCCGCGACGCGGAGCTTCTTGAGCTCCTTGAGCGTCGCGTCGTGCGCCATCGAGAGCGGAAGCGCGACGCGTGCCGAGGCGACTTGAGCGCGCGAGTGGACTGCTGAACCGAAGGGTTGGCGGAGGCGCGATTAGAGGAGAATGCTTTCGTGGCGACGGACCGAACAACGGAACGATGACTGATCGACTCATATGAACATGATGAATAGCTACCATACGTATGTAAAAAACGCTACGGCGCGCGCGCGCCGCGCGAAACGACTCCCATGCTACGACTGAGGACCGAAAGACACGCAATGCTGTCACGCGTCCGCGAGCTCCACCTCGGACTTGCTGAATCGTCCCGGCGCGAATCCGCGCGGCGCGTCTCGCCGTTCGCGGTGCCGCGTCGCCTCGAGCGCCGCCGTCGCGACGAGCACGACCACCAACCACCCGACGTACGCGTCGCGCGCGCGCCGCGCGCGCCAGTCGGGCTCGCCGTAGACCCGCGCGCGATCCGTGCCGCTGGTGATGGCGAAGATGGAACACGCGAACGCGGCGACGCCGACGGATCTGTGCGCCGCCTCCCACGCGAGCCGCGCGGTCGACGCCGCCCCGACCGCCGGCGCTGCGTCCGGCCGGAAATACGCGTTGAGCGGTTGCGCGAATCCCAACGCCAGGGTCGCGACGCCCAGCGCGCTGTGACGGGAAACGAAGTGCTCGCCGCCGTGTTCCTGCACCTCGGCCGCCATGATGACCAGGCCGAGCAGCGCGAACGACAAACCAGTGAACGTGAGCGCGCGGTGGATCTTGAACCACCGCCCCTCCGCGCGGACCCACGCGCGCGCGCGGCGCCAAAAACTCGCGGCGTCGTCGTCGGCGTCTAGCGCGTAACCCGGGGGCGCCTTTCCGTACCTCGCGCTCCACACGCCGAGCGGCACGAGCACGCCCCACGCCAGGGTCATGAACCAGCCGTGCGCGGCGATGGCGGCGGAGACGCCCGTCTCGGTGAGTACGTGAGCCTCGTTCGTCTCGTCGCGCGCGCCGGGCGGAGGCGTCGCCGAAGCCGCGCCCGGCGGCGGCGGCGGCAAACCCTCGTTCGCGGTGAAGGACCCTCGGTTGTTCCGGAACGCGCCGTTCCAGCCGCTCGCGGTGGTCACCTTGAACACCACTTCCGCGTCCGCGCCGAGATCGGCCGCGTCGGGGGCGTTCCACACGAGCCGCGTGTTGGGTTTCTTGAAAGTTTCGACGGTGTACCGCTTTCCGTCGCAACGCACGCCCGTCCCGTAGTTCTCGCGGCCGTCCAGCTTTCGCCCGAACTCCTCGAAACTGCCGTGCGAACACGTCACCATCATCTCCCCAACGGTCGGGTTCACTACGGTCAGCGTGTGCCTCGCGCCCGGTTTGAACTCCGCCGTGGCGATCTCCCAACCCGCGGGAATCGGCCTGTTCGGATCAGCCTCGTTCGGCTGCGCCGCGTCGCCGCCGTCCGGAGCCGCCCACGCCAACGTGAATCCGATGGAAGCATCGACGCTCGTCGGGCCGTGGCCACTCCACTTGGTGGTCGGGTGCTCGCTCTGGGTGCAGAAGCTGGAACTCCAGAGCGACGGGTGCGCTTCCGCGACGGCGAGCGCCGACACGAGCGCGATCGCCGCGAGAACGCGGAAAGGCGTCATGGCCGACTTGCAAGGCGTCACGGCCGACTGGCGGCGGGAAGAAGTTGTGGCCAGAAAAATTCCTTGTCGCGTGGCACTTGTCGCGGGGGCGTGTGCCTCTGCGTGCCGGAAGTCGCGAACCGACGGGATTCCTCGCGAATCCTCGCCGGTGCCGAGTTTGCAACGTCAAACGAAAGCCACGTGTTCGGTCGCGGCACTTCCGATGGCGACGGTGCGCGCGACCCAACCGCGCGTCTTCGCGACGCCCCGCGCGTCCCCGTCCCTCCGCGCGGGCGGTAGGACGCCCCGCGCGGTCGCCTCCGCGCCTCGCGCGCGTCGCGCGGTCGCGGCCGATGCCGTCGCGGCTCGCGGCCTCGCGGTCCCGGGCTGCGGGATGAGCTTGGCGCGTCGCCGGCGCCTCGGATCGTCGGCTCGCACCGCGCGCGATGCGCGCCCTCTCGCGGTAGACGAGGACCGCTCCGCGGGGGCGCGCGCGCGCCTGGACGCGATTCAGAAACAGGAGCGGGATTCGCAGTTCGTGGAGGACCCCGGGGAGAGGGGCTCCGTGGACATGTTCAGCGGGCTGAACCT
>MDSV01026452.1_pt1 | contig 11728 bp, 13 predicted proteins | sample 810851 | NCBI WGS metagenome assembly MDSV01 (sample SAMN05326640, study PRJNA326480) | marine metagenome | isolation source: seawater | place: Atlantic Ocean: North East | collected 2012 | reverse complement strand
ATGCAAGATAATAAGACTTTAAAAATTCCAGCAATAAATGTTAATGACTCAGTTACTAAATCAAAATTTGACAATTTATATGGATGTAGGGAAAGCCTTGTCGATGGGATAAGAAGAGCAACAGATGTTATGCTCTCTGGAAAAATTGCATTAGTTGCAGGTTTTGGTGATGTAGGGAAAGGGTCAGCTGCAAGCCTGAGAAGTGCCGGAGCAAGAGTTATGGTCACTGAAGTAGATCCTATATGTGCTTTACAGGCTGCTATGGAAGGGTATGAGGTTGTTCAATTAGATGAAATAGCTTCTTTGCCCGATATATTTGTTACAGCCACTGGAAATATAGATGTTATAACTCTAGAACATATGCGCAAAATGAAGGATCAAGCCATAGTTTGTAATATTGGTCATTTTGACTCAGAAATTCAAATAAGCTCTCTAAATAATTTTAAATGGGATGAGATTAAGCCACAAGTTGATATGGTAACTTTTCCTGATGGAAAAAAAATAATTGTATTGGCTAAAGGTAGGTTAGTAAACTTAGGATGCGCAACCGGACATCCTTCATTTGTAATGAGTGCTTCATTTACTAATCAAGTATTAGCCCAAATAGAGCTTTTCAAAAACCATAAAGTTTATGAAAACAAGGTCTATACTCTTCCTAAACACCTTGATGAGAAAGTTGCGAAACTTCATTTAAATAAAGTAGGTGCAAAACTTACTGAGTTGTCATCAGAGCAAGCAGATTATTTAGGAATCAAAAAGCAAGGCCCATTTAAGTCTGGCCAATATAGATATTAAATGTATCTCTATAAATTTAAATTAAATTCTGTAAATAAAACAAAATCAATTGCAAATAATTTATATAAATTAAGTAAAAAAGGAGATATTTTTGCTTTATATGGAGATATAGGTGTAGGAAAAACTACTTTTATCAGATATTTTATAAATCGAGCTACCAGATTAGACTATATTCCGAGCCCCTCTTATAACATTTACTTCAAATACAACTGCAAGAAGTCAGTAATTTATCATATGGATGCTTGGAGAATTAATAATGACTTAGAAATATTCAATCTAGGAGTTTCAGATTTTTTTGAAAGTTCTATTTTTTTAATTGAATGGGCAGATAAAGTAGATACTCATCTGCCAGCCACCAAACTTGATATAAAGTTTGAATATATTAAAAATTATAGAACCATTTCTTTTCATGGAGACGATAACTGGAAAAAAAGACTAAATAAAAATTTGGACAGGTCTTTCATTGTTAAGTAATCTAGATAAAAATTTACTAGAATTTTTAAATAGAAAAAGAATTCTAAGCTCAGAATTAATAGCTTTGCAAAGTGATGCTTCTAAAAGAAAATATTATAGAAGCAAAATAAAAGAAAATAGTTTTTTGATAATGGACTCATCTTCTGAGAAAAAATCACTCAAAAACTTTGTAAAAATTTCAGACTGGCTAAGAAAAAAAAGTTATTCTTCTCCTAATATTTTATATAAAGAAGTTTCTAAGGGTTATTGTATTTTAGAAGATTTTGGAGATACTAAATTTAGTGAACAAAAAAATAAAAAAGAACAATATAGCCTCACTATAGAACTATTGATATCATTATCTCAACAAAAGCCTCCTAAATTTTTAAAAAGTTATTCAGAATTAATCTTTAAGCAGGAATTAAATCTATTTATTGATTGGTGCCTGTTTTATAAAAAAAAAAAAAACAGCAAAGCTATATCCTTATGGAATGAAATATGGGATAACCTTTTTTTTAAAATAGATAATAATTGTCAATCAGTAGTATTACGCGACTTTCACATTGACAATTTGTTTTGGCTTAAAGATAGAAATAACTTAAAAAAAATAGGCCTGATAGATTTTCAAGATGCCTTAATTGGTCACCCTTGTTATGACTTAGTATCGTTATTGCAGGATGTAAGAGTAAATATTTCAGATATAGAACAAAAAAGACTGTACAACTTTTACATGACTAAAAGCAATTATGATAATAAACTGTTTGAAGATTCGTATTTTATATTCGGAACACAAAGGCTAATAAAAATTATTGGTATTTTTTATAGATTAAAGTTTCTTCATAAAAAACCGGGCTATATGAAGTTTTTGCCTCGAACATGGCAATTATTAAGAAAAAATATGAATAACCCCCAATTAGACCAATTATCAAGATGGTTCAAAAGTTATGTATTTTAATTACATGAAAAAAATTAATAATCTTGATGCAATGCTTATGGCTGCCGGAAGAGGAAAAAGAATGGGTTATATGACGAAATTTTTAGCTAAGCCTTTGATAAAAATTAATGATGCCTGCATACTAGAAAGAAATATAATAAAAATTGCAAACTCAGGAATAAGTAAAATAGTTGTAAACTCTAGTTATCAACATTTGACTATCAAAAAGTTTATAAAAAATTATAAATTAAAAAAAAAGCTTCCTAAATTAATTGTTACTTTTGAAAAAAATCGTTTAGAAACTGGTGGAGGACTTAAAAATGCAATTGAAAACTTTAAAAACTCTAATTTATTAGTAATTAACGGGGACTCCCTTTTACAAAATAATGATAGATATTGTCCTATACAAAACCTTTACTCAAATTATAAGGAATTAGATATGGATGTATTATTACTATTATCAGAAAAAAAAAATACTTTAGGTTATAATGGAAAGGGAGATTATATTAAACTAACTTATTCTAACGCTTCAAAATTAACTTCTAAACCAAATAGTTATTCTCAAAAATATATTTTTACAGGTTGGCAAATAATTAATAAAAAAATTATGAGTAGCTTTTCACAAAAAACCTTTTCTTTAAAAAAAGTCTACGATCTAGCAGAAAAAAAAGGAAGACTATATGGGGTAATTCATAAAGGAAATTTTTTTCATATTGGAGATCCTAAATCATATGGAATCACGAATAAGTTATTTAGGTTATCAAGGTAATTAATATGAATTATGTCTTTTACGATTTAGAAACAACTGGTAGGTCAGCCGCTTGGGATCAAATAATACAAGTAGCTGCAATATTAACAGATGAAAATTTAAATATAATTGACAGATATGAAGAAAAATGCAGAATTAGCTCTTCATGTATTCCAAATCCAGAAGCAATTTTAGTAAATAAAATCAAAATAAAAACTTTGTTAACTACTAACCTAAGTCATTACCAGATGATGCTAAACCTACAAAAGAAGTTTTTTCAATGGTCACCCTCAGTTTTCATAGGTTATAATTCTATAAAATTTGATGAAGAATTCTTAAGACACTCCTTTTTCAAAACCTTATTAGACCCATATATTACAGTAAAAAAAGAAAATTATCGCTTTGATTTACTAGATACTGTGAGAGCAACTAATTACTTTTATCCAGATAAACTTAAAAGTTTAATCAGTGAAAAAGGAAACCCTATATTAAAACTAGATAATATTGCCCCTCTAAATGGTATTTCTGATTTCACCGCCCATGATGCAATGGGGGATACAAAAGCAACATTAGAATTAGCAAAAATTATCAAAAATAAAACCAATAATATATGGAAAGAGTCTATCTCAAATAAAAGTCAAAGTTTTTTACTTCAATATATTTCAGAAAATCCTTTTTGCTATATAGATAGCTTTTTTGGAAAAATTAAAATATATTTTTTATCTTTTGTAGGAGAACATCCAATTTATAAATGGGCCATATGTTTTGATTTAAAAAAAGACCCTGAAGAAGTAATAAAAATGAGTGATGAGGATTTAAAAAACTATTTAGAAAAATCCCCAAAAGTTGTAAAAAATATTAAATTAAATAAAAGCCCTCTATTTCAATCATACAAATTTATTAACTCCTCAAAAACCTATGAAGGTATATCTGAAAAAGTACTTTCAAAAAGAAATCAATTTGTAAAAAGTAGTGCTTTATTTAAAGAAAGAATTATTGCTTATTATGAAAAAAAAGCCCTAGAAAAAGAAAACGATACTAATCAAAGTGATATATATGCAGAAGAGTCAATTTACAAAAAATTTACCTCTAATTATGACTCTAAATTAATGATAGAGTTCCACCAGTCAAATTGGGAAAAGAAAAATATGATAAAAACTAAGTTTAGGGACGAAAGATTAACCTATTTTGCTAACCTTTTAATATATGAGGAGAAACCAGAGTCTTTAGACAAAGTAACCTTAAGAGAAATTAAAAGAAATATTTGCCTTAAGCTTTTAAGCAATAATAATGAAAATTGGCTAACATTATATGATGCTTATAAAAAGATTGATGATTTAAGAGAAAAATGTGATAATGAAAATGATTTTGATTCTTTAAAGTCTCTTAAGGAAATCAATGAATATTTAGAAAAAACAGAATATAAACTTCTAAAATATAAGGATTAATATGGCAGTTTTAAATTTAAATGATAGTAATTTTGAAGAACAAGTACTTAAAAATAAAAATTTAGTATTATGTGACTTTTGGGCAGAATGGTGTGGACCTTGTAAACAGATTTCTCCTATTTTAGAAGAACTTTCAGAGGAATTAAAAGAAAACAAGATTACTATTGTAAAAGTTAATATAGATGAAAATCCAGAGACCCCCTCTAAATATGGAATTATGAGCATACCAACTCTATTATTATTTAAAGAAGGAAAGTTAATATCTACTCAAGTAGGTTTGCAACAAAAAAGTGACTTAATATCCTGGATAGAGAATCACAGTTAGGTTTCTTTATCTTTTAATAAGACTTCTCCAACTAAATTAATAGATCCTGCAATTAAGCATTTTTTTTTATTATATAAACCCTCTTCTATAGAAGAAACAAATTTTATAGATTGAATAACAGTATTAAATATTTTACATTTTATTTTTAAATTACTTGCTTCAGAAAATAAATCCTCTGCAGGCCTGCTACTAAAATTTGTCCTCTTCACCAGTAACAATAGTTCTGGATTCATTTTTTTTATATGCTTAAGAATACCTTTATAATCTTTTTGAATTCCTACACTTAGTATTAAGTAAAATCTCGATGATTTATCTTGGTCAACCCATTTTTTAAGAACCTTAAATCCCAAAGTGTTATGAGCACAGTCAACCCAAAAATCTGTATTGGTATATTTTTTTTTAATGGCTCCGCTTAGTTGATGTAGCCTACCTTCCCATTTTATATTTGCTATCAAGGAAGAAATTAATTTAGTTTCTATGTTTAAAGTATTTATTTTGTAACAAGCTAAAATAGCACATCCTATATTTTGATATTGGTGTGCTCCTGCAAGAGATAATGTTGATATATTTATTTTATTGTTATCAAAATATAAATATTTATTTTTAATAAACCAATCTTTTCCATAAATGAATGAAACACATTTTTTTTTTTTAGTTATCTCTTCAATTGCTTCTAAGGCTTTTTTATTTTGATAGGAACAAATTACCAAATTTGATTTTCCTAATATCCCTGATTTCTCTTTAGCTATATTTTTTATGCTGCTACCTAAATATTCCTTATGGTCTAAACCCACACTTGTAATTATGCATGATTTTTTTTTTTCATTTAATATATTGGTTGCATCATATTTACCGCCTAAACCAACTTCACAAACAAATAAATCAGCTTTGACTTTTGAAAAAATATAAAATGCAGCTGCAGTAAAAAACTCGAAAAAAGTTATATTGTCTTTATTATTTATTTTATACACATATAATAATAATTGATATAGATCATCGTCACTAATTATATTATTTGAAACTACAATTCGCTCATTGAATGTTATTAAATGAGGGGATCTATAAACATGTACTTTTTTCCCTGATAATCTTTGCAACTCATATATAGATGTTGCTACAGATCCTTTTCCATTGGTGCCCGCGATGTGTATTACGTGCGGTAGTTTTTCTTGAGGATTATCAAGCTTATTTAATAATAATTTAATTCTATTTAATGATAAATCTATTTCATTTGGATGAAGTAAGACAATATCTTTTAGTAAAGATTTTATTTGTGGATTAGTATGATCTATATACTTATAAATAACTAAGCCTAAGTTTTTCTGTATAAATGTTTAAGCAATAAAGAAAGCTGATCTTTAAAATTTTTTCTTTCTACAATCAAGTCTATCATTCCGTGCTGTAGCAAAAACTCACTTTTTTGAAAATTTTCAGGTAAATCTTCATTTACAGTTTTTTTAATAACTCTAGGTCCCGCAAAGCCTATTAAAGCTCCTGGCTCTGCTAATAAAATATCACCTACCATAGTAAAAGAAGCAGAAACTCCTCCTGTTGTAGGATTAGTAAATAATACTAAATAAGGTAAATTTAATTCTTTAAAATTTTCTATAGCAGCTATTGTCCTAGGCATTTGCATTAAAGCCAGAATTCCCTCTTGCATTCTAGCTCCTCCAGAAGATGCTATAATAAGCAAAGGACATTTATTTTTTTTTGCTTCATCTGCTGCCTTTACAATGCCCTCTCCAACCTGCATTCCCATTGAGCCTCCCATAAATCTAAAATCCATAATCGCAGTTATCAATTTAAGATTATTAATTTTTCCTTTTACCACTTTTATGCAATCGTCTTGATTTAATTGTTTCCTAACTTTACTTAATCTATCTGCATATTTAATTTTGTCTTTAAACATAAGTGGGTCTTCTATTACTTTTTCTATATATATTTCATCATACTTTTTATTATCATAAATACTTTCTAATCTATCATTAACAGGCATACTTAAATGATTGCTACAATTGTCACATACATAGAGATTCTCTTTTAATTCTTTTGTAAAAATCATCTGTTGGCAAGAGTTACATTTTGTCCATAAATTTTCTTTCTTACCAAATTTTGATTTAATAGCTAAAAGTTTAGGTTTTACAAAGTTAGTCAACCAATTCATATATTACTACCTTGATTCCTTTATTGCCTTAGAAAATTTCTTCACTAAGTTTATCACATTTTTATTTATCTTATTTTTTTTATCAATTGTTTTATCTAATTCATTTATTATGGCACTTCCCACAACAACTCCATCAGCATATTTAGAAACAACTTTTGCTTTATCTGGGGTATTAATTCCAAACCCTACAACAATTGGAATTTTTGAGAATTTTTTTAATTTATTATAAGCATTTTTTACTATGTTTAATTTATTCAAACCTGTTCCAGTAATTCCAGTAATAGAAACATAATATAAAAAGCCTGAAGATATCTTTAATATTTTAGATAGTCTGGTTCTATTTGTAGTTGGAGAGGCAAGTCTTATAACTTTTAGCTTAAAGTCTCCTAAATACTTTTGTAGTTCGTCATCATTTTCTGGAGGCAAGTCAACTATCAATACACCATCAACACCTGCTTTTTCTGACTCTTTTAAGAAAGCTTTTATTCCTTTTTGATAAATTGGGTTAAAATACCCCATTAAAATAATTGGAGTATGGTTATTTGTTTGTCTAAATCCCTTTACAAGATTCAAGACTTTATCTAAATTCACTCCATTTTTTAGAGCACGCTTATAACTTTTCTGTATTATTGGGCCATCTGCCATAGGGTCACTAAAAGGAATTCCTATTTCTATTATATCCGCCCCTGCTTTAGGCAAACTAAATAAAATATCTTTAGTAAGGTTTAGATTTGGATCTCCTGCAGTTATAAAAGTTATTAATCCAGATTGATTAGATAACTTTAAATCTCTAAAAGTTTTTTCTATTCTGCAATTGTTTTTATTATTGGTCATTTAAATATTCAACAAAGGAGCTATTGCATCTAAATCTTTATCTCCTCTTCCGCATAAATTCATTACAATAACATGGTTTTTTTTTTGTTTAGGAGCAAATTTTGTAACAAAATACAGTGCATGGGAAGGTTCCAATGCAGGAATAATACCTTCTAATTTGCTACATAGTTTCAGTGCCTCAATTGCTTGATTATCTTTTACTGAGTAATATTTAACTCTTCCTGCATCCTTGAGCCAACTATGTTCTGGACCAATTCCAGGATAATCTAATCCTGCAGAGATAGAGTGAGCTTCTTTTATTTGCCCATACTTATTTTGTAAAATATAAGTTTTGTTTCCATGAAGAACACCTGGCTTTCCTGCCAATAAAGACGAAGCATGTTTGCCAGTTTTTATACCTTTACCTCCTGCCTCAATTCCGTATAGTTTTACTTTTTCGTCATCTAAAAAATCATGGAAAAGTCCTAACGAGTTTGAACCGCCTCCTATACAAGCAATAAGAGAGTCAGGAAGTTTGTTTTCATATTCTAAAATTTGTTTTCTTACCTCTTTTCCAATTATAGATTGAAAGTCTCTTACAATCATAGGATATGGATGAGGCCCTGCTGCAGTCCCTATTATATAAAAGGTATTATCCACGTTGCTTACCCAATCCCTAAGGGCTTCGTTCATAGCATCCTTTAAAGTAGAAGACCCTGAATTTACTGGAACAATATTTGCTCCAAGTAATTTCATTTTAAGTACATTAGGCTTTTGTCTTTTAATATCCTTGGCCCCCATGTAAATTACACATTTTAAACCAAAAAGAGCACAAACAGTGGCTGTTGCTAAACCATGTTGCCCCGCCCCTGTTTCTGCTATTATTCTTTTTTTATTCATTCTTTTTGCAAGTAAAATCTGTCCTAAGCAGTTATTTATCTTATGGGCTCCAGTGTGATTTAACTCATCTCTTTTAAAATAAATCTTTGCCCCTCCTAAAAAATTAGTAAGATTTTTAGCAAAATAAAGTGGGCTAGGTCTGCCTATAAAATTTTTAGATAAAGAATTAAATTCTTGAATGAAATTTTTGTCTTTTTTAAAACGCTTATATTTTTTTTCTAAATCTAAAATTAGCGGCATCAAAGTTTCTGCTACGAATCTGCCTCCATAGTTTCCAAATTTACCAAATTTGTCTGGAAAATCTTTATATGAAAATTTCTTTAACAGTTCTCTTCTCCTTAAAATAATTTAACAGAATTACAAAATTTCTCTATTAAATCTTCAGACTTATATCCTAATCTTTCTTCTACTCCAGAAGAAACATCAACACCCTTTGCTCTAGTTACCCTCAACGCCTCTAGAACATTTTTATATGTTAATCCTCCTGAAATTATGTATCTAATATTAATATCAATTTTACTAAAAATTTTCCAATCAAAACTTTCCCCAGTTCCTCCATGAGCAGCAAGATCTTTTTTATCGAAAATGATCCAATCAACAATTTTTGAATATTTTTCTGCCAACCTAATATCTTTTTCTGTTTCTAATCCTATTCCTTTAATTATTTTAACATTAAATTTATTTTTTAAAAATAAACAATATTCTAAGGTTTCATTGCCATGAAGTTGAATATTATTTATTCCTATTTTAATTAATTGCTTTATAAAAAACTCATCAGGGTTAACAGTTACTGCTACAGGCAAAATAGATTTAGCAGACTTACTGACGATTTTTTTCGCATCATTTAAGCTTATATTTCTTGGCGATTTTTTATAAAAGACTAGACCATACCATGAAGCACCATTTTTTTCAGCAACTCTAACATCATCAAATTTTTTAATTCCACAGATTTTTATTAAAGGCGTCATAGCACTAGTGTGAGTCTAAAATATTAGATATTTCTTCTTTTGGACTTTTAGAATTCATTATAGGTCTTCCTATGACAATATAGTCAGAACCTTTATTAAAGGCAGCTCTTGGTGTTAACACTCTTGCCTGGTCGTTTTTAGGTTTCTTTTTTAACCTTATCCCAGGAGTAACAATTAAAAATTTTTCTCCACAGGCTTTGCGAACTTTTTCTATTTCTAGTGCAGAACATATAACCCCGTCTAAACCTGCTCTTTTACATATTAAAGCATAATTTACAACATTATTTTTCACATTAGCTTTCCAGCCTAAATTTACTAAGGATTTCGAGTCAAGAGAAGTTAATACTGTAACACCTAATAGTATAGGTCTAGTTTTCTTTGGTCTTTTACTAACTACCTTTACTACTTCCTTCAACATCTGTTCTCCTCCTGTAGCATGTAAAGTCAACATGTAAGGTTTTATATTCTCAATAAGAGGAACTATCGCTTTGCAAACAGTATTTGGAATATCATGAAGTTTTAAGTCTAGAAATATTTTAACATTTTCTCTAATTTTTTTTAATTTTTCTATTCCTGAGTATCCAAAGGAGTAAAAAAACTCCATACCTACTTTTAAAACTATATCTTTATCCATAACTCTTGCTACTGCTATAGCTTTATCCAAATTATTAGTATCTAATGCAATTATAACTTTATTTTTTTTTGTCATTTTTGGTTTTTTTAAATAGTAAATAGACATTAGCAATTATAACACCTAAACTTAAACTTAGATAAAAAAATAAATAAATTGGAATATTTAATTCTCCCATTAGTGGAAAAATTCTTATCTTAATACTTTCTAAATTCGAAGCTCCAAATGAAATCAATAATAAAATAAATAAAAATAATATTATCAGTCTAAACAATCTACTAGACTAATTATTTAATTTTTCAAAAAAACTTTTTGACATTTTAAAAGTTGGAATTATAGTTTTAGGAACATTTATGGAGTCGCCTGTTTTTGGGTTTCTAGCTACTCTAGCTGACCTAAATGAAGGAATAAAAGCACCAAAACCTCTAAACTCTGCTCTGTTACCTTTAGCTAAAGCCGTTGTTATTTCACTGATAATTATCTCTAATACTCTTTCAGCGTCTTTAACTGTAATATTATTATCTTCTGAAAATTTAATTATAAGATCGGACTTTTTCAATTCAATCCCTTATTTATCTTCTTTTTTATCTTCTTTAATTATTTCTTTTTCTTCCTTTTGCTCTTTCTTCTTATCCGTTGTATTTGTGGACTTAGCTTCTAGCGCTGCTCCTAAAATATCTCCTAAGGATGCCCCGGAATCTGCCGAACCATAATCTTTCATAGCTTGTTTTTCATCTTCTAGCTCCATAGCTTTAATAGATAATATAAGTTTTCTAGAATTAGTATCTACAGAGGTTATCATTGCATCTACTTTTTCACCTTTAGCAAACCTAGAAGATTTTTGTTCATCTTTATCTCTTGATAAACCAGTTCTTTTTATAAAGCCCGTAAGTTTTCCATCAACTGATACTTCTAAACCTGTATCCAAAACGTTTTCAATTACACACGTTACTACTTTACCTTTTTTAATATTATCTTTAACTGCTTCAGAAAAGGGATCTTTTTCTAACTGTTTTATGCCTAAAGCAATTCTTTCCTTATCCGCATCTATCTCTAAAACTTTATATTTGAGTGTATCTCCTTTTTTAAAACTTTTGACAGCTTCTTCTGGTTTTTGCTCCCAAGATATGTCGTTTATATGTATCAAACCGTCTACATCTTCTGTTAACTTAATAAATATTCCAAACTCTGTAATATTAGCAATTTCTCCCTCGTGTTCGCTTCCTGAAGGAAACTTTTTACTAATGTCCTCCCATGGGTTTTGAGTGGTTTGCTTCATACCCAGACTCAACCTTCTCTTTTCCTCATCGAAATCTAAAATTACTACTGTAACTTCTTTTCCTGCTGTTACTAATTTAAACGGATTCGTCTGTTTCTTATTCCAGCTCATTTCTGAAACATGGACAAGGCCCTCTATTCCCTTATCAATCTCAACAAAAGCTCCATAATCAGCAATGTTTGTAACCTGACCTTTGTAAGTATTTCCTACTTTAAACTTTTCACTAGCCCCTTTCCAAGGATCATCATGTAACTGTTTTATTCCTAAACT
>MDSV01058206.1_pt1 | contig 11731 bp, 12 predicted proteins | sample 810851 | NCBI WGS metagenome assembly MDSV01 (sample SAMN05326640, study PRJNA326480) | marine metagenome | isolation source: seawater | place: Atlantic Ocean: North East | collected 2012 | reverse complement strand
TGCTAGTTCTGTCAGTGGTACTGCCAATACACACAATATGTGCTTCACTTTTGGCGTTTCTAAGGGACTTATATACTAGATCCAGTAGGACAGTTTGACTAAAGCGCCATAATGCACTATTAATTATGATTTGGTCATGTTTAGTACATTCATTTGCAAATGTAAACATATGATCTGTATATGTAAAGTCGTAACCACTTTCTCTACTACAATATGTCGCTCTTGGATATATTTTATGTAAGGCTTGTGCCAAACCTTCTTTTGGATTACCTGTTATAATCATAATTTTTCTCCCAATAAGGTTCGAACTCTGGGTATACATCTAATATGTTTGTTTTATGATACCTATCTTGTGGTCTCATATAATCGATAAACTCTTGCCAATGTTCAAACCAGTCTTCTCCATTCATGTAATTAATTATATTGTTACCAAACTTTTTCCAACGTTTCACAGATACATGATTCATATGTGCGCCTCTGTTCATCCATGGGTGGTGCCCATATTCTGCTCGTTCTATAAAATGATTCCATTCATATGTTGCTTGTTGTTTTAATCGTTCTGGCAATAATTTTGGATTCAATGCTCTAGGATATTGAACTAAACTTGAATGAAATCTAACACCTAGCCTATAATAATATTCTGCTATTTCAGCCAGTCTAGTCACATTTAGTAGACTTGCTGTACAAGTTGCACTTAAATTAATATTGGTTAGTCTAAGAGCCGCTTTTATATTTTTTTCTGCTGTTGGTAAGTGACCTCTTACTCTTACATAATCGTAAATATCTGGATAAGCATCTAAACTTACTCTTACACTTACATGTTTAAACTTAGCCCACAGGTCAAGTATGCTTTTGCCTTTGTAATCTAACTTGCTGAAGTTGCTGTTATACTGTAATACTATGTGATGTGCTTCAGGTAAACAACGTTCTAAAAAATCATAGTGTTTGCTGTGATACAAAGGTTCGCCTCCTGTAATCATTAATTCCGTGAGGTGCGGACTCATCTCTACTACTTCATCAATAGTTTCTTGTGTTAGAGCAACGTGTTTGTCCTTTTCTCTAACAGTTTGCCATGCTTCATGTGCTTGTTGTGCCATTAGATCAGGTTCTTTTTTAACTACTTGTTCCCATACACTACTATACACAGGACTACAATGACGACACATCAGATTACATATATTATCAAACCTTACTTCAATACTGCTAATTTTATCAACCGGATATGACCCATCTTCTTTGACCAAAGAAAGTATCTCTTGTTTATTAACACTAGGATACATTTCTTGAGCTCTATTGCGTAAACTTTCTGCACCACTAGATTCCAAGTCCCAACAACTTCTACAACCTTCGTGTTTTATTCCATTTAACAATTCTCTGCGAACAAGTTTTTGCTTGTTACCATTCCAAACATCTTGTAATCGTTCTTGCGTATAATCTCCAATCCAATTGGGATAACGCCAACAACTACTGATCTTACCTTCATTTTTAATATTAATATGATGAAATGGCATGATACAAAATGTATCTTTTTTATCCGTCATTGTGAATATCCTTCATAGCAGGAAATACAGAACTAAAACTATTATTACGTTGACGATCACATAATGCTAAAAATTCTTTCATTTCAGGTAAACGCACACTCCAATCTTCGCTCTCCATAAATTGTAACATACCTTCTAATCTTTTAATTCCATAATCTGCATTACGCCACTCTTCATAGCTTACTTTTCCTTTATGCCAACTAGGTATACTCAATTCCCAATTAGCCTCCCACCAAGGATAAAATTCTTCAAACTTACGTCTGCATTCTGCTTTAAACCATGCAGGTAATACTTTTACATTTAAATGAGGTGGATGATATACAAAGTGATAATTTATACCACCAGCACCAAAGGGCCACATATTAATTTTATTAAAACGTTTTTCTAATTTCCACTTAATAAAATCTGGCAAATAATATACGTTAAGAGCTTGTACTGCACAAGCCACAGTAATTTCTACATTATTGCTTGTCTGTGTATCTAGTATATGAAACACTTCTTCTGTGCGTTTCCATTCACTTGGATAGCGTATATAATCATTCATTTCGTGTATGCTATCTACACTATAGTGAAAACGCACCAGTTTGAATTGTTTCCATAGATCAAATAAATCCTCTCGCCATTCAACTCCATTTGAGTTATAACGTAGTTCCAAGTCACCTGCAATGCCTTGCCTAATTGCTTCTTCAAGTATTTCATAATGTTCCTCAATAATTAAACTCTCACCACCAGCAAAGTATACCTGTTTCATATGAGGCATTTGTTCATAAAATTGTTCCCAAAACTTTGGATTGTGTTTGTGCCAGTTGTAACTACTTCCGTTTACACTTCCTTTATCACGCCATTGCATAATTTCTTTTAAAGATTCATTTTTTACATTAGGATAAACTTTCATCCAATCTTTAATCCAACCACTGCTATCATGCGGACTACACATTACACAAGCCAATTGACATTTGGTTCCAAAACGTAAATCAATATATGCTAACTGTGGAGGTACTTCTCCGTTCTCAGATGTATTTTGTAACAAGGTATCTAAGTCTACTCGTTGCATCCAATATTTGGTTTCCCATTGGCGTTTACTCATGTGACCTGCGGCTTCTTCTTTATAACACTTTAAACAACTAGGAGGTTTTTCACCATTTAACATTTGTTTGCGTACATTCATCATGTACTTGCTGTTCCATGCACTTTCAAAGTCAGTTACATTTAAGTTATTAGGTTTACCTTCATCGTCTTTGAGTACACCAATCATTCCACCATGTTCTTTTTTAATATTACTAGGGCCTACACTACTGGCATTTGCTGTACAACATACTCGCATACTGCCGTCAGGTCTTGTGCTTAGGTGTACCCAAGGTAAAATGCAAAATGTATCACTAGGTAAATCAGTCATTGATTGTAAACTCGTATGGATAATGTTCTATTGTATTTTGTGCTAGTTCTTCGTGAACTACAACATCAGTAATTGAGATATTTGACTTTGTTAAAATTTTATCTAGTCCTATTTTGTTGCCACTGGGACCAGTAAATGTATTGTGCTTCATATGGTTTGTTAATTCGTACTTGTTGTATATGTCATTTATAAACCTATCTTCTCTGTGCATATCACCTGTGAGTACACAATCATCTTCTACTAGACTTGCAACAAAATCTAATTGCTTATTCATTTCTGTGTGATCATAACTGGTTAAACAGTTTATAATTTTGCAATTATCCATGTGTAATATTGGAATATGTTTGCCTTGACTCTGTGCTTCATTGTGTCCAGTATTGTATGGTAGTTCGTAAGTGGTAATATTTTTGCAACCTCTGACCAGCATTCCGTGTGATTTATAATTTTCTATGAACCAACAATCACCAAAATAACTTATCAAGTTTTTCGGAAACCGTTGTATTAACATTACGTCACAATCGCTGAACGCCTGCATGATAGGTGTAGGATCTATTCTATCAAAATACCAAACATAACTTCCTACTCTAATCATGATGTTTCCTTACATGCCCATTCACGTTCTTGACACCACCAACATATACCACAAACTTTAGTCCAACTGTTGGTGCTTTCTCTGTCGCCTTCACAACTACGACTTATAGTATTTAATTTTTCAAAAATACCAAACTGTCTAGCAAGATACATGCACACACGTTTATCTGCATTACGAAATGGTTCTACCATTCTCCTATTTAGATTGTGTGGTCCATGTATAACTGTGCAACTATCTTCAGCTACTGCTGGACTATTTGCGTCATTGTGGTCACGTTTTAGTTCTCTGTACTGATGCTTATCAGCAATTAACATTGGCACCGGAGGATTTTTCGTAACACCGTTATAATCATGTAGTTGGCAATCATGCCAACTTTGATGCATTGGTGGACTAGCTTCAGCGGCTTCTCTAACTAAATCTCGTTGAGCATCGGTATAACTGATGTTTCCGTTTTCCCACCATTTAAATGCATCTTTCCAAATTTTATCTTTGACATCTGCTGTTGGAAATTCACTGCGGACCCAATCAACAATAACATCTACAATAGGTAAATTATCAACTCTATGCCAATCTGGATATTCATCTTCGTTTGTTCTAACTACAGTTATTGGTTGTATAATAGCATTAGCTTTTGCTTCAACACAAGTTTTTGCTACCATATACAGTAGTAAAGCACTATCCCACCCTCCACTGGTTCTAACAGTTATTATTGGACTAACTATGGGTATGTGTACTGCACCATATGGTGTTTCATAAATCTTAGTCATCGATATATTCCTTGTATTGTGGAACAATGTCCACTATGTTTTGCTTTCTTAATTGGTCTAGCTTTACAGTATTTTCAACAAATTGTTTCCAATGATCTTCATATAAACTACTTTTGTTCATGTAATTACTAATACTATCTAAAACTTTTGTAGCAGGTTCTTGTAAATCACTTTCAAATAGTTTTATACTTTGTTGATACTTATCAGTAACTTGTTGCTTGACTTTGTCTGGTAAAACCTGTACATTCATATGATAAGGTCTGTGAGCTACGTGATGTGTAATTAAAGGTTTTCTTTTACTGCTATTAATTTTTTTAAAACCTTGCTGTGTTTTCCACAACATAAAGTCTGGAACATGAAAAACATTTAAACTGGTTACAGTAAAACTTAACCAAGCATAGATGTTGCTTGGTAGTTCATCTATTTTTCTTAGATTTTTTTCTATTGCTTTCCATTTTGCAGGATAGCGTTGATACTCTAGTATACTGCCCATACCATCTACACTTGCACCTATTAGGACATGTTTAAACTCACTCCACATATCTAAAACTCTATTGGGTATACTAGTTACATTTGTATTGTATTCTAATTGTATATTTTTACTATTACCAGTGTCTATACATTTTTGTAGAAATTCATAATGACGTTCTATCATCAGAGGTTCACCGCCAGCCATGTAAACATGCTGTATGTTTTCTAAATTTGTTTCTAAGTACTCCCAAAACTGTTCACTGTTATGCCAGTCATAGTCGTTTGTAAACCAACGCCCTTTAGCGTCTTGACTGAGTTCAACTGTGCCATGTGTATCATCATATTTGTTACCGTGTAGTTTTACGTGATCCTTGTACCAAGTATGACTGTCTGTAGGACCACACATTCTACAAGCTAGATTACATAAATTACCAAAACGTAAATCTAAATAGTGAACTGGTGTATCAATTGATCCATCTTCGTCAGTAACACTACTAGCCCATTGCTTGCTGTAAACTTCTCCCCAATGCTCATTTTCGTATGTTCGTCGACTGGTTAGTCCACTTGCTTCTTCGTTTTTACATCTAGTACATTCTTCGCTCCATATACCTTTGAGCATGTTCAAACGCATTGCTTTCATCATATCTGCATTGCGTGCCTTATTCATATCATCACGTCCTGCATTATAACTTGTGCCGTTGCTGTGTCTTATTACACCTTGGTTTTTAGTTATGTTTGCCTGACAGCATACACGCACATCACCATTGTTGCGTACTGCTTGAAATATCCATGGTATAGGACAATAAGTATCAGACATTGTGTTCCTCAATTTTAAATTTTGCAATAGGTCTATCAACTTGACTTTTAACACTACAGGTGCTAGCACATTTTACCATTTTATCACCACACTCCATTCCATAATCTTTTTCAAAACTGTCTACTATATCTTTTTTATAAAAAGGGTGTTCTAATATCTCATCTACACTATGTAAATCTAATCTATTCCAATCATTGTCATTGTATACATCATGCATAATACTTTTTACTTGATGCCAATGTGTGTTGTGTCCGCCAAATTCAGAATTGCGTATAAAACAACAGGGCCATAGTCTAGCATTAAAATCAATAAAATACATTTGTTCATTTTGAAAATAACAATCAATTTCGTTTTTTTCAAACTGCTGAAATCTATCGAATAGACCTTGCATGTCAAACTGTTCATTTAATCTTGCAGGTCTATTTGCTTTTTTAATTTGCATTATATCGTCGATGCCCCAGTCTTTTTCTCTGACTATACTTCTATCTATTCTATGTATAAAAGTTTTAAAACCCATTTGTTTACTAAGCTCACTGGCTTCTTCAACTTGATGTTTGTTCCAAGGAAAAACTAGATACTGCCAACCTGCTGTTCCACCTTCATCTATAAATGCTTGTGCGTTTTCCATTATCTTATCAAAATTAGTACGCTGTCTATACAAATGGTTGGTATCTCGCAAACCATCTACACTAAATTTTAAATTGTGCATTTCAAACTGTTTGAGTATTCTAGCTGACTCTCGCCAATAATCTGGATCTCTAATACTACCATTGGTATGAATAAAAATGTTTTTAATACCACTATCCAGTGCTAGCTGTAATATGTCGTTAAACTGCGGGTGCATAAAAGGATCGTCTACAGTTCCACAAAAATCCAAACCAGTAACAGATTCAAATTCAGTAAATGCTTTTCTTAATGTACTTAATTCTAATATTTTTTTGTTTGGTATAAGAGGTAGTTTACCATTGAAGTTTGCTTTGTCCGTGCGGGCACAACCATAGCACAATGCATTGCACATACTGCTAATTTCTAGTTGCAATTTCGTAGGTTTGTTCAAATAATGGTGCATCTATATATTTTTCTCCAACAGCAATATCTTTTACTTTTGTAGTTTGTAAATCTGTTAAACAACCGCAATAGTCTAATTTACACAATACCGGTAGTAAAGGAACGCTGTATTCTTTGTCTTTAATATTTCCATATTTTAACCATTTAAAACAATTACTGCCAGGTTTAATATGTCCTTGGTGTTGTACTACTATTGTTTCTATACCCATGTTACAATACCATCCATTCCAGTTATTCAAATGTGTCAATAACAATTCTTTTTCAATACTATGTACTCTTACTGGTTCTTCTCCTATTTTTCTCCATTGCATTGGGTTTTGTGATTGATGTCTATTACCCCCATGTTTTTTCTGCGGTAAATCTTGCATTATACTCAACTGTTGTTCTGTATAGTTCTGTAACTCAGCTTTTATAATTGTTGTTCTCAATGGTTTAAACTGTAGCTGTGGTCCTTTGCAATTATTATATAGGTATTTATAGGTCTCTATACAAGTATCAAAAGCATTCACATCTACCATGAGATGTAAACTAACATCTATACCGCTGTCGTAAACAGCATCAAACTTTTCACTGATCTCTTCATTTTTTGATTGACCATGATGTACACTTACAATTATACTATTAATCAAATGATTTCTCTTTGTCCACCATTTGACATTTCGTGTTCCGTTTGTTAATAATCTGATTTGATTGTTGTTACTAAGGCTTTTAACGTGTTCACAAAAACGATCTAAGTCACGCCATAGTGTTGGTTCACCAGCATGTATATTGAAATACAATATTTTATTTTGTGGTATACAAACATTTTCCCATAAAAAATCAATGAAACGAGTACAATCATCAATATCATGCCATGGAGTTTTTCCTTCGTAAAACAAAGGATCACAGTAGGTGCAACTAAAATTACACATACTGCCTACTGCCCAATCAACTATGAGAAAATCCTTATACTCATCTTTAGGTTTACGTGGTTCAAAAATATCATATATATGTTTGCTCATTCGAATTGTGCTCCAAAAGGATCAAACTCTGATCCACATTTCATAGCACAAACTCCTAATTTGCCTTTTTCAATGCTGTCTAAACTCCAGCTGTTTTCAATATCTTTAAGTAAACTACCATCCACTACTGCTTGTAAATCATTGTTTATTACATCTATTCCCTCTTTGCCACCAGCCCTATCAATGAAATCCCATATTTGTTCTACTCTATAATCTTTGTGCCACCACTTGTACATACGACCAGCGGCCCAACAACATGGCATTAATAGTCCTTCTGCTGTAATAAAGATGTTTTTTTCTTCTGCTACTTTGCATTTAATACTACAACTGTCGTAGTAGTCCATCATTGAGCCATATGTTTTTTCTAATTCTTTTTGTTTTAGTAGTGCTAGATTTTGATTATCAAGTTTTTTAGGTTTTTGCAATAGTTGTGTTTCCACTCCTTTGCGATTTTGTGCTTGATGACTATCTTTCTTTGCACTACTTGCACTAAAAAATCTTCCACTTTTCTTTTTTATAAAACGTTCTACACCCCAGGCTTTTGCAAGTTCTTCTGCTTCATCTACTTGATGCTCGTTGTGTCCAAATATAATAAAGTCCCAACGAGCTCTACCACCAGCATCTATAAAAGCTCGCATGTTGCGTTCAACATTATTCCAATTAACGTTTTGTCTATACAAATGATTGGTATCACTTAATCCATCAACACTAAAAATTACTGCACCCATGCGTCCAAATACACCAGCAAGTTCACGCCACCAGTCAGCACTTTTAGCTCCGCCATTTGTATTCATGCTCAGCCACATTTTCTCATTATTTTCACGGAAATAATTGAATACTTCAAGGCTATCTCGTGCAACTATAGGATCTCCCAAGTTGCCACACATGTACATGGTCTTTAATTGATTAATAAATGCGGGTGTAAAGATTGATTGACAGTCTTCAAAACTCAGTTCAGCATTTGTGATATGACGATTGTCTACTCCACCGTTTTCATTTCGGTCGCACATAGGACAAGCGGCTTGACACTTTTGCGTAATCTCTAAATGAACTGTTTTAATTTCATCGTAACTGTACATCAAACATATCTACCAAATCCCCATAACCTTTCTTTGCAAAACCAACATTCGCCACAATGTTCACTGAAGTCTGTGGTGTGTACTTCGCAACTTCTAGTTAATGGAAATAGTTCTTCTAATACACCTAATCTTACATAGTGTTCATGTACACCTTTTTTATCCACATTAATCAATGGTCTATTACTAGTACCAGTTACATAAGATTTTTTTGTGTTTTGTTTTTGTCTATCGTTATACCAAGCACTTTCAAATTCTGTTGGATCTACTAGTTCTGGTGCTTCTTCAGCTGTAGGGTTTGCTGTAATTCCACTAAAATGTAGGCTTAAATCAAGTTTTTCATAAACACTCCATACAAGTGTATCTTGGTCTGGTACATAATTATGATCGCTTCTAACCATTTCAGCTGTATGCTCTCCAAACTTATAATCTAGTAATTGTTCTATTTTTGCTATAACTTGTTTGGAAAATATTCCTTGAAATGGCTTTAATTCTGATATACCTGTTATTGGGTAAATTGTAATGTCGGGTCTTTGTTCTTTGCAATACTTGGCTAGCATGTATGCAACAATAGTACTATCTGTACCACCACTCATTTTTATTCCAACTCTCGTTACGTCAGGGTCTATATTCATTTCATATGAATCTTGGCTGTTTTCAAATAACATTTAATTCTCCATAATTAATTTGATTTCTTTTCCTGGACCTATTTTACTAGGTAAATCTCCATATGTATTTACATACCATTGTATTACTGTGAGATACCAGTTGTGACTATTATGATGTGCTTTTTTGTTAAATTTATGAATATTATTGTTAGTTGCTTGCATTGTAGCTAATGCCCTTGCACATTCAATTTGCATCTCTCTGAGAGTTAATTTGGTATTGGCTTTTTCCATTACTTTTCACCAATTAACATAAACCTATTATACAAGTGTGTATCTATTTCACCTTCATACAAAACTTCTTTCATTGGGTACTTGACTTTAGCTTCCTCTATTCCATGCACACAATTTATATGCTGTTCGTTATCAAAATAATCATTTGTTTGTAAACACACCAACTGACCATCTGGTAAATTTTTAAACCAGTCTTCATTCATGTGTTCACAACTTGTGTTTATAATTATGTCTGGTTTAATTTGAAGTTGAATATTTTTTCCACTTTTACTCTTAACATACATACAAAAAACACCAGTAGAATCATAACGAATGTCATCTACGTCTTGTACAACACTTTTAAATTGCCATTGATTCTGATACTGTTCGTAATTAAAGTCATCTGATATATCTATACATTTCGTATCTTTTTCTAAATTATAATATTTTTTAATTTTAAACTTTTCAAACAAATGTTTGGCTACTGTAGCATACCAACCACCATAGTGTACAACTGTACCTAGGTACTTGTCTGGAAAAATCTTAGACATTTCTTCTACCATCCAACACTTGCTTTTCATTTGTCCTCTGCTAAAGTGTTGGTCTAATAGTGCATCATACTGCCACTTTATACTCCAACTGCTGATCTTTCTTATATAATCGTTGTCAATGCAATGTGATATATATTGCAGAACTTTACGAGGATTTACATATTCATATCCTGTGTAAAATGATAGAATAATATTTAAAAAATCATCAGTATTTTCTACTTCGCCTCTGCGTATTTCGTCTATTGCTAGTTCTTTAATATACCATATGTTGCCATACATTATAGCCCGTTTAATTTTCATATATTTTTCTAAATTAGGATCATCAACATACTGCATATATTCTTCTATTCCGTGCAACCAATGCAATTCTTTTAACATGTCTGTGTTAACCATGTGTGCTCCATTTTCAGCAAGCTGAACTTTATTGTTTTTTGTTAGTTCATCACGGTACTTTATGTGTGCATCATCTGCATTATGGTTTATATCATTCATTTGCTTCTTCCCATGCTTTTTGTAGCCATTCGAAATCATTTATATAATTTAATACTTTGAGATTATTTTTATATGTTGTGCCAAAGTCAGCGCCTTGCATTGCTCCTTGAATAGCAAATTCACCAAAAGGTCTTTTATGTCCTCTTTGTTGCCATATTTTTAATCTATATTCGTTGTCTGTATTATCACCGTTGGGTATAATAGCACTTGCTAATTTAGCACATTCCCTAAATGCACTACGCCATGTACTGTAAGGATCAGTATTAAACTGTGTAATATTACTTACTTGAAACTTGGGAACAAAAGGACAACCAAGTGTTGTTGTCATATCTATATTCCAATGTTCAGCATCTATCATTGCTTGACGTTTAAAAAGTTTTGCACCACCGTAACCATACAATAAATCATTTATAGGATTACGGCTACGCCATACATAAACACAATCTGTTTCTGGTACATTAGGATATGCATCTTTGTTTTTGTCTGGTTTAAATCTAAAACTAAACTCTTCTTCTATAACTGCATCAGCATCAATTACATAAAAATGACTGGTCTCTGCTATTTCAGCCGCGGCTTTGTGTGCTTCAAAGATACCTTTGACGCCCTCTATACGTTTTGCGTGAGGTGCAAACAGTTGTAGTAACTCAAAATTATCATCAGCATATGGTTCGTGATAGCTGATTTGAACAACGTCTAACATATAATCTCCTAGACTATTTTATTATACACATTTTTGACTAAATGTCAATCATAGATGTAAGGGTCTTTTTCTCTTAACTTCTTAATTCTTAGTTTAAGTTTACGTCGGCGTTTATATTCATGCCAAGGGTATAAAATAAAATTTATTATTCTGGTAAACATACTTCTAATCCATATGTACTTGACCAACGTAGAGCATCTTCTCTAGTATTAACCAAAGGTTCTCCTTTGATATTTAAACTTGTATTCAATAACATCGGGCAATTGGTTTGTTTGTACCAATGTTCTAACAATGTTCTGAATCCTGTATTATCTGTTTTAGCAACTGTCTGAACTCTTGAGGTGTTATCGTAGTGGACGATTGCTGGAAACGAAGTAGGAT
>MDSV01015992.1_pt1 | contig 11731 bp, 13 predicted proteins | sample 810851 | NCBI WGS metagenome assembly MDSV01 (sample SAMN05326640, study PRJNA326480) | marine metagenome | isolation source: seawater | place: Atlantic Ocean: North East | collected 2012 | reverse complement strand
GCCCAAGGAGCATATGGAGCCCAAGGTTATGCTGGAGCCCAAGGGATGACAGGTTATGTTGGAGCCCAAGGAGCTGCAGGAGCCCAAGGATATAGTGGAGCCCAAGGAGCTGCAGGACCCCAAGGAGCATATGGAGCTCAAGGAGCATATGGAGTACAAGGGATGACAGGTTATGCTGGAGCCCAAGGTGCACCAGGTGCCCAAGGATATAGTGGAGCCCAAGGAGCATATGGAGCCCAAGGATTCCAAGGGATGATAGGTTATCAGGGTTATGCTGGATCCACTGGATCCCAAGGAGCATATGGAGCCCAAGGAATTGCAGGAGCCCAAGGAGCTGCAGGGGGACCATTTGCTGATGGCTCAGCAGTTGCCCCATCAATCACATTTAATAGTGACTTAAATACTGGAATATTTCATCCTTCAAGTGATGAGATAGGCTTTACATCAGGTGGTCAGGAACAAGCAAGAATAGCCCCTAATGGTCTGTCAGTTAATGATGGAATTAGAAGAACTGGAACTTCTCATGATTGGGAAGATGGATATTTTGGAAGCTCAGACTATATCACTTTAACTCCTTCTGATTTCTCCGCAAGTGATATCAATGGATCATTATTATCATCAGTATCTGTTACAACACTAGCTAATGGACCATTTATAGCATCAGCCCCAAACTTTACTGTTGAGAAAGAAGCTAGCGATACAGTAAATGTTATAGCAACAGTTGTTATTCCTAAAGGCTTTAAATTAGATGACAGTAGAGACTTATTGATTTTTGAGCATTCTGACGCAACTGCTAATAATGTAGATGGAGTGTGGGAATTACTTTTAGGAGATTTAACATCTAATTCTGTATCATATATTGCTGGAGGAACTCTACAAGGTTCTGATCAACAGGAAGAAGATAGTTTCTCTTCATCTGTAGCTGTGATGGGTGATGGATCAAAATTTATAGTTATACGATTAAGATCATTTGGTAGTCAAACTTGGGAGTTAAATAATGGAGGAATAATAGGTGTCAAAATTCCTATTGCAAGACATTAATACTTTATAATTTTATCTGGACGTGGAAATATTTGGATTAATATTATTATCTATCTTACTTATTCTCCAAAGCAGCAAAATGTTTTTAGAAAACAGAGAAGAATTAGCTAATAGTAATAAACTAAAAGACAACACAAGTCTACAATATCAGAAAAAAATTGAAGAGGCATGTGTTGAATTGTTAAATCCCCATGGAAAAGTCTTACAATTTGGTTATTCATATGGTTATGCAAGTAAGTTAATCACCAGTTTTAGAATTGATGAATTAATAATCATTGAGCCTATAAAAGAGGTCTTCCAAAAGGCTAAAGAATGGTCAAAAAATAACAAATCTACTAAGGTGCTTAATTCCAGTATAGAGGATGTATTATCTTCTTTAAGTGAATTGAATTCAATTTATTTAGATTGTTTTAATGTAAATTCTTCTGATGGGAAGACTGATCTCCAGAATATTATTAATACAAGAAGAATCTCTTTAATTGTGGAATCATTATTAAACACCTCAGTAAATAATGCTAGATTTGTAGTGCTTTTTGATGCATCTCAAAGTTTAAATATTAATAGTATGTATCTTCCATATCTTAAAGTAACATATCATGATGTTGGAAAATTACTTAGTTTAGAGCATGATGATGAATCTTTATACAAGATAGTAGTAATAGAAAAGAATTCAAATAATGAAGAAATATAAGTTTAGTATTATTACTCCAACTCATAAGAACTCAATTTTTCTTTTAGAGTTATATCAATCAATTAAGAGGCAGTCTTATTCTAATTGGGAATGGATTCTTTATCTCAATGGTGATTTCAAAGGTAAATTAATAGATAAAGAAATACTTGCGGATAAAAGAGTCTTTATTTTTGACACTAACAAGTCTTTTAAAAATATAGGGGAGATTAAGTATAATGCCTTTAATCTAGCAACAGGAGATATTCTTGTTGAAGTTGATCATGACGATATGATACATTGTGATTGTCTAGCAGAATTAAATAAATCATATCAAAATGATGATGTTGGATTTGTGTATAGTGATTCATTGTTATATGATCTGCAAGGAAAAATGAAACCTTGGGATAAAAGTCTTGGGTGGGAATACTCTATGGAAGAATATAATAAACAGTCATTTATTAGACATTTAGGGTTCCGTCCTACTAGTCGTAGTCTTGCTTTTATCTGGTATGCTCCTGACCATGTCAGGTCATGGAGGAAATCTGTTTATGATGCAATAGGAGGGCACAATAAAAGTTTAGAAGTTTGTGATGATCATGAGCTATTAATTAGAACTTATCTGTATACAAATTTTCATCATATTAAAAAGTGTTTATATTACTATAGAATTCTCCCAGATATGACAAATACACAGTTTCTAAGGAATGAATTAATCCAGAAAAAAACATACGAGTTATTTCTACAGTATGCCCAGAGTTTAGCTGAAAGGGAAGCAGATATTAATAATAAGTTAAAGATAGATCTAGGTGGGGGGATAAATCCCTTAAATGGCTACAAAACTATTGATTTACTAGATGCTGATATAAATTGTGATTTAAATGATGGTATTCCATTAGAAGATGATAGTGTAGGAGTGATTAATGCTAGTCATATAATTGAACATTTACGAGATCCTTTAAAAACAATGCGTGAAATTTATAGAGTGCTATGTGATGGTGGTTGGGCTTTTATTGAGGTTCCATCTACAGATGGCAGGGGAGCATGGCAAGATCCAACGCATGTTAGTTATTGGAATCAGAATAGTTTCTGGTATTATACAAGGGAGAGCTACGCTAAATATATTAGAAATACAGAGATAAGGTTCCAGGAGTATAGATTGGATACATCTTTCTGGGAGGATAATATTGCTGTGACTAACGCTTGGTTATGTGCAATAAAAAGTAAGAAAAGAAGACCACATAAAATTAACATATAAAATGGAAGATAGAATATTTAACATTAATCCCTTAAACAAGAAGATATTTGTTGTAGATGATTTTTATACAGATCCTTATAAGATTCGGGAATTTGCGCTTAATCAGGAGTACTATAGAGATTTGAATTATTTTAAAGGGCAAAGAAGTAGAAATAGATATTTAGATGATAATATAAAATTAAAGTTTGAAGAAATTATTGGACAGAAAATAACTGTCTGGGAAGAGCATCCTATGAATGGTGTATTTAATGTCTGTTCTGCAGAAGAAAATCTTGTTTATCATTGTGACAATCAGACTTTCGCAGGAATTATATATCTTAATATTGACCCTCCTTATGAATCAGGGACTTCACTATTGGCAAATAAAAGAACTGGTGCTAGGCATGTAGACCAAATCACTAATTTTGAAGAATGCTTCTCAGGTGGATTTTATGACAAAACAAAGTTTGATTTGGTTGATAATATTGGCAATGTCTTTAATAGATTAGTTATATTTGATAGTAAATCTATTCATTCTGCTGCTGCTTATTTTGGTCAAAATCTAGATGATAGTAGATTAACTCATCTATTCTTCTTTGATTAATAATTTAAATTATCATGCAAGAAGTTACATTTAGTATTTGGGAGCAACTTTCTGAGAATAAAAAGAAGAAGGTTAAAAAAATTATCTTTCCCGGGAAGGTAAAACAAGTTAATCGTCCTACAATGGCTTTTGCAACAATGTGTAAAAATGAAGAGCATTGTATTGGCAAGACACTTGATGCTATAAAAGGTTATATAGATTACCTTGTTGTTGCTGATAATGGTTCTGAAGATGGCACTTTTGATATTGTCAAGAGTTTCTTCTTGGAAACAGGTCTTCCAGGATCATGGCATCTTGATAAGTGGTATGGTTTTGATCAAAATAAGACATTAATGATGAGCTATGTAAAAGATAAGACGGATTATGTTATGCATCTTGATGCTGATGATTTCTTGGTTGGAGATTTTAGATCTGATATTATTGATTCTGGTATTGATCAGTATTTTATACTTAATAAGAGAGGAGAGAGTAATTATTGGTGTTCAGTTATTTATAATAATAGGTTAACATGGAAGTTTTGTGGCGTTGCCCATACAATTATAAAATGTTTAGAAAACAAAGATCTGCAAATCAAGAAGATTGAAGGGGGTGATGTATATATTGATAACACAGGTATAGGAGCTAGAGTGTTAGATCCTGAAAAATTCCTTAAAGATGCTAAAAAGCTAGAATCACAATATTGGGAAACTTTGGTTGTGGATCCAGATAATTTAAATTCACGTTCAGCTTTCTATTGTGCGCAAAGTTATAGAGATCAAGGAGGCAGGTATCTTGTTGATGCTTTAAAGTGGTATAGTAAGTATATAACTTTAAAAGCAACATGGATTGAGGAAGAATATATTGCACGATTAGAAATTGCAGATTTGCAGCAACGCATCAACAATAATGATTCTAGCATGAATTTTAGTATTGAAGATGTTGAGTTTTCTTATCTAAATGCAATCTCAATTATTAACGATAGGGCTGAAGCTTATTTTCAATTAGGGAAATTATATAATTATAGTAAGCAATATCAAAAAGCATATGACATCTTACTAGGTGCTAAGAAGATATTATTGAGTGATGTGATTGATAAATATCAGTTATTTATTAATGAAAAACAATATGGTTTATGGATTAATGATGAATTAGCAGTTTCATGTTACTATTTAAAAAGAAAGGCTGAGGGCGTTAATCTAATCAATGAGGTTATTGAATTGCAAGAACATAAATATAGAAAGAAGCATTATATAAAGAGCTTAGAATATTTTAATCAATTATAGATGAGCAGGGAATTTGATTTTTTAATTATTGGTTCAGGATGGTATGGGGCTGTTTGTGCTCGAGAATTAACAAATAAAGGATATAAGTGTCTAGTAATAGAGAAGCGAGATCATATTGGCGGAAATTGTTATACCGAGAAGAAAGAGGGTATAAATGTGCATAAGTATGGCGCTCATATATTTCATACTTCAGATGAGTATATATGGGACTATGTTAAAGGATTTGCGGATTTTAATAATTATAGACATCATGTTGTTGCCAATTATCAAGATGAATTATATTCTTTGCCATTTAACATGTGGACTTTTAACAAGTTATGGGGTGTGAACACTCCTGAACAAGCACGACTTAAGATAGAATCTCAGAGTTTTAAGGGAGATGTCACTAATTTTGAAGAACAGGCCTTGTCCACACTAGGAGAAGAGATTTATAAGAAATTTGTTAAAGGATATACAGAAAAACAATGGTTAAAATCTGCAAAGGATTTGCCAGCATTCTTAATTAAGAGGATCCCAGTTAGATTTACATTTGACAATAATTATTTCTTTGATAAATTTCAAGGCATTCCCATTAATGGATATACCGAGATTTTTGACAAATTACTTAATGGTATTGAAGTGCGACTAAATAACAATTACTTTGATAATCGAGAGATGTTCAATTCTTTAGCAAAAAACATAATTTATACTGGTCCAATTGATAGATATTACGATTATAAATATGGTGCCCTTGAGTACAGACCTTTAAGATTTGAAACTGAAACTCTGGATATTGAAAACTACCAAGGGCATTCGGTAGTAAACTATACTTCTTCTGAAATCCCATATACAAGAATAATTGAACATAAACATTTTAACAATGATGTATCTCAAAGAACCATTGTTACGAAAGAATTCCCTATCCCATTTAGTAGAGAATCCGAGTTGTTTTACCCTTTGAATGATATTACTAACCAGAACATTTATAATAAATACTTTTCTCTATCAAGTCATGAGGAACATGTGTTCTTTGGAGGGCGGTTAGCGGAGTATAAATATTATGATCAACATCAAGTAATAAGAGCAGCTTTAGATTTTGTTAAAGAGATAGAGTCAAAAAGCATTAGTAAAAGAATAGACTAGTAATGAAGATTAATTTCAATAAAGAGTTAGCTTTGTCATTAAATGACACTTATTTAAAGGCATATCCATATCCCCATGTATCTATTGATAATTTTATAGATAAGGAAGATATTAAAGAATGTGTATCTGAAATGGGATTATTTAACAGCTTGGGTTTTGATCCTAGCGAATATTCTGCGCAGTATCAGCAAAAGAAATTTTTTTACCCATGGGGTCAGGGGAGTGAAGAAATTAAAGAGACTCTTTCTAGGCATGCCCCAACCTGCTGGAAATATTTGCAATATTTTAATTCTTCTGATTTTTTATCAATATTAGAAGATTTAACAGGGATTAAGAATCTTATACCCGATAATGACTTTGTAGGAGGAGGTTTTCACCGCATAGAATCTGGGGGGAGACTGTCTATACATAGTGATTATAATCTGCATGTTAGCAAGAAGATATATAGAAGAATTAACTTATTAGTGTATTTGAATGAAGAGTGGAAAGAAGAATGGGGAGGAAGTCTTCAGTTATGGAAAAAAGATATGTCAGAGTTAATTACAGAATTCTATCCGTATGCTGGCAAGGCTATTATTTTCAATACAAATGATGATTCTTTACACGGGCATCCTCATCCTTTAAATACTCCAATAGGCAAGAATAGGCTATCATTCGCATTATATTATTTTACAGAAGATAGGCCCGAAAATGAGAAGTCAGATCATGTTTCAGCACAATGGTACTCTTGTTAGTGTAAGATTGCTCAATAGTAGAAAATAATTATTATTTTTGGAGAATATCTAACTTACTTAATTTATGAAAAAAACATTAGTTATTTTATTTTTAATTCCCTTTCTCTCTTTTAGTCAAGGTTCCATCATATTTTCTGAATATGGCGAAGGTAGTTCATTTAATAAATGGATAGAGATTTATAATCCAACCTCTCAAGATGTATTATTAGATGATTATAGATATAATTTTTGTTGGAATGGTTGTGATAATCTTTCCTGGGAATTTTCTATTGCATTTGATACAGGGCATATTATTCTATCTGGCGAGACTTATCTTTTAACGCATTATGATGCAAGTAGTAGTTTACTTAATGCTGCAGATCAGACTACCAACCTTATGAGTAATGGAAATGATGTTGCTGCACTTTTTCATATTCCAACTAACACAATTGTTGATATAATTGGTGTTTTTGATAGTACTGATGTAGGAGATGGTTGGGATGTTGATGGAGTTATTAATGCAACTGAGGATCATACTATGATAAGAAAGCCTTCTGTTTGTGTTGGTAATATGGGAGACTGGAGTATTTCTGATGGCTCTTCTATTGCTTCAGAATGGTCAGTGGGTATGATTGAGGATTATACTAATATTAAATTGCATACTTCTGATTGCTTTACTAGTAGTTCAATTGCTGAACAAGAGTCGATAAAGGGTAATGTTATAATGGTAACAGATTTATTAGGAAGAGAATCAAAACAGACAAGACAATCAAATAGGCTCCTTATCTACACCTATGATAATGGCACAGTAGAGAAAAAAATATCTATTGATTAAATACACATTACAATGAAAAAGAAATTATTTATTTTACTAAGTCTTTCTATTCTCTATTCTTGTACAGACAATCAGAAAGAGGACAAAGTGTCTGCTTCAAAAATTTTAGTTTCAGGTTTTAATATAACCTCAAAAAACTCTGACCTAACCCTAAAAAGAGGAACGGATATATCTATAAATGATATGATAACTAAGAATGTTAATAATGGAGATAATATTGAATTTAAGAGTTATCAATTTACTTTAGATAATAAGATTAAAGATGCGTTTAATTTTTATTCTTATAATGGGGCTTTAATGTGTAATATCCCTACTAATTTATCTGTTATGTCTATGCCTCCTGATGGAAATGGTTTAGTCACCTATGAGAAAGGTGATGACATAGAGTTGCAAGGCGTAACCTTAATTAAATTAGATTCTGTAAATTTTGTAATCTCAGATATTAGGATAAATAATTTGGAAAACTAGCATTTTAAGGAGGATCAAAATTATTTGCTACAGTTATTGCTAAAGTAATGTTCTTTATCAATTGCTGTCCAATTAATAGTTGACCATTTTTCATCATCAACATTTATACAGCTAAGATCAGGGTTTGTTGCTGTTTGAGCCCACCACATATTAATGTTATTTCCATTTCTTATATCTAATGAATAGAGTTGGTTTCTAGAGCAGTCAAGGGCAGCTAATGATTTGTTTGCACTTACATCTAAAGATGTGAGCTGGTTTGCTCCACATAAGAGACTGGCCAAATCAGTATTAGCACTTACATCTAGAGCAGTAAGTTTATTCATATAGCAGCCTAAATATTTAAGAGAGATATTTTTTCTGACATTTAGAGAGTCAAGTTGATTATCAGGGCAATGCAAGAAAAATAGAGCAGTATTCTTACTTACATCTAAAGTGGTAAGTTGATTGTCGCCACATCTAAGGATAGTTAATTCCGTATTTTTGCTTATATCTAATTTAGTAATTTGATTTGTATCACAATCTAGATGTGTTAAAGAAGTAAAATGTTCTATGCCTGTTAGGTCAGTAATATTTAGGTTTCTGCAAAGTAACGGCCCAGGAAAGTTGTTTGCCTCAGTAATTTGTATTGCAGTATCTTTATTAGTATTTATTGTTGAATCACTAAGTAAAAAACTCTTAAAATTAACATCAGGAATGAATGCATTCTGACTAATTGAAATAAAAGGGGTGAGAGTTAGTATGATGAGTAGTTTCTTCATAATATAGATTAACTTTAAATTGATATAAATATTATCTGCAAATTTAGTAAACAATAATGTAAAGGAAGTTTAATGATCATAATAATTATTGTTTTCAAAGGAGTTGACTTTTATATGTATAAATATATTGACAAAGAGATTGATTATGATATATTTGGACTTTAAAACAATAGATTAACAAACAACTAATTAAAAACACTATTATGAAAAAGAAACTTTTACAAATTACTATTATCGCACTTATTTCTATTTTTTTTACTTCCTGTAGTAAATGTGTAGATTGCACAAGCTGTCCAGATGAAGTAACTTTAGAACAAACTGAAATATGCCAAGATGATTTTGACTCAAAGGATGATTATAATACAGCTGTTGCTTTGATTGAAGGTTTTGGTTGTGAATGTCAATAATTCTCATTGCTATAACTTATTATATTTGTAGACATGTTAAGGGTTTATATTATTGGTGTATGTATTCTATTGATTGCAATTATAGCTAATGTAATTGTTGGGAAGATTGGTTTAAGTACTTGGTATGATTTTGGGCCTCAATTTTTTAAAAGAGGCTTTATTGTAATTAAAGAAGTTGGTTTCTTCAGTACTATGTGGTTGTTTATTTTATACCCCTTAGTACTTGCATTAGGCTATATAATTGGAGATAGAATTTATAATTTATTTTAATGAAAAAACTACTACTTATATTACTTTGCTTACCCTTGATTGGGTTTGGGCAATGTGAGGATAGATGCAATGAAATAATTTCTTACACAAATGCTAAATACACTGGCTGTGTTAATGAAAACAATCAAGAAGATGGGTATGGGACTTTAAAGTTTGAGAGTGGAGAGTCATATGTTGGATGCTGGAAAGATGGAATGAAAGACGGAGAAGGCGTATATGAATATTCAAAAGATGAGAAATATATTGGTGAATATCGAAGTGATAAGAGGAATGGGCCTGGAACATATCATTATAGTGATGGTTCGGTTTGGATAGGGTTATGGTTAGATGACAAAGAGTTAGAAGGGCATTATGAGTCTGAGAATTATTACGATAGAAGTCACATATCTGGCGATGTTGATTTTTCTGTAATCAATCTTAATAAATTAGTAGCTGTTGATGGCGAAGGATGTTATAATATTACTCTTTCATTTAATGGAACTAATGAAGACTTTCTATTTGATACTGGTTGCAGTAGTATGTTAATTAATTACGAGTTCTTAGAAAAGTTAAAATCTAACGGCGCAGAAATTAGACAACTGAGCAATAGTTCAGGTAGAACTGCTTCTAATGACGAAGTTTTAATGAGTCAGGTTATGATTAATAATATAAGAGTAGGGGAGTTTACTATAGATAATCTTGTTTTTGGAGTGATAGAGGAGGGAAGTCTACTATGTGGGTTGGGGCTATTTAAGAAATTTAGTAATGTAGAGTGGGATATGAATTCTTCAACCTTAAAGCTATATCAATAAAATGAAGCTAAATAAGCCTAAAAGTATCTTTAGGTATCTGCTATTAATTTCTTTGAATTTATCTGGTCAGTGTCTTAACACTAATTCGTATGGTTCAGCTTTAGCGAATTCTACAGGTCCTGTTGCTGTTTCTAGATGTAATCATTTAACTGAGTACAGTACTATTAGTGTTATTGATACTTCTACTAGCTATAAATGTGAAGTTGCTGGGCCAGATTTGAATCCTGGATATGTTACAATTACAGGAAATCTTATCGTAATTCCTGGTTGTACTGACACTACAGCATGTAACTATAATGCTATTGCAACTGCAGATGATAGTTCCTGTATGTATTTTATCACATCAGCAGATTCTATAGTGACTTGTGATTCTTCCTATACTTGGCTGTTAAATGGGCAGACATTCACAACAAGTGGAACATATACTCACTTTAATTCTTCTCCCGCCCCAATTCTTATGGGTACTTACAGTAATTCTGTTTATGGCAGTGTAAGTGTAAGTGGTAATTATGCCTATGTTGCTGGTGGTAGTTCTGGCCTTGCAATTATTGACATTTCAAATCCTTCCGCGCCAACTTTGACTAGTACTTACAATGCCTCTGGTGGTTATGTAAATGGTGTAAGTGTAAGTGGTAATTATGCCTATGTTGCTGGTGGCAGTTCTGGTCTTGTAATTATTGATATTTCAAATCCTTCCGTTCCAGCTTTGACTAGTACTTACAACACCTCTGGTGGTTATGCAAATGGTGTTAGTGTAAGTGGTAATTATGCCTATGTTGCTGATGGTAGTTCTGGTCTTGACATCTTTGATGTTTCAAATCCTTTCGCCCCAATATTGGTGGGTAATTTATTGTTTTCAGGCGGACTTGTTAGTGCCATTTATGTAAGTGGAGACTATGCCTATATAACTGAAGGTTATGGTAATTCAGGATTAATTTTAATTATTGACATTTCAAATCCTTCTGCGCCAACATTGACTGGAACTTATAATGCTTGGCCTTTTAATATAGATGACATTTATGTAAGTGGTGATTATGCCTATGTTGCTGGTGGTAGTTCTGGTCTTGCAATTATTGACATTTCAAATTCTTCTGTCCCAACTTTGACTAGTACTTACAGCACCTCTGGTGGTTATGCAAATGGTGTTAGTGTAAGTGGTGATTACGCCTATGTTGCTGGTGGCAGTTCTAGCCTTGTAGTGATTGACATTTCGAATTCTCTCTCGCCAACATTGGTTGGAACTTACAACAACTCTGGTGGTTATGCAAATGGTGTTAGTGTAAGTGGCAATTATGCCTATGTTGCTAATGGTAATTTTGGTCTTGATATTTTTGACATTTCCCACAACTGTATTTTAGATAGTTTAATACTTAGTATAGATATTTGTGGTTGTACAGATTCACTTGCAACTAACTATGATTCTTTAGCAACTGTAGATGATGGCACTTGTATTTATCCTACATGCAATGAAGATCCACCAACAGGTTTATTTACTAGTAATGTTATTCATAATAGAGCTACTATTAATTGGGATAATATGAACTCTGCTTTATGTT
>MDSV01191401.1_pt1 | contig 11732 bp, 9 predicted proteins | sample 810851 | NCBI WGS metagenome assembly MDSV01 (sample SAMN05326640, study PRJNA326480) | marine metagenome | isolation source: seawater | place: Atlantic Ocean: North East | collected 2012 | reverse complement strand
TCCCATCATCCAGATTACAGTAAACTTGCAGCTAGAATCTGTGTAGATGACCTTCATCGTTCGACAAAATCTACCTTTTCAGAAGTAATAACCGACCTTCGAGAATTTATTGATCCCGAATCTGGAGCTCACGCACCATTGATTTCCGAGGAAGTTTACAATATTATTCAAGATAATAAAAAAGTTTTAGACGAACACATCGATTACAGTCGAGATTTTAATTATGACTATTTTGGATTTAAGACATTGGAGCGCTCATACTTGTTGAAATTAAATGGTCAAGTCGCAGAACGACCACAACATATGTTGATGAGAGTTTCTGTTGGTATTCATCACGACGATATAGAGAAGGCTCTGCGTACATATGACTTGATGAGTCAAGGATATTTTACTCATGCAACCCCTACTTTGTTCAACTCAGGTACACCAACTCCTCAGATGTCGTCCTGTTTCTTGCTTACAATGCAAGATGATTCTTTAGTAGGGATTTATGACACATTGAAACAGTGCGCACTCATCTCAAAGTCTGCTGGTGGAATCGGCTTATCAATTCACCATATAAGGTCAAAAGGCTCTTACATCAAAGGGACTAATGGAGAAAGTAATGGCATTGTCCCAATGCTTAGGGTATTCAATGACACTGCAAGATATGTTGACCAAGGTGGTGGCAAAAGAAAAGGCTCAATTGCGATTTACTTAGAACCATGGCATCCTGATATTTTGGCATTCTTGGATTTGAGGAAAAATCACGGTAAAGAGGAATTAAGAGCGAGAGATTTGTTCTACGCATTGTGGACTCCTGATTTGTTTATGGAAAGGGTACAAGATAATGCAGATTGGTCATTCTTTTGTCCTAATGAATGCCCTGGCCTTCAAGACGCCTATGGCGAAGATTTCAAGAAATTATACGAATCCTATGAAGCACAAGGACTTGCTCGAGAAACAATTCCTGCAAGAAGCGTATGGGACAAGGTAGTAGAAGCTCAAATTGAGACAGGAACTCCATACATGCTTTACAAAGATGCAGCAAATCTAAAATCAAATCAAAAGAACCTTGGGACAATTAGATCTTCCAATCTTTGCACAGAGATTTTAGAGTACACAGCCAAAGATGAAGTAGCAGTTTGTAATCTAGCATCAATTGCGTTACCTAGATTCGTAAAAGAAGATAGCAATGAATTTGATTTCCAAACATTGTATGATGTGACTTACCACGTAACTGGTAATCTTAACAGAGTTATTGACGTAAACTATTATCCTGTAGAAGAGGCAAGAAATTCTAACATGCGACACAGACCTATTGGTCTTGGTGTTCAAGGTCTGGCAGATACTTTCGCCATGTTAGGGATGAACTTTGAATCTGATGAGGCCAAGAAATTAAACAAAGAAATCTTTGAAACTATTTACTTTGCATCATGCACAGCATCAAAAGATCAAGCTATTGTCGAAGGTCCTTACTCAACATTCCAAGGTTCACCTGCCAGTGAAGGAATTCTACAATTTGACTTGTGGGGCATGAATGAACACAGTGGTATGTGGGATTGGGATTCACTCAAGTCTGAGATTGTTGAGCACGGTATGAGAAATTCTCTACTTCTTGCACCAATGCCTACCGCCTCAACGTCACAAATACTTGGTAACAATGAATGCTTTGAAGCATTCACTTCTAATCTGTATGTAAGAAGAACCCTTTCCGGTGAATTTATTGTCCCAAATAAACACCTAATCAAGGATTTAATTGGTGAAGGTTTGTGGAGTTTAGAAATGAAAGACGAGATTCTTCGCCACAAAGGTTCGATTCAACATATCGAGGGTATACCTGAAAGACTCAAGAACTTATACAAGACCACTTGGGAAATTAAGCAAAAGAATGTTATCGATATGGCTGCAGACAGAGGCGCTTACATCGACCAAAGCCAGTCAATGAATATTCATATGATAGATGCTAATTCTGCTAAAGTATCTTCAATGCACTTTTACGGATGGAAAAAAGGACTTAAGACTGGAATGTATTACTTGAGGACTAAAGCAGCTGTAGACGCAATTCAATTCACTGTTGAGCAAAAGAAAGCTGAAGATCAGACTGTATCTGGATTAGCGGATAGAGCAGAGATTACCAGTTTAGAAGCGATAGCATGTAGTCTAGATAGTCCAGATGATTGTCTCAGTTGTGGTTCTTGATCATATCTCAGATTGCATATTGCAACTAGGACAAGAAATCTTACCTGAATAATTTACAGGTACAGATAGTTTACTATTACAGTGTGGACAGGCAACTTCCTTATTTTGTGAAGAATTACGATTCATCAATTTTTCAACGCCAGGTGGCCATCCTTCTTTCAAATCGTCATCAGAAAGTAATAATGGTAGTGCTGCAATTCCAATCCCAAGCATAGTACACATCATTGAAAGCGGTATTAACGCACCACCTTCAGCTAAGGAGATAGATAACGGGTTCATTTCATCGCCTGTAAAAAGGATACTACATGTGCCTGAAATCAAAAATGTAACAAAAGTAAAGTAAATACCATTTTTGTATTCATTGCTCATTAGAACACCACCGAAGATGAACATTGACGCAATAACAAATGCTACAGGTGCTAGAACCCAACCTAATCCCGAAGAAGTAAACGCCGCAAATACCAGTGCCCAAAACATTCTAAAAATACCATATAATATGATAATAACTCCAACAGTGCTAATCGTTTCATTTTTTTTGCCGATAACAATACCGCTAGATGTCATACGTCCATATACGACTTGAGAATTCACCGGCATTTGACCACTAGTGGTAGTGGTGATATTTGGAGTGGTGAAAATCTGTTTAGGTGACTGGCTTGTTTCATCAAATTCCATCAGTCTAATTACAACTTCATCTTTGTTCCCTGAAACTTTTAACTCTCTATCTTTGCACAATTTTTTTAATTCAAGAAGAGTCATACTTTCATAAGACATACAAATTCCTTACCCTGTCTTGCATTTATAGTTATACCCTGCAAAATTCGATTAAGCAGTATGTATTGCATGACCTAATGTTGCTAGAACTGATTCATGTGTCATTTCTGTCATGGTAGGATGTGCATGTATTGTTCCAGCAATATCCTCTAGCAAAGCGCCCATTTCAAGAGCAAGAGTCCATTCTCCTACTAATTCACTAATATGTGTTCCAACTGCTTGAATTCCCAAGATTCTATGGTCATCTTCTCTAGCACATACTCGGACAAAACCACCGGTTTTTTCAGCCTCTTGAGTTAGAGATCTACCATTTGCTGCTAAAGGGAACTTGCCAATAATTACTGGGTGACCTGCTTCTTTTGCTTCATCAGGAGATAAACCGACACTAACAATTTCAGGCTCTGTGAACACTATGGCAGGAACGGCTACAGGATCATATGCACGTTTTCTACCAGCAATAATTTCTGAAACCATTTCACCTTGGAATGATGCAACATGTGCGAGCATTTCTCCAGAATTACACACATCTCCAATAGCATATACTCCTTTCATATTTGTTTCACATCGCTCATTTACTTTGACAAATCCTCGCTCATCAAGTGCGACTCCGGTTGGTTTTAGGGATTCACTGTTTGGTTTTCTCCCAACAGTCACAAGTATTTTGTCAGCAATCAACTCTTCTGGTTTAGTACCTTCTTTGGCATTCTTATCAACATAGAACAATTTTGTTCGTCCATCTTTTGTATCTTCACTTCCTTTAGCAAAAACTCCAGTATGGACTTTTATCTTATTTTTCTTAACAAATAACTCAAGAGGTCTTCTTAATTCCTTGTCAAAGATGGGTAATATTGAATCCATTGCTTCAACAATTGTCACTTCTGAACCCAGCATTCTGTAAGTTATTCCAAGTTCAAGTCCGATGTAACCTCCACCAACAACTACTACATGCTGAGGCAAATTCTCCAAACTGAGTGCTTCTCTAGACGAAATAACATTGTTGTCAAATTTCATGAATGGCAATTCGATGGGTATTGAACCATTTGCAAGAATGACATTTTCTCCTTCGACGATTATTGCATTTTTACCACTACCAATTTTGACCGTTTTAGCATCTTGAAATTCCGCCCAACCATTAATTAGTTCTGCACCTGATGATTTTAACAAATGTTCAACACCTTTGTTTAACTTATCGACAATTCCATCTTTCCATCCAATCATATTTGTCATTGATAATTCAGCAGGACTAGGAATTGAAATACCCATGTGTCCATCTTTAGCGGAGTGTTTTGCTAAATCATGAAATCTATGTGCTGCATGGATTAGCGCCTTGGATGGAATGCAACCACGAATCAAACAGGTTCCACCAGCTTTTTCACCCTCGACAATAATGGTCGAAAGTCCAAGTTGGCCAGCTCTAATAGCCGCGACATAGCCTCCTGGCCCGGCGCCTATGACTAATACTTGACATTTTTTTGTTTCCATAATATCACTCACATGAAAATAGTTGCAGGATTTTCTAGATATGTCTTGACTCGCTGAACAAGTGTTGCACCATCATGGCCGTCAACAACTCTATGATCCCAAGATGACGACAAATTCATCATTCTACGTACCACCACTTGACCATTTCTCACGACTGCTCTTTCTTTAGCATTATGAACGCCGAGGATTCCAACCTCTGGTTTGTTAATTATTGGAGTTGCTCCAAGTCCGCCTAATCTGCCTAAACTGGTGATTGTAAAAGTTGAACCACTCAATTCATCAGCACTTGCTTTTCCATCACGTGTTGCTGAAGTGACTCTTACCATCTCAACTGCAGATTGCCAAATATCCATTGCTTCTACGTGTTTGACCACAGGGACATATAGCCCCCGGTCGGTCTGAGTTGCAATTCCAAGGTGAATGGCTTGATGCCTAGTGACAACATTAGCTTCATCATCATAAAGTGCATTGCATTCAGGACTTTCTCCTAAAGCTTTGACTAAAGCTTGCATTATGAAAGGTAAGTAGGTAAGTTTAGGAGCACCTTCAGGCCTAGTTTGATTTAGATGTTGTCTAAGTTCTTCTAAAGCAGTGATGTCAACTTCTTCAAAATATGAAAAGTGAGCAATACTGCTATATGATGACATCATGCTATCAGCAATTTTTCTTCTAAGGCCTATGACCTTAATTTCTTCAGTTCCGCTTAGTTTTGTTTTTACGCTAGATCCAACCGGAGAAAAAGCCGTTGCTCCGCTGGCTCCTCCAGCAATATGCCGGTCTAAATCAGCATGGCTAATTCTTCCGCCAGGACCTGAACCGGCTACAAGTTGAAGATCGATATTTGCTTCTCTCGCTCGCTGTCTAACTGCTGGGCTAGCTAATGCCTTTGTTCCAGCAGCACGAACTACTGGTTCAGGAGCAGAACTTGGTTTCGAAGGTTTGGCAGGAGTTGGTTCTGGCTTAGTTTCAACGATCTTTTTCTCTTCAGATTTAAGTGGTTCTTTTTGTTCTTCATTTACGCTTGTATTATCTTGTGCAGAAGCATTTCCATCACCATCTACTTCAAATTCAATACAAACCTCACCGACTGGCAGGATGTCTCCTGGGCTGCCAATAATTTTCAAAACCTTGCCATTTACTGGCGAGGGTATTTCAACAGTGGCTTTATCGGTCATTACAGATAAAATAGGGTCGTCTTCTTTAACGGAATCTCCTTCTGATACCATCCATTCAACTACTTCTCCTTCGACAACTCCTTCTCCTATATCTGGTAACTTAAACGCATATATTCCCATTTTTATTCCTCCTGTGTTTTCTTTATTGCTTCTGCAATTCTCTTTGGACTTGGTAGGTAATCCCATTCTGTTGTATGTGGGAAAGGTGTATCCCATCCAGTAACTCTAATTATTGGAGCTTCTAAGTGATAAAAACACCTTTCTTGGATGGAAGCACTCATTTCAGCTCCAAAACCACTGGTTTTTGGTGCTTCATGGACTATTACACATCTTCCAGTTTTCTTAATTGAGTTCACAACAGTATCTCTATCCCATGGAACCAAGGTTTGTAAGTCAATTAACTCACATTCAATTCCAGAATCTTTTATCGCCTGTTCAGCGACATGAACCATCGTACCCCAAGAAATAACAGTGCACGCAGTTCCTTCTCTAACAATCCTTGCCTGTTCTAGAGGTATGGCAAAATAATCTTCGGGGACTTCTCCATCTGGATGGCTGTTCCAAGTAGGAACCTTATGGGGGTCGCCATAGAACGGTCCTCTGTAGCATCTTTTTGGTTCAAAGAAGATTACTGGGTCGTTACATTCAATTGCTGAAGTAAGCAAACCTTTAGCATTATATGGTGTTGAGCAATAAACAACTTTCAATCCCGGAGTATGGGTGAATTGTGCTTCAGGTGATTGAGAATGATGATGTCCTCCTTTGATTCCACCTCCGGCAGGAGTTCTAAAAGTCACAGGAGCTGTGAATTCACCACCGGAGCGATGTCTGAGTTTAGCGATTTCATTTACTATTTGATCATAGGCAGGGAAGATATAGTCAGCAAATTGTATTTCTGCAACAGGTCTTAATCCATTTAGACCCATTCCCATAGCAATTGCTGCAATTCCGCCCTCTGCAAGGGGTGAATCAAAAATTCTGTGGGCGCCAAATTTATTTTGTAATCCAGCAGTCACTCTGAAAACGCCTCCAAAATATCCGACATCCTCACCAAAAATAACTACATTTTCGTCTCTTTCTAACTGATGTTCTAATGCTGAATTTAAAGCAGCGATCATATTCATTTTCACCATAATCTCACCTACTTTCCTAATTCCTCACGCTGTTCCTGTACATGCCAAGGAACCGTTTCATATACTTCTGTAAATATGGTAGAAGCTGGTGGATATGGACCACTTGCTAGGTCTCCAAATTCACACGCTTCTTTGTAAGCAGACATTACTTCACTGTCTATTTTTTCTTCTAGTTCTTTATGTCTCTTCTCGTCCCATTGCTTAGATTTTATTAGGTATTTTTTCAATCGTTCAACAGGATCTCCTCCGGGCCAACACTCAAACTCGTCGTCCGGGCGATATGCAGATGGATCATCCGATGAAGAATGTGCCCCTGCTCTGTAGGTGTAAACTTCAATATGAGTTGGTCCCAAGCCTGCTCTTGCTCTCTCTCGGGCCCACTTTGTTACGCTATATAGTGCTAGGAAGTCGTTGCCATCAACTCTAAGTGATGGTATGTCATAAGCAAGGCCTCGTTGTGCAAAAGTTTTCCCACCTGTTGCTAAATTTTGGTGAGTTGAAATTGCCCATTGGTTATTTACTACATTGAGAATTACCGGTGGTTTGAATGTTGAAGCAAAATTTAGTGCATAATGGTAATCTCCTTGGGCAGAGGTTCCATCTCCTAACCAAGAAATACAAACTTCATCCAATCCTTTGTATGCACTAGCCATTGCGACTCCAACCGCTTGAGAAAATTGTGTTCCAACAGGGGATGATATAGAAATGAATCGTCCTTGTTTCCAAGTATAATGAACAGGCATTTGTCGTCCACGGACATTGTCTTCAGTGTTTCCAATGCAGTGGCAAATCATGCTAACCATGTCTCTGCCACGAACAAACTGTGCACCAGGTTGTCGGTAAGAGGGGAAAATCCAATCTTGTTGGTCTAGCGCCATTGTTTGTGCAATTGCAATTGCTTCTTCTCCAAATGAACGCATATAGAATGATAATTTGCCAGTTCTCTGCATTTTTAGCATACGGTCATCGAAAATCCTTAAGCGCATCATGTACTCAAGTCCTAAAATTAATTCTTCTGATTTAAGTTTAGGAATCCATTCACCCTTTGCTTCGTCATTATCATTTAGAACTCTAATCAATCCCGCTGCATGTTCAATAGTATCATCAGCAGAACATTTACTCGGGTCAGGTCGATTCAAATCTTCGGGTTGTTCCTTGAATTTGCCGCCAAAATCAGCCTTATCTCCTGGCCTAAACGGTGCTTTACCGATAGTGTAAGGGGCAGTAACCTCAGTTTCTCTATCGGTCATCATATCACCTCACGAGGAATTCGGTTTAAGTTATGTTGCTTTCTTACATCATGACTTCCAATCATCACATAAGCACCAGGTAGAGTCTCGTCATTATTTGAATCAATAGTTTTTCGATACAACAATCCTGCTTTGTAAGAAGAACGCACTAAGGGCCCAGATGCGACTCCGACAAATCCAAGTTTGATTGCTTGATTCGCCCATGTATCATACATTAACGGGTCAGGGAATCTATCTATTTTCAGATGTTTCTCCGATGGGGCAAGATATTGACCTATTGTCAACAAGTCTACATTTGCCTCCCGGATCATTACTAGAGCCTCCGATATTTCGTCATCAGTTTCACCAAGGCCAACCATTAATGAAGTCTTAGTGACGATGTCGGGGCGAATTAATTTTGCATGCTTTAATATTTCTATAGACTGGGCGAATGAAGCTCTGGGGTCGCGTACATAACGATCTAATCGTGGCACACATTCGACATTATGAGCAAATACATTCAACGGACTACCTTCCAATAACAATTCTAAATCGTTTAGGTTACCAGCAAGATCCGAGCATAATAGTTCTAGTGTAAGGTTTGGTTGTCTTTCGTGAACTTGATCAATACAAGCCTTGTAATGTGCAGCTCCACTATCTTCTAAGTCATCTCGGTTGACAACAGTGATTACGACATGTCGAAGGTTCATTGATTCCACAGCATCGGCTAAATTTCTCGGCTCATCATCATCAAGTGGAGGAGGTCTTCTAATGGTGCCGACTGCACAAAATTTACATGCTCTTGTACATTCTTGACCGGCTATCATAAATGTTGCATCACCACTTGACCAACATTCGTGTATATTGGGGCACCTAGCTTCCTCACATACAGTGTGAAGTTTATTGTCCTTAACCGAGGCTTTTGTTTTGTTGAATAATTGTTGTTGTTCACCACTTGGTAGTCTGGTTCTAAACCAACTAGGCAATCTCTTTGTTGGTTTTTGGCGACTTGAATTTTCTGCCATTGGAAGTTGCCTTGATTTCATAACTACTCCCCTTGAATTAGACGACAGTATTCTAGTCTAAAAGGTGTATTAATGCTATAATAGCTTTGAGTTTTGATGTCATACAAGACTTATTGACTTAGATATATGTCAGTCATTCATGGCCAAACCTGTTGTTCTTGTTACTGGAGGTGGTCGAAGAATAGGTGCTGCAATCTCGAAATTGTTAATGCAATCCGGTTATTTTGTGTTAATACATGTGAATAAATCAGAGGATTTAGCTAGAGCATTGATTTTAGAACATAGCGCAGAAAATGATTGTCAAGCATGTGGTGATGTAGTAATAGCGGACTTAAATTCGGATTCTGATGTTGATAATTTATTGAGTACAGTGGCTAATCATCCATCAGTACTCGAAGATGGCGGCCTTTTTGGAATTGTTAACAACGCTTCAATTTACCATCAAATACCATTTGAAAACCTAACAATTGATGATATTAGGTCTAACTTTAGAATCCATCTTGAAATTCCATTTTTACTTGCTCATGGCCTTTGTAATTTATTAAAAGCTAAATTAGGATGCATTATTGGCATCATTGATACTTCACAGGGCCGTTCATGGAAAGACCTATCACATTACACTTCTAGTAAATCCGCTTTGAAACAACTAATGGTGAATCTTGCGGGTGACCTTCAACCTGAAATTCGAGTGAATTGTGTTGCACCAGGAGCAATAATCTCAGCTGATTGGGAAGCTGAACATTTTGCATCTGTTTTGGAAATAGTGCCTATGGGGCGCTCAGGTGAGCCTTTAGATATTGCAAATGCGGTGAAATTTCTTCTTGAATCCCCACACATTTCAGGTCAAACTATCAATGTTGATGGTGGTTGGACATTAGTCGAATAAGCGTTTAATTCAAGTGATGCCGATTCAACGGCTAGTTGCAGGGGTGGCTGAGGTGGTCAAAGGCGCCGGGCTTAAGATCCGGTCCCATATGGGTTCGTGGGTTCGTATCCCACCCCCTGCACCATGCCTCAAATCGTTGTACTGAGAAAGGTACATGTTTGAGTATAAAATTGAAAATCAGCTAATTATTTTACTAAAATATCAAATTATTTTATGAGTAAAAATTACCGGAATTCGGTAAATTTTTTCAAATATTTATGCAGGCTAATGTTTTAAACTAAACACAGTTAGACGCTGTATGGGTATTTCAAAAGCAGGAATTGTAGATCGATTCTCTGTATTTTTGAATTCCAAACTTGTTCCATTTATGAAAAAAACATTAACATTTACAGCAAATTTAGTTACATTTACATCAAGATTAGTTTATACTTTGATAGCAAATCTACTTGTTTTGATTCTATTATTGTCTGGAATTGCATTTGGAATAGTAGTTGTAGTTTTGTTCGGTTTGTTGATTAGAGATTTCTTCATGGCAGAAGATGATGAGGTAAGTAAAGGAAGCGAATTTATCTCAAAATTATCAGAAGAATTGTTTTCAATTCTTGCATTCGTGTTTGAATCAATCAGTAATTTACTTGAATATATTTCCACAAATTATTTTCTGCAAGGAATAGCCTTTTTCTTATTATTCATCGTTGTAACAAATAGACTTGTTAATGCAGGAATTAGAGGATATTTAGATAGAGCAAAAATTGCATTGAGGGGTTGTAAAAATCGGTTTATATGGGCGTTTGAACCTATCTCATTATTTCAACCTAAGAAAGATGGTGAAGAAGAATAAAAACAGATTATAGATTTGTATTTGGCACTTACTTAATGTACTTCATAGCCAACCAAATAAGCATGACAACAGATAGATTGTTCGTAATAATGCTTGTAATTTTGATACCTATGACCGGATGTTTTGGTGCCGTTGATAACGCTGATGCAGAAGAAAATGATGGAGATACGATAGTAAATAATTACTATTACAATAACACTACAACAACCGTGATTGAAGAAACGGAATACTTCACTAATGGTGGAAAAATAAACGCTAATACGCCTTATTCAGATATCTCAAATCAATCCGGTGGTGGAATTATTATGTCAAGCGTCGAACTTTCTCAAGACTTTTTCCCTTACAATTTCAGCACTGTTGCAGGTGAAGCTGTAAAAATACATCATTTCGATGTCTCTGGTGCAAGTATGTCGTTGCATACAGAATGTATTGATTCCTCATCTTTCACTTATTATGGCGACTTCATTGGTGGTTCGCATACTAACTGTACTCATAGCGTAACAATAACTAAAAGTATTTATTATTCAACACCTGACGAAATAACTAACTCAACTACCTTGGATTATTCAGGTATCTCTTATTCGTTGATTTATTCAATTGAATCAGTTACAGTTGTTTGAGATTATTAAGCGTCAATAACAGTTGATGCCGAAATTGTCGGTAGATTTCACTTTCAAGTTGGTAATAGGTGGCTTACAAGTAGGCTATAGGTGGTTTTAGCGGCCATACTCATATTATGCAGGTGAAAAATGACTTTTGGATATAAATTAAACACTTTTTGTTTATTTGTTGTGTGAAAGTTTATAGTTTCCACATTATAGAATATTTGTGTTTGATGAAGAGAAACTGAGTGTTTCAGATCTATTCCAATCTTTATTTTACATGTCTCTAGTTGTAATAATTTCTACGACTACAATTTCCACCTATGCAATAGAACCATTCATGAGAGATGGTTCAATCCACGATAGACCAAGATTTACAATCAATCAAGAAGCAATTGACACTA
>MDSV01112788.1_pt1 | contig 11732 bp, 9 predicted proteins | sample 810851 | NCBI WGS metagenome assembly MDSV01 (sample SAMN05326640, study PRJNA326480) | marine metagenome | isolation source: seawater | place: Atlantic Ocean: North East | collected 2012 | reverse complement strand
TTATTGAAGTAAAACCATCATATTCTTCTATAAATTGATTTAACTGTTTTCTACTTTTTTTACTCATTTTCATTCCAGGAGCATTAACACCTACATCAATTATTATTTCAGCGCCACTTGCAAAAGCTTTAACGTAAGTTGGGATGACTTTACATTTTCCAGTCATAGCTTCTGTAACCCATATTGGTTTATTTATTTTTAAAGATTTTAATAAACTAGAAAACTCATCTACCCAAAATTCTTTGTCACATTTTCCATCAGGAGGGGTTATGTGGTGTATAGCAGTTATATCTAAATGATCTTTTATTTTTGGTAAAGCTGACTTCCAAAACTTTTTATTTTCTGGAAACATTCCAGCAGCGCCTGCCATAACAATTATAGCGTCTTTTTGTTTTGATTTTATTAATTCTGAAGAAAAATTAAAAATTTCAACAAAGTCATCCTCGCTGCCCTTAAAAAACATTTTAAACTCAGGCTCGTTCATTATTTGCCAATATTTAATAGGTTTAGTTAAGCCTGGCATATCATTTTTTCCATCGCCATCATAACGATCAACTAATTTTATAAGAAAATTTTTATAATTTTCCATTGAACAAGGTTTACTTAAATATTTTGTAAATCTTTTTCCAAATGGACTCCTGGCCTTTTTTCTCTTGCATGATTTTTGTTCCCAATTTGCATGAGGCCAGATTGTTGCTAAAATTTTTTGATTATGTTCTTGTGCATAAACAACATATTTATCTGCTTCCTCCCAATAAAAAACACCCTGTTCTCTTTCAATTCCATTCCAGATAAAAGGACCTGGATGAGGCCTGGCCCATTTACCATCTTTACCTCGCATTCTTTCATCGCGCATCTCTGTAAGATCTCCAAATCTAGAATCTGCATAAGAATAACTAATAGAAAAAATGAAATACAAAAAAATTAAAAGGCAATTTTTTTTCAATATCATTTATAATTTATTATGATTATGGTTTACCCGGATCTCCTGGTCCTGGTCCCGGTCCTGGTCCTGGTCCTGGTTGACCTGGTTGTCCTGGTTGGCCTGGTCCTGGATTACCTGGTGCTCCTGGTTGACCCATAGCTTTTTCAACAGTTTTTCCAGCTTCTTTCATGGCTCCGCCTAAGGCTTTACCCATGTCTTTCATTCCGCCCATACCTTTCATGCCTCCCATGTCTTTACCCATGTCTTTACCCATGTCTTTCATTCCGCCCATGCCGCCCATGTCTTTATGTCCACCAGCCATTGCTCCACCAATAGCTCCACTCATTGCACCTGTCATTCCTTGCTGCATAGATCCTTCCATGGCTTTACCCATTCCACCTTTACCTAAACCACCTACTCCCATTGCTGCTCCCATAGCATGAGAACCCATTGAAGCTGCTGCTGCACCTTGAGCAGACATTGCCGCTCCCATAGCTGCTCCTGCTAAACCTGATCCAGCTTCATTAGCTGCCATTGCTGCTCCTGCTACCGATCCCATTGCTTTTCCTGGATCTATACCAGTTCCCATTGCAGCTGACATTTGTCCTAAATTCATTCCACCATCCATTTTACCCATAGCATCTTTCATACCTTCTTTTCCGCCACTCATAATGTCTCCTAATTTAGCTCCATCAGGGTTCCCTGCTAACCCCATGCTTTTTGCCATTTCAGGATTCATTTTTGCATCTAAATCCATTTTTCCCATTCCAGTTATTCCACCGGTCATAGCTGCCATTTCCATGTCGCCACCTTTCATGCCCATAGCGCCACTCAAATCTTTCATTCCTTTAGCTCCCATTGCAGCCATTGTTCCTTGGTTAACTAAACCAACTTCCATCATATCTCCCATTTGTCCTGCTGATAAATTTCCACTTTTTGCCATATCGGCTATACCTACGACTGCTTTACTTCCTAATCCAGCAACATTTGTTGACATAATAGAAGCAACATCCATTCCTGATATTCCAGCGGCTCCCATACTTGCTACCATTCCTGGTGTTAATCCAGTTTGAGCAGCCATATCAGCCATTCCTAATTTTTCCATATCTCCAACTTCCATTCCTGTCATATTAGCCATAGCTTCACCCATTTGATCTTTACCCATGTCTTTCATAACATCTCCCATCATTGGTCCTGTTGGGGCATCTCCTGACAAACTTGCTTTCATTACTTCTGCTGTCATTCCTTTTGGTGGTGCCATTGCACCTGGTAATCCTCCAGCTAATGATGGTTTAGCCATAATCATAGCACCCATCATCATTCCACTTTCACTAATGTTTTCTGGCATTTCAAGTGCTTCAGGTCCTGTTTCAGCCATCTTTGAAGCAAAGGAATTTTTCATTTGGCCGCCTTGGGTAATTGCATTTTTTTCTTTTGGAGCTTTTCCTGAAATACCTTGGCTTATCATTCCTACAGATCCAGACATAGCAGTACTAATACCTACTTCAGGACTAGAAAATGCTGTTGATAAACTTTTTGCCATATTTTCCATACCCATATCCGCCATAGCTTTTCCTATTTCTTTCATGCCATCAATACCCTTCATCCCTTCAGCCATTTTTGCCATACCTTGCATTCCAATACTACCTTCCATACTTTTCATCATATCTTCACCCATACCTTTAGCACTCATAGTAGCAACTATAGCTCCTGTCATAGTTTGACCCATTTGACCCATGGCCTCTGGATTTGCTGCTAAAGTTTCCAATGCTGAAGTTGCTGCTCCAACTGGTAATGCTTCTAAAGCTCCAGTCATCATCGCAGGATTCATTCCCATTTCTGCAACGTTCATAGATGCAAAACCTGCAGGATCAAAAGCTCCCATATCAAAATTTTCAGCTCCCATAACTGAATTCATATCTACCATTCCTGATGATGCTAATCCTTTCATGGCAGTTCCTATTCCAATACCTTGATTGTCCAATGCTCCCATCATCCCTTTTGCATCAAATCCCGCACCTTCAACAGCACTCATTTGACCTGCTAATTTTTGCATGGCAACTACTTTTCCAGCACCCATTTGACCCGCTATACTTGATAAAGCGGCCATTTCATCTTGAGAAAATTCTTTTGAAAAATCTATTCCTTCCATATCTAAAGCTGTTGGATCTGGAATTGCGCCTAAAGCCATATCTGTAACTCCCTCAACCATAGACATTGCTTGAACTGCGGAAGTTATATCTCCTTTAGCCAAACTTTCTTGCGCAAATGCCATTGCATTTTCGGCTTGTGCAATTGATGTGTCTAGTGCTTTACCAATATCAGACTTTGCTTTACCAAGTGCATCTGAAGCTCCTTTTATATTTTCAGCAACTTTACCTGCATCAGCTGATAATTGGTTAGCCGCAGCTTGAGCTGAATTACCAGCAGCATCTGAAATTTCTGACATCGCACCAACATCATTTGCATTGACTATATGGTTTGAAAATAAAGTTATTAAAAATATACTTTTAAATATAATTTTTTTTAACATTAATTGGTTCCTTCTATTTGTTTTTGAGCTTCTATAGTAGCAGCTCTTTGAGCATTTACTTTAGCGGTAGCTATTTGTTTTTTCATATTAGCAAGTACTGCAGCTCGTTCTGCTATCTCAGGATCAATTTTAGCTTTCTTTTTCTTTTTTTTTTTATTTTTTTTGTGAGCAATCGTTAACATTTTTCCTGTCGCCCAAAACTTCAATACAGCTTCTGATGCTTTCGCCTTTGGAGAAATTTGAAGACTCATTCTCATTGCTTCTCTTCCTTTTTTTAAACCTTCTAATGTTTCAACGCTGGCTTTTGGATCGTTAAGCATTTCATTAAATAAAGCTTCAAAATATGCCATATCACGTATCATAAGATGTTGGTTTTTGTTAAGTCTACCTTTTCCTTTTACAAATCTTGCATAAACTTTTCCTCCAGCAGCTCCTTGTCTACGTTTGCTAGTTGATCCTTCCATTTTTTTAAACATGCCTTCTGGATAATTTATTTCTTCATAAATAAATGCTTCTGGTCTTTCGCTTACTGGCCATTCCTTCAATTTTTCATATTTTACACAATAGAGGCAATCTTTCTCTTCATCTTTTTTTTTTTTCTTTGCCGCTTCTAATATTGAAATTGATAAGGATAAAATTATAATTGCTGAAAAGAGAATTCTTATAAATGATTTTAGATAATTTTTTTCTAATAAAAAATTGTTTAACATTTGATTACCATGCTGCGACATAATGGTAACATAGTAATTAAAAAAATGTAATTAGATAAAAAAGCTGTTTTATTTAGATAAATAAAAAAAAATTAACGTGGGAGTTGTATATCTTTATGAGCACTGAAAAATACAAATCAATTGCAAGCAAATTAAAATTTGAGGGAAGAGCCTACATAAATGGAAAATATGTAGATGCAATTGATGGAGAAAAATTTGAAACTTTTAATCCTGCAACAGGTGATATTTTATGTTCAGTTGCAAAATGTAATCAAAAAGACGTTGATCTTGCAGTTAAAGTTTCAAGGAAGGTTTTTGAAAGTGGGATATGGTCTAGAGCCACACCAGAACATAGAAAAGAAATTTTGCTTAAATTTGCAAAACTATTAAGTGATCAAGGTGAAGAAAACTCAGTTTTAGAAAGTGTTGATACTGGAAAATTAATTGTTGATTGTATAAATGAAGTTGCAAATGATGCTCCAATGCATTTTCAATGGTATGGAGAATTAATTGATAAAGTATTTGGAAAAATAGGTCCAACAGATCCTTCAATTACTAGCTTAATAGTTAAAGAACCGATTGGTGTGGTGGCTGGTGTTGTTCCTTGGAATTTTCCTTTAATGATGGCAGTTTGGAAAATGGCACCTGCTCTCGCTGCTGGCTGTTCTGTAATAATTAAACCTGCTGAAGACACACCGCTAACAGCAATCAAAGTTGCAAAAACTGCTTCTGAAGCAGGTATACCTGATGGAGTTCTAAATATTTTACCAGGTTATGGTGATGTTGGTGAAGCGCTTGGTAGACATAATGATGTTGATGCAATTTCGTTTACAGGATCAACAGAAGTCGGTGGTTATTTTATGAAATATTCTGGAGAAAGTAATTTAAAAACTGTTGGGCTTGAAATGGGTGGAAAAAGCCCTTTCATAGTTTTAGATGACGCTAAAATAACTGACGATCTAATTAACAATGCTATTAATTCAGCGTTTTGGAATGGTGGGCAAAATTGTTCTGCAAATATGAGACAAATAATTCATTCGAAAATTAAAGATGAATTTTTAGATAAAGTATCAAAAAAAGTAAAAAGTTTGAAAGTTGGAGATCCTCTAGATTTAGAAAGTAATATGGGTTCTATGATTTCTAAAGCTCATCTAAAAAAAGTTGATAGCTACATACAAAAAGGAATTGACGAAGGTGCAAAAATTCTACACGGTGGTGTGTCTGACCCTGATCAAATTGGGTTCTTTGCAAAGCCTACATTGTTTGATGATGTAAAAGAAAATATGACAATTGCTCAGGATGAAATTTTTGGTCCTGTTCTTGGAATATTAACTGTTAAAAATGAAAATGAAGCTTTAAAAATTGCAAAAAATTCAAAATATGGACTTCATGCCAGTGTCTTTACACAAGACATTAATAAAGCTTTTCATCTTGCAAAAAGCTTACCTTGTGGAACAGTTTCAGTTAATACTTTTTCTGAAGGTGATATTAAAACACCATTCGGAGGATACAAGCAATCAGGTTCATTGAGCAGGGATCAAGGTACAGAATCTCTAAATCAATATTTACAAACTAAAACTATTTGGATTAGCCATACTTAAATGATTAAACGATTTAAATTAAGTGTTTCAAAAAAAACACTTAATCAAATCTATAATAAAGTAAAAAAATACCCTTGGAAAAATATAGAAAATATTAATGGCTGGACACATGGAACAAATTATAATTATTTAAAAAAAATTTCAAAATATTGGTATTCAAAGTATGACTGGAAAAAAAATGAAAATAAAATTAATAGTTTTTCTAATTATATAACCAATGTAAATGGTATAAATATTCATTTTATTAAAGAAAAAAGCAAGAACCCAAAATCTAGACCTTTGTTACTTATGCATGGTTGGCCAGGTAGTATTGTTGAATTTTTTAATATAATCCCAAGACTTGCGCATCCAGAAAAATTTGGAGGAAAAAAAGAAGATGGTTTTGATGTGATAGTTCCTTCTTTGCCAGGCTTTGGATTTTCATCACCATCTAAAAAACCAATTGGCCCAAGAAAAATAGCAAAAATATTAAATAAATTTATGACAAATAACCTTAATTATAAAGAGTATTTTGCTCAAGGAGGTGATTGGGGGGCAACTATATCAAATTGGTTGGCTTATGACCACGATAGATACTGCAAGGCCATTCATATCAATTGTTTAACTATGCGCCATCCTAAAGGCGCTATAACTAAGCAAGAAAAAAAATGGGAAACAAAATTTAATCAAGATCAAATTATGCAAAACGGGTATAGAACTCAACAAGCAACAAAACCTCAATCTCTAAGTTATGCAATGATTGATAGTCCTGTTGGAACGGCTGCCTGGATAATTGAGAAATTTTTTTCTTGGTCTGATCTAAAAAAAAATAACATAGAAAGTATTTATTCAAAAGATTTATTATTAACGAATATTATGATTTATATTTTAACGAACAGTTTTAATACTTCTTCTTGGATTTATTTTGGCAGAAGAGAAGAGGGTGGCAGATATTTTCCAAAAAACTTTAAGAAAATAAAGGTTCCTACAGCCATTGCAGAATTTCCTAAAGAAATGTCTGGATGGCCTCCCAAATCGTATGTTAATCGAATATTTAATATTAAAAGATGGACTAAAATGCCCAAAGGTGGTCATTTTGCTGCATTAGAAGAACCAGAATTATTAATTAAAGATATTAAATCTTTTTTCAAAACTTATTAAGAAGTTAAAAAATGGAAAACAATAATTTAAAGAATTTAATTACAAAAATTTTTATTAAACATAATTTAAGTAAAAAACATGCTATAATCTGTTCTGAAGCTATAATAAATGCAGAATTAGTTGGTGCTCCTACGCATGGTTTGTCTAGGTTAAAAATGTACTGTGATAGAATTAATAAAAAAGTAATAAATCCCAAACCTAAAATAAAAATTAAAAAAATATCTCAATCAATTACACATATAGATGCTGATAACAGTATTGGTTTTGTGGCTGCAGATATAGGAATTAAAAAAGCAATAGAAAGTGCAAAAAAAACTGGATTTAGTTTAGTAGGTATAAAAAATAGTGGTCACTATGGTTTGTCAGGATATTATGCAGAACAAGCTGTTAAAAAAAATTTGATGGCATTAGTTTTTACAAATGCTCCTCCAGCAATAGCTCCTCACGGTGCATTAAAAACATTATTTGGAACAAATCCTATTTGTTTTGGAACGCCGACAGCAACTAAAGTACCTTTTATTTTAGATAGCTCCGTATCAATGATAAATAGAGGAAAAATAAGAGTTGCAGCAAGAACAGGAAAGAAGATTCCTGAAGGAGTTGCTTTAGATAAATATGGTAATCCAACAACAGATGCAAAAAAAGCATTGCAAGGTGTACAATTACCAATTGCTGGGTTCAGAGGTTCTGGTTTTGCTTGGATGGTAGATATATTAAGCGGTGTATTCACAGGAGGAAACCATGGAGGAAAAGTTAAAGATCCTTTTGATGATTTTACTGGTCCTCAAAATATTGGTCACTTGTTTATTGTTATCAAACCAAATATGTTTGTGGGCAACTTTAACAAAAGAATAAAAGAAAATATTAAAAGAATAAAAAGATTACCAAAAATTAAAGGAGTAAAAGAAATACTATATCCAGGCGAAAATAAATATAATCGTTATAAAAAAAATTTTAAAAAAGAAATAAAAATAACCAAAGAAATTAATAATGATATAAGTTCATTATTATCTAAAATTTAATTATTTCTTATTATTTTTATGTAGCTGCAAAAAACAATACGGCTACTGCAGAAATAAACAATCCATATAAAATTCTATTTTCATTTCTTGATTGTACTTCTTTTTTTCTAAGTCTGTTTTGCAAATTATTTATACAAATTTTTCTTTTTTGTTTTTTGTTTTTTACTTCTTGTATTTTGTTAAGCTCTAAGTCAGAAATTTGAAGAAAAGTTTTTTTACTTTTAGATTCAGTAGGTTCAAATTGTGGATTGTTAATGGTTTTTGTATCAGTTTTTCTTAAAGATTCTGTGCTCATATTAAATTTATATAATATGTATTAAGACAGAATTTTTGAAGACACTCAATTCAAAAAGTAATCAAAATAGGTTTTTTTGATAAATGAAGTGCTCATTTTGGGTCTAAATATAAAGATATTAAAAAAATGTAAGATTAATTATTAATTAGATTTTCTAACAATATACATAAAAATGAAAGCGGTTATATACATAATTAGAGCATAAGCGGCTGTTGGAACCATATATACAATATCATCAAAAATCAAAGTTGCTACAAAAACTGCTAAAGTGCCATTTTGTAATCCACACTCTATAGCAATACATTTTCTTTGTTGAATTCCAGAGGCGAATTTTTTTGCAATAAAGTATGCGATTAACATCATTGTCATATTAAGTGTTAAAACTACTATTCCAGCTTGAGATAAATAAGACAAAATATTTTCTCTTTCCTCTATCCATATTGCCGCAAATACTATCAAGAACAATATTCCAGTTATTTTTTCAATTATTTTAATATTTGAAGATATAAAATTTTCAGAAAAATTTCTGATTATCATTCCTAATATTACTGGAACAGAAACTACCCCTGCCATTTTTAAAGCAACACCTGTCATTGATATTTCTTTTGAAATAATCGGAATATTTAACAAGTCAGCAGATTTTAAAACAATAAATGGAACAGAGATTATGCTTATTAAACTTACAACAGCTGTTAATGATATTGATAAAGCTACATCTCCATTTGCAAATTTAGTCATTACATTAGATGTTACTCCTCCAGGTGCAGCAGCAATAATCATAACACCAAGGGCTAATTCTAAAGGAGTTCCGAAAACTAAAATTAATATATAAGCAATTGTTGGTAAAATAATTAATTGACAAATTAGCCCAATTATAAAATCTTTTGGGTTTTGTAAAATTCTCGTAAAATCTTTCGTTGTTAAACCAAGACCTAAGCCAAGCATGATTAATGCTAAAGCTATAGGAGCGATCTTTGTTACAATTTCCATATTGTTTTTAGTTATATAAAAATTTAAATTAACGTATTTTTTAAAATTATCATTAAAAATAAGTTGCAATTTACTACTATTATAAATATTAGATCTAATAAAAAGAATTGAATGCTTTCAGATAAATCAACAGTTTGTCCAATAAATCTACTTGATATAGCTCATCAAAAAAAAGGTATTAAAGCAGCAATCGTCAATGCTGGAAAAACATTGCCAATGTTGTCTGTTATGGATGCTGTTAAAGAAAATTTAATATCACCTGTATTTATTGGTGATGAAAATGAAATAAAAAAATGTGCCGAGGAACTTAAATTTGATTTATCAGATTTTGAAATTATTAACGAGTCAGTAGAAAATGATACTGCAAAGGTTGCTTCAAAATTAGCTGCCGATGAAAAAGTTAGTATAATTGTTAAAGGACATATTCATACAGATGTTTTAATGAAAGAAGTTTTTAAAAGAGAATATAATTTAATAGGAAAAACCAGACTTAGCCATATTTGGCATATGACATTAGAAAAAGATGACAAACCATTAATAATTACTGACGGTGCTTTAAATGTTAGCCCAAATATAAAAACAAAAATGCATATACTGAGAAATGCTGTAGATTTTTGTCATAGAATAAATATACCAAGGCCAAAGATTGCAGTTTTATCAGCGACAGAAGAAGTTTTGGATAGCATGCAAAGTTCAATTGATGCTAAAGAAATTACAGAACTTGCAAAAAAAGAATCTTTTAATGCTGATATTTTTGGACCTTTGGCATTTGATAACAGTATTTCCAAAAAATCTGCTGGAATTAAGGGAATAAAAAATGAAGTAGCGGGTGATGCGGATGTTCTTTTGGTGCCAAATGTAGAAACTGGAAATGCATTGGTTAAAATGATGATTTATTTTATGGGTGCATGTGCTGCAGGTGTGGTTGTTGGTGGTAAAGTTCCAATAGTAATAACTAGTAGGTCTGATGATGCTACTGCAAGATTAGCTTCAATAGCAGCTTCAGTGGTCGCTTTAGATTAATTCGAAGTTGAAAACAATATATTAATCATTTAAATACGCTTACAAAACAAAAATAATGCCAATTCAGTATTTGAAAAAATCGCCAAAAACTTCTTCGACAGATGATACAAAAACAAGAGAAATAGTTGAAAATATACTTAAGGATATCGAAAAAACTAAAGAAGAAGGTTGTAAACAACTAGGAAAAAAATTTGATAATTATGATGGTGAAATCATAGTTTCAAAAGAAAAAATTGAAGAAATAAAAAAAAAATTAGATCAAAAAACTAAAGATGATATTCAGTTTTCGTATGAAAGAGTTAGAAAATTTGCAGAAGCTCAATTGAAAAATTATGGACAAGATTTTGAAGTTGAGCTATCAGAAGGATTATACGCAGGACAAAAATTGATACCAGTTAATACCGCTGGTTGCTACGTGCCTGCCGGAAGATATGCTCATATAGCATCGGCTGTCATGAGTGTGACAACTGCGAAAGTTGCTGGAGTGAAAAATATAATTGTATGTAGCTCACCTAAACCTAATATAGGAGTACATCCTTCAATTATTTACACAGCAGATCTATGTGGTGCAGATGTAATAATGAATTTAGGTGGAGTTCAAGCAATCGCTGCAATGACAAATGGATTGTTTGGAAATGCACCTGCAGATATTTTAGTAGGCCCAGGAAATCAATTTGTTGCTGAGGCAAAAAGAATTTTATTTGGAAAAGTTGGAATAGATTTGTTTGCTGGACCAACTGAGATCGCTGTAATCGCAGATGAGAATGCTGACTCAGAAATGGTTGCTTTTGATTTAGTTGGTCAAGCAGAACATGGTTATAATTCTCCAGCATGGTTATTTACTACAAGTAAAAAATTAGCGGAAGAAGTTATAAAAAGAGTTCCAGAGTTAATTGCAGATTTGCCAGATTTGCCAAGAGAAAATGCTGGTGCTGCTTGGAAAGATTATGGTGAAGTAATACTTTGTGATACTGATGAAGAAATGGCAACTATAAGTGATGAATATGCTCCTGAACATTTAGAAGTTCAAACAAAGAACTTAAAGTGGTTTCACGACAGATTAAAAAACTATGGATCTTTGTTTATTGGAGAAGAAACAACAGTAGCTTATGGTGACAAATGCTCAGGTACAAACCATATACTCCCAACAAAAGGCGCTGGTAGATATACCGGAGGATTATTTGTTGGAAAATTTATTAAAACATTAAGCTTCCAAAGAATGACTAAAGAATCTACAAAAGAAGTTGGTTCAGCTGCTGCAAGGATTTCTAGATATGAAGGAATGGAAGCGCATGCTAGAACTGGGGATGTGAGACTTAGAAAATACGGTTTTTCAAACTAAATCTATAATATCCAAAAACACATAGCTAGATAAAACAGTCATAAATATTATAATAAAAAAGTTTATAATTTTCCAAACTTTCGAATTAATTAAGTAATTTGAAAAAAATTTAGATGCATAACCTAAAAAGAAAAAAAATAAAAAAGAAGCG
>MDSV01109666.1_pt1 | contig 11732 bp, 13 predicted proteins | sample 810851 | NCBI WGS metagenome assembly MDSV01 (sample SAMN05326640, study PRJNA326480) | marine metagenome | isolation source: seawater | place: Atlantic Ocean: North East | collected 2012 | reverse complement strand
TTTACTACTACTTCCATATACGCTTTAATCTTATATTTAGAAAAAAAATGGGGCATCCATTATTCAATGGGTGGTACTGGAAATATTATTAAAGGTTTAGAAAATTTAATGAAAGAGGTTGGCATTAATATAATAAAAGGAAACGAGGTATTAAGTATTATTTCTTCAAATAATAAAATTCGAGGAATAAAACTTCATAATGAAAAAGAAATAAATGCTGACAATGTCATTTGTAATGCGGACCCACCAGCTGTTTATGAAAAATTGTTAAGTCAAAATAAACTTAGCCCAATATTTAGATGGAAGAAAAACCGAATGGAATATTCCATGGGTTTATTTGTCTATTATTTTGGTACCAAAAAAACATATGATGATGTTGAGCATCATACAATTAAATTTGGTGATAAATATAAGGAACATCTTGATGATATTTTTGAAAAAAAAAAATTAAATAATGATATTAGCTATTATCTTCATAGGCCATCAGCTTCAGATAAATCAATGGCACCAAAAGGTCATGATTGCTTCTATGTATTAGTTCCAGTACCAAATAACCAATCTGGTATAGATTGGTCAATTGAAGGTGATAAAATTAAAAATTTAGTTTTAGAAAAAATGGAAAAAACTATACTACCAAACTTAAGAGAAAATATTGTTGAGGATTTTTACTTAACACCTGATTATTTTGAAAAAGAGTTAAATACAAAATATGGATCTGGATTTTCAATACAACCTAAGTTTTCTCAATCAGCTTATTTTAGATTTCATAATAAATCAGAAGTTTGTGATGGTCTTTATTTTGTTGGTGCAGGGGTACATCCAGGTGCAGGTTTACCAGGTGTATTATCCTCCGCAAAAGTATTAGATAAAATTTTATAATGCACAACGATAACTATCTATCTATTTACGCAAAATCCTTTAATTGGGCTGGATTTTTTTTACCAAAAAATGTTTACCAAGATTGTTCTAAACTATACGCATTTTGCAGAGTACTAGATGACTTGGTGGATGAAAAAACTAACCTAGAATTAAGAATAGAAAGATTTTATGAAATGAAAAATATTATCAATAAAATTTATAAACTAGATAATAATGATAGAAATGCACTAGATCAAAACGAGCATGAAATAATTATAAGAGATATGATTACCCTTGTAGATAATAACAATATCAAAAAAATAGTTTTAGATGATTTAATAGAGGGTGTTGGCTCAGATTTAAAACAAAAAGTCTATTTAAGGTCAGTTAGGGATATATTGGTTTATTCATATAGAGTAGCTGGAACAGTTGGTTTAATGATGGCTAAAGTATTAAACGTAAACGATACAAGATCTTTAAAAGGAGCTATTGATTTGGGTATCGCAATGCAACTAACAAATATTGCAAGAGATGTGATTGAGGATCAAAAAATGAATAGACAATATATTAAACCAGATTTTGAAAATATTAAAGCAACATTGAAACTGGCAGATATGTTTTACGAAAGTTCATTTACTTCAATAAAAAAAATTCCATTTAAATATAGATTTGCAATAATTGTGGCCAGAAGGATTTACAGACAAATTGGAAGAAAGATTATAAAAAAAAATAGTATGGAGAATTATGAAAAATCAGGAAAAATTTATGTTAATAATTTTGGAAAAATATTTCAAACAATTCTATCTTTATTTGATTTAATAATACTTTTTTTAAAGAATGTAGAGTCACATCAAAGAATAAAAGAGCATGAAATTATATGCAATGAAATAAATCTAGATGAAAGAATTTGATTATATCATTTTAGGTGGTGGATGTGCTGGCTTATCTCTAGCCTATGAATTAGAAATTCATAATAAATTAAAAGATAAAACTCTAGCTATAATTGATGACAGAGAAGAATACAAAAGAGACAAGACTTGGTCTTTTTGGAAAGTTTCATCTCACAACTTTGAAGATTGTGTGAAAAAAAGTTGGACTTCATTTAATGTTAAAAAATGGCACGGTAAAGAAATAAAACATTACATTTATGAATATCCATATCAAGCAATTGACAGTGATTTATTTTACAAAAAAGTTTTCAATACTTTAAAAAAAAATAAAAAAATCAGTTTTTTCAAAAATACACATGATATTAACTTAAATAAATCATTTATTTTTAATAGCTTTACTAAGAATAAAAAATTTAAAGATGACAAAAAAAACTATTGGCAACACTTTTTAGGTTTGGAAATAGAAACTAAAAAAAAACTTGAATACTGGATAGGTAATGATGAGTACAATACTGATGAATTTACTCTTATGGATTTTAACACAGTTCCAAATATTGGTCAAAGATCAAAGCAAATTAATTTTATGTATGTTCTGCCTATAGATGAGCATAAAGTATTTTTAGAATCAACTTGGATATCTAAAGGTGGTGTGCCTGAAGATGGTTTTAAATATGCGCCATATTCTTATCAAATATTAGAACAATTGAGACGCTGGTCAATTATAGATAATCCATTTTTGGGATCTGACAAAAAAAAAGATGATCGTATTGATAAATTAATGAAAGGTGATGGAAGTGAAAATTTTAAAATAAATTATAAAGAACAAGGTGCAATACCATTGTTTCATACTGAATATGAAAAAATTAAAAATCAAATAAATATTGGAAGCGTAGGTGGTATGACTAGATTAAGCACAGGGTATACTTTTTTAAATATTCAGGAACATAGTAAATACATAAGAGAAAATATTGATAATATAAGTGAAGTAAAAATATTTAAACAAAATAAAAAATATCTATTTTTAGATAACGTATTTATGAAAGTTTTAAATAAGCATCCTGAAAAAATACCAGATATATTTTTTAAAATGTTTAATAGCTCAACAAATTCTGTTATAAAATTTTTATCTAACAAAAGTAATATTTTGGAAGATTTATCTATAATTTTAAAAATGCCAAAATGGACATTTATAAAAGCTTTATTTGAATAAAATGAAAAACAATATTCAAAAATTAAATCTTTATCATTCTTTGATTTTTTTTTTAGTAGCTAATGCTTTGACTCTAATAATATATTTAGAAAAAAATATAGTTATTTCACATACTATTAGTTTATTTTTAATACTTACAATTGGAATTTCTCATGGTTCATTAGATCATGTTAAGGGGAAAAAATTACTAGATATTCTAAAAATTAATAATATTTATTTATTTTTTATAGTTTATATCTTAATAGCTCTATTCATAATTATTCTTTGGTTATTATTTCCTGCAACTTCTCTGATAATGTTTTTATTAATTGCATCTTATCATTTTGGCAAAGAAGATACGGATTTTTTAATTGTTAAAAATTTATTTCCTAATCAATTACTTTTTTTTTTTAAGGGTTTATTGATAATACTAGCTCCATTACAATTTCACTTTGAAGAAACCATTGATATTTTTAAATTTTTATTAGTAGAAAATGAAAGATTTTATATTTTTTTAAATTTTATGGAAAGTAGTAAAATGATACCTGTTCTTTTTTTGTTTAGTGCGTTTTCTAGTATTTATCTTTTTGTAAAAAATTTTAATTTTATAAGCTTCACAATATTTTTAGATTTCTTTTCAATACTAATATTAAATTATTACTTATCTCCAATTTTAGCTTTTACATTTTATTTTTGCTTTTTACATTCAATTAGACATTCTTTTTCACTAATATTTAAATTAAATTCAGAAAATTTTAGAAATGGCTTTTTAATTTTTTTAAAAAAAGCATTGCCCTTGACAATTTTGACAGCTATGATTTTTTTAATAGCGCTATTTTACTTGAATAATTCATATAAATTTGATGCTGCGATATTAAAAGTTATATTTATTGGTTTGGCGTCTTTAACATTTCCACATATATTGCTTGAATATCTTTTAGAAAAAAATGAATCATAAAAAATTAAATATTATCTTAGCTGCACCAAGGGGTTTTTGTGCGGGAGTCGAAAGAGCTATAGAAATTGTTAAGAAAAGTTTAAAAAAATATGGTTCTCCTGTTTACGTGAGACATGAAATAGTTCACAATAAATATGTCGTTGATGATTTAAAAAAACTAGGTGCAATTTTTATCGAAGAATTAAGTGAAATTGAAGACCTAAATCGACCAGTAATTTTTTCTGCTCATGGTGTCCCAAAATCTGTTCCAATTGACGCTAGCTTAAAAAAAATTGAATATATTGACGCTACATGCCCATTAGTTTCAAAAGTTCATAGGGAAGCTGAATTTCTTCATAAAAATAATTTTCATATACTATTAATAGGACACAAAAACCACCCAGAAGTTATAGGCACTATGGGACAATTACCTAAAAACTCAATGGACTTAATTGAAACTATTGAAGATGCTAAAAATTATATAAATACTTCAAATAAAAAACTCTCTTATATTACTCAAACAACACTGTCAGTTGATGATACTTTTGAGATAATTGAAGTATTAAAAAAAAAATTCTCTTATATTAAAGAACCAAAAAAAGAAGATATATGTTATGCAACAACTAATAGGCAGGCTGCTGTAAAAAAAATTGCAAAGGAATGTGATATGTTTTTTGTTCTTGGTAGTAGAAATTCTTCAAATTCAAAAAGACTTGTTGAGGTTGCTATAAAGTCAGGATGTAAAAATTCTAAACTAATTTATTCTGAAGCAAAAATACCATTTGATGAAATAATTAATTGTACAACAATAGGTATTTCTTCAGGAGCATCCGCTCCAGAAGTACTAGTTGATAAATTTATAAATGAAATCAAATCAAAAATAGATATTAGCATAAAAGAAGTTGAAATAATTAAAGAAAATGTTTTTTTTAAGATTCCTGGTAAAATTTCTTTAAGCAAATAAAATACTATGGCTGTATACACAAAAATAAATAAAAAAATTTTAGTTTCATTTTTAAAAGATTATCCAATTGAAAATGTAGAAAATTTTTTAGGAATTAAGGAAGGAGTTGAAAATTCAAACTATTTAATTAAAACAAAAAGTAAAAAATATATTTTAACAATTTATGAAAAAAGAGTTTCAAAACATGATCTTCCTTTTTTTATGTCACTCATGAAGAATCTAAATAAATCAAATTTTAAATGCCCAGAACCTATTTTAAATAATAAAAAAAAATATATTGGAAAAATCAAAAATAAACCTGCTGCTATAGTGTCATTTTTAGATGGACAATCTAAGAATCAACTTAGCCCAGAAAATTGTTTTGAAATTGGAAGACAAGTTGCTAAGTTTCATAAAATCACCAAAAAACTTTCAATAAAAAGAAAAAATTCATTAAACTTAAAGTCCTGGTCAAAAATTTTCAAAAAAGTTGAAAATAGATGTGCAATAATTGAGCAAAATTTAGATTTAAAGATTAAAAAAAGTTTGACTGAGATAAAAAGAAATTGGCCAAAAAAATTACCTTGTGGAATAATACATGCTGATTTGTTTCCAGATAATATTTTTTTTAAAAATAATAAATTTTCAGGTTTTATAGATTTTTATTTTTCCTGTAATGATTTCTATGCATTTGAAATAGCTATTTGTATTAATGCTCTATGTTTTGATGGTCAAAAACAAAACCTCAGTTTTAATGTTACTAAAGCAAAAAAATTTTTTAAAGGATATTCAAGTATAAGAAAAATTAGTAGTGATGAAAAAAAATATTTAAAAGTTTTATGTCAAGGAGCTGCAATTAGATTTCTTCTTACTAGGGTATTTGACTATTTAAATCTTTCATCAGGAGCTCTACTTTCTGTTAAAGATCCTATTGAATATTTAAAAAGATTGGAATTTCACGATAGTGTAAAAAATTACAAAGACTATTGTATAACATAATGATTAAAATATATACAGATGGATCGTGTATTGGAAATCCTGGGGCGGGAGGATGGGCAGCTGTAATCTTGAATGAAAAAAATAAAAAATTAATATCAGGAAATGAATATAATGTAACAAATAATCAGATGGAACTCTTAGCTACTATTAAAGCCTTAAATTCATTTAAAAATAAAGAATCTATTATAATTTTTACTGACTCTAAATATGTCAAAAATGGAATAACTAAATGGATTAAAAATTGGCAAAAAAATAACTGGAAAACTGCAAAAAAATCTTCTGTAAAAAATCAAGATCTTTGGAAAAGATTAGATCGATTAGTTAAATTTCATACTGTAAAATGGGAATGGATAAAAGCACACTCAACAAATTCCTACAATAATTTAGCTGATGAACTGGCTAAAAATGCAGCCAAAAAAATTAACTAAATCTTATTTAATATAAATTGTTTAACTTTATCAAGATTATTAGAAATAATTATATAATTTTCCTTATTATCCATTTTAAGATTTATTTTTGAAGGTAAATTTGGCTTAGCCCCTATAGTTTTTTTTATCACTTCAGGGAACTTGCTAGGATGTGCTGTCGCTAAAATAACGTTTGTTCCTTTGCACATAACTTTATCTAATACACCATATGCTATTGCAGTATGTGGCTCAATAATATTTTTAAATTTATTATAAAAATTTTTAATAGTTTTTTTAGTTTCTCTTTCATTCAAACTTTCAGCTATAAAATCCTTTCGAATTATATTTAATTGTTTTTTACCTATATTAAAAAAACCTTTTTCATTAAGATTTTTCATTTTTTTTTTTACATTTTTATCATTATTAAAATTTGTATTAAAAATTAGTCTTTCAAAGTTACTTGCGATCTGTATATCCATACTTGGAGATATTGTTTCTTCAACTTTTTTAATTTTATATTTTCCTTCATTAATTGCTCTTTTAAGAATATCATTTTTATTAGTTGCAATAATTAATTTATTTATTGGAAGTCCCATTTTTTTTGAAATATACCCTGCATAAACATCTCCAAAATTACCAGTTGGAACTGAAAAATTTATTTTTTTTACTTTTTTTTCCAATTGAAAAAAAGCATAAAAATAATAAACAATTTGTGAAATTATTCTTGCCCAATTAATAGAATTAACACCTGTCATATTAATTTTTTTTTTAAAATCAACATCCACAAACATAGATTTTACTAATTTCTGACAATCATCAAAATTGCCTTTCACTGCAATATTGAATACATTTTTTTTATTAACGGTAGTCATTAATTTTCTTTGAACATTTGATATTTTTTTATAAGGATGTAACACAAAAATATTAATATTTTTTTTATCTTTTATTGCATCAATTGCTGCTGAGCCTGTGTCACCAGATGTTGCAACAACTATATTTAATTTACTATTTTTTTTAAATAAAATTTTTTCATACATATTACCAATTACTTGCATTGCAATATCTTTAAATGCAAGTGTTGGGCCATGAAATAATTCTAATATGTATTTTTTTTCATATTTTTTTAAAACTACCACTTCTTTTTTTCTAAAATTTTTATAAGATTTTTCTACTATTTCATCAATTTCTTTTTTTTTAAATTCATCTGAGCAAAATTTAAAAATGATACTTGATGCTAGCTCTTTGTAGTTAAGTTTTTTAAGTTTGTTGAGTTCTTTTAATGTAAATATAGGTAAATTTTTTGGTACATATAGTCCACCATCGGGTGCCAGTGCATTGATAAAAACATCTATAAAAGTTGAATTTATTTTTGAATTTCTAGTACTTATATAATTCATACCTTTTTTTAGTATAGAATTTAATTCTTAGCTACTTAAAAACTGAATTTTAATTATATTTTAAAATTTTTAGTAATCTTTTGATTTTTTTTAATATATTTTTTATAAGCTCGATTAGCTAAAGCCATAGTAATAAATGAGGTTATAATTACAAAAAGTGCTATTTGACCTCCAGATCTATCTGAGGCACATACGGCACACATTAAAAGTGCGGCATCCGGTTGTAATACAATGGTTTCTAAGCTCATATTTAGTTATAATTTTTAAATTTTTTACTTTCAAAAAATACAAACTGTAGAATACCTTCTTTCAATGATTTTGTCTTGGTATCTTTTGTCACCTTTGGATCAATTAAAAGCGTGAGTATAAATTTACGAGTTTCTCCAGGGTTTAGAGTTTGCTCATCGTAGCAAAAGCAGTTTATTTTAACAATATATGGTTTTAATTCATTGGGATAAAAAGCAAAGCTTGCTGTTCCTGATGTTTTTTGTTTACTTAGATTTTTAACTTTATATTCAACTTTTGTAACTTCTCCAATTTCTACTTTTAATGAAGGGTTAGCTGGACTAAATTCCCATGGAAGATCCGTATGGGTACTGGTAATTAAATTAAATTTAATAAATGAAATTTCATTTTTTTTTAAAATAAAAAAAAAGGAATATAAAATAAGCAATCCTAATATAAAAATTAAACTTATTTTATACCAAAGGCTTCTAATCATGTTCTTTTTTTTTATATTAAACTATCTATTAAAATAGAGGTAAATATTACAAAAAGAAATAAGATAGAAAATGTAAATATATGCTTTGCTATCTTCTTTTCTGTACGAGATTTTAAAGTAATAAGTAGTTTATAACATATATATATATAATAAATAGAAAGTGTACCTGAAATCGAAAAATAAAATATTCCAAAATAATTTAAAATAAATGGAGTTAATATAATTGGAAATAAAAGCACTGCATAAATAAAAATATTAATTTTGGTAATTTTAACTCCTGATATCACTGGTAACATTGGAATTTTTGCACTTTTATAATCATCAGTTTTATAAAGACTAAGTGCCCAAAAATGTGATGGTGTCCACATAAAAATAATTAAAAATAATATAATTGGTTCAAGAGTAATATTGCCTGTTGCAATTGCCCAACCAATAACTGGTGGCAAAGCACCTGCGGCTCCTCCTATAACAATATTTTGGGTCGTTTTTGGTTTTAACCAAACTGTATAAACCAAAACATAAAATAAAATAGTAGTTAATAAAACTAATGTGGCAGTAAGATTGGAAAAAAAATATAGAAGAGTTATTGAAATTATAGAGGTTAATAATCCAAATATTAAAGCTTGGTTTCGTGTAACTTTTCCTGTTGGTATTGGTCTTAAACAAGTTCTAGTCATTATAGAGTCTAAATCAGACTCATACCACATATTTAAAGCTCCGGCCGCACCTGATCCTAGAGCTACAGCTATAATAGAAATTACGGAATCTAAATAATTCACCTTTACTGGAGCTATTAGTAAACCTACTACACATGTAAAAATTACTAACGACATAACTCTTGGTTTCATTAGATTAAACAGTGCTACTAAAAAAGTTAAATAATTAACTTTTAATTTTTGTGATTTACTTGATGTATATAACAATTTGAAACCTTTTTTTTTAGCTTCCTAAAACAAAGTAAATAAACCTTGTAATGACTGTATATTTTGCTTCAGATACCATCAATCCAACAAAGCAGGCTATTGCTGTCATTGGCCATAATAAAACATTTACAAGAGTATAACGTTCCCAAAATAAATGCATAAAAAAAGCCATAATTAATCCAGCTTTAAGAAACATAAAAATTAATATTAAAGACCACCTTAAAAGACCTTGGAATGCAAACCAATCAACTAGGTAAGAAAAAAAACTTAAAACAAATAATAGACCCCAAATCCAAAGGTATATCCCTATTTTGTGAGTTGTTTCTATCGTTTTTTTAGTTTGCTCTGTCATAAATTAATTTACCATAAATAAAAAAATGCAAAAATAAATACCCAAACTAAATCTACAAAGTGCCAATAAAGTCCTAATATTTCTATTGCTACATAATCTGATTTCATCGAGGTAAAATAACCTCTTTTTCCTGTATCAAAATCTCCTCTGAATACCTTTCTTGCATAAATAAATAAAAAAATAACTCCTATTGAAACGTGCGTCCCATGAAATCCTGTAATCATGAAAAAGTATGATCCAAATTGTTTTGCCCCAAAAGGATTTTCCCAAGGTCTAACACCTTCATGAATTAGTTTAGACCATTCAAAAGCTTGCATACCAACAAAAGTTAAACCACCTATGGCGGTAGCTAATATTAAATAACCACACATCTTTCTATTTTTTTCGTAGCCATATTTAACAGCTAATGCCATAGTGCCACTACTTGTAATAAGTACAAAGGTCATTATTGCTATTAATAATAAAGGTACTGGTACGTCTCCAACATGTAACGAAAAAACTTCACTTGTATTAGGCCAATCCACAACAGTTGAGGCTCGTCCTTTCATATATGAAATTAAAAAACAACTAAAAATAAATGTATCGCTTAATAGAAAAATCCACATCATAGATTTTCCCCAATTAACACCTTTAAATGCAGTTTGATCAGAACCTAAATCACTTGGTACACTTTTCCATCCTTTTGGAAGTTTATTAATAGCTGAATTTTCCATAGTATACCTTTATCAATTAAGTAAATAACATCAAACCAAATAATACAAACCAAACAGCAAGTAAAAAATGCCAGTAAATAGCACATAATTCAATTCTTTGCTGAAGATTTGATAAATTATAATTTTTTTTAAATAAAATCGAAGTAGTTTTGCCCCAAAAAAATAATCCTCCTAACAAATGTAGGCCATGTAATGATGTAAACAAATAAAAAAAAGCGTTAGCAACATTAGAACCAGCATAATAATCAAGTTTCATTAACTGATACCAGACACTTAGCTGACCTATAAGAAATAAATAACTAAGAAAACCTACTATATAAAGATTTTTTTTTATTAAAGAATAATCAATTTTATCTGCTGAGATTTTAGCTTTATGAAAATAAAAACTATTTAAAATCAAAATAGCAGTATTTACCCAAAGCAACCATGGTTCGGGCATCTTCATCCAATCATGAGCCATCATACGATCTGAATAGGCAACAATAAATAATGAAAAAATTACAGAACTTACTGCCATTATTGTTTTTAAAGCAAGTCTACTTCCAGAAATTAAAAATAATTTTCCATCATGATCATTGTCTTTTAAAGCTTGAGCTTTTTCCCAAGGCTTTTCAAAAATTGATTGAAAAAAAGTTTTTTTTTCTTCTATCACGACTGTTCCACCTTGGCATTTATTACTGCACTAGGCGGTGTGATTTGGGTAATGTAATCTTCCTTAGCTCCTGGCACACTGAAATCGTATGCCCAACGATAAACTTTAGGTAGCTCTTTTCCAAAGTTTCCATGTTCAGGGGGCATTTCAGGAGTTAACCATTCTAGTGAATTTGCTTTCCATGGGTTTTTTGGTGATGGCTTACCTGCTCTTGCACTTAAAATTATATTATATAAAAAAACAAGTTGGGCAAAACCAACTACTAAAGCAGCTATAGTAATAAAAATGTTTAAACTAATAGTCGAAGTTTCAATGTATGGGCTTTCATATATTTCAAAATATCTTCTTGGTACACCAACAAAGCCTTGATAGTGCATTGGAAAATAAATTGCATAAGAACCGATAAAGGTTACCCAAAAGTGGAATTTTCCCATTCCTTCGTGTAAATAATTTCCTGTTATCAGTGGAAACCAATGATAGATCGCTCCAAATATAACCAAAATGGGTGCTATTCCCATTACCATATGAAAATGTGCTACTACAAAATATGTATCTGATAGTGGAACATCTACTGTTACATTTCCTAAAAATAAACCGGTCAAACCACCATTTAAAAATGTAACTATGAATGCTAAAGAAAATAACATTGGCAAAGTCAATTGAATATTTGCTTTCCACAACGTTAAAATCCAATTATAAACTTTAATAGCTGTTGGTACTGCAATAATTAATGTTGTTGTTGCAAAAAAGA
>MDSV01108997.1_pt1 | contig 11732 bp, 4 predicted proteins | sample 810851 | NCBI WGS metagenome assembly MDSV01 (sample SAMN05326640, study PRJNA326480) | marine metagenome | isolation source: seawater | place: Atlantic Ocean: North East | collected 2012 | reverse complement strand
TTGGGAGGAGCAGTGATCTATGAATGGGGGAAAGGATGTTAAAATTGGGCATGATAAACGCCCAGTATCCGTAATACCATCAGACGAGCAACCGTTATATAATATTGGAAATGGTGAACTTTTAACTGATGAGTTTGGTAATCAACTTATAACAAAAGTTGATCAGTTTTTTCTTGCAGATGCATCAAAAGATAGATCAACATCTATTGTTTTTCCAGAGAGTCCACAGGATAAGTATACAAGAAAAACATCTACACGAGTTGCAATATCGACTGCAACTTATGGTATTGATTTAGATGTTAATACAAAAATTAATACAAGTAATAAGGTAGAAGTTCTTAGAGTAGGCACTGGTGTTACTGGAGTTGGAAGTACTATATTACAAACTAATACAGGAATCGTTACCTTTACAGATTTAAATGAGTGTGAAATCCTCACAGTAGCAACTGATGTCGGACAACAAAAAAATAATTTATATTTTCCAGAAAGTGATATATCGTATATTGCAAATGTTCAGGTAGGTGATCATGCAAGTGGATTTAATATACCAGAAGGGAGTACAGTTCTAGAAAAAGATTATAATCGCATCAAAATCTCTGGAAATGTAACTGCAGGACTTACTACTGATAAAGTTAATTTCTATAGATCTGGAACTATTTTTTATACATCAGATAATGTTTTAAAAATTGCAGAAGAATTTAAAGAAACTAGTGAAGTTAGTACAACATTACTTGGTGTAAATCGTGCAGAAACTCAATTAAGTTTATTTTCAAATGTTTCTTCTTATGGATTAAACAATGAAGATTGGGAAGAATTTAATTATAATACTGGTGTAAGTAAATTTAATTGGGATCATAGAAATAATAAAATTTATGGAAAAAGATATTTGGCAAGAATAGAAGAAGAAACACAAGAATCTGCAATTAAATTATCTGCTTTTCCACCATCTCATTCATTTCCCTATGGCCCAAAATTTGAAAAGATAGGAATTTATAGTTCAACTTTATATGGACAATATATTAATTTTATTAAACTAGGAAATCAGGCATATGATTTATTCACCACTCTTAATTATCCTGCATCATGGACAAGTTTATTTTTAAATAAAAAAGATGTAACAGTTTCTGATGATGGTACAGATATCATATATGCTAAACTACCAGGAAAAGAAGGAACAAGTGCTCAATATGACCCAGCTTTCGGTAAAATTGATACTTGGACTGATATTTGGAGAGATATATCAATTTCTTCACCTGATGGATCGACTGGTTTAAATTCAGTTCTAAATCCTGTAACTGGAAAATATTTAAGTTTCTCAGCATTAAAAGATTTATTTGCAGAAAATAATCTTCCAGCTCTTTATGATTCAACAAATACAAGACCAGGATACGCAACAAATTATCGTAGATATAGTGCAATACAATCAAGGAGAGTTTTTAGGTATCAACCAGGTAGAATTAGTGGATTTACATTTGGATTGAGATCGTCAACTGAACCAGTTCCTGGTGTAGCATTGGAGTGGGGAATTGCAAATACGACAGATCAATATGTATTTAAAATATATGGAGGTCAATTATCAATTGTTCGTAGAAGCACAGTTCCATTATCACAAAGTGTTTTAATTAGGAATCAATTAGATCCTTCAGAAATATCAAGTGTTCAGATAAATGGAACAACATATAATACAGTTCAACCACAGATACCAAGTGGTGATCCATTTGATGTGATTGATGAAAACGGCCCTCTAAGACAAGAAGAATACGCTGATCCTACAAGGGCAAGATTATATCATACTATTGAAATACCAAGAGATAAATTTAATGGTGATCCACTAAACGGGAATGGGCCATCTGGTTATACTATCAGACCAGAGAAAGTTACCATGTGGAAGATTGAATTTGGTTGGTATGGTGCGATTGGTGCAAGATTCTATGCTTATATTCCATCAGGTGCTGGAGAAGCAAGATGGGTTGTCATACACACTCTTGTAATTGAAAACTCATTAACTGGCCCTTGTTTAAGAGATTCATATTTTAGATTTAAATATTCTCTTGATGTATTTGAAACTTCTAATATAAGAACACCACAATATCTTTATAAGTATGGTGCTTCTTATTATATTGATGGTGGTGATGAAGGATCCTCAGAAATTTATTCTGTAAGTAGTGGACTGACACCAAAACAAATCAACGCATCAAATGAAACATCACTATTTGCAATAAGACCAAAAGATTTTATAACAAATAGTGCGGGAGTTAGTATTGCAAATAGAAAACTTATACTTCCAACTAAGTTTAATATGTCATCTAATGCCTTGACAGAAGTTAAAGTTAAAACTTGTAGAGCATGTCCTGGTTTTGGACATGTATTTACTCCTGGTGTTGGAACCACTGATACAGGAAGAAGTATGACGATAAAATTTATTGGAACAAATACGATAAGTGCTGTTGGAACTGGTGCTAGTTTTACAAGTAATGACATCGGAGCAAAATTAATTGCCCCATCAATTTTTAATGCATACATTACTGAAATGGATGAAGGTGGTACAGTTACAGAATATCCAAATGGTTTTAAAACTTATGAATCAGCAAAAGTATATGGATGGGGCCCTGGCTTAGATGGATATCCAAATTACAATAAATTAGGTTCTGGTGTAGGTGGTAGACCGATTGCAGGTGGCGATAATTTTGTAAAGGATTATGCTCAAGCAGGAATTACAACTACAATAGCAGTTGGTGTTGGTGGGACATATCCTCATTTAGTTCGTTTTAGTAATTATGATGTTCATTTTGCATCAGAATTTCCTTTAACTGGAACTGAAATTAAAATTCAATTTATGAATCCAGTTTCTAAAGATCAAAGTTCTTTGGGTGGATCTGCTACACATTGGGCAGATTTTATGATTGGTGTAACTGATAAAAAACCAAGTATATCTGGTAATAATTTAAATGGTTGGGATAATAGTGTTCTTCCTTGGACTGATTATTCTAATCTTGATTCGACATTAACTCAATCTGGTACTGGTAACACTTCAATTTTACCAAATTCAAACATATTATTTGGAGAACACACACATTCATGGGGTGGTATGGATGAAGATGGTGTTGAAGTTGATGAACGTTGGGCTCCTACTAATTTCAGAGTCCGAATGGGGGAAGATGTAAGAATTCCAAATGTGACTTCTACTAGTGGTGGTGTTTGTTCAAGTGTATTAATTACCGTTAGTGATGAAATTGACATAGCAGCACAAGTTCAAGAAGTTGATCTCAATCCAGATCCTGAAATAGGAACTGCAAGTTCAATCACTGGTGGTAAATTTCTTAAGGTTGAGGGAACTTTTTCTGGAGGAATTACTGATTGGAGGGGTGGACAAGTTGCAACAAAAAATAGTGATGGATCTATAAATGAATCTAACGCAACATTCTTTAAAAGTGTACCTGGAACTTATGAAGTTGGTGGATCCACTTTTTCATATCTTGAAATTGCAGGTACATCAGGGGCAGATGATCTAAATAATATTACATTAGTTGGAAGAACAATTCTATTAAAGGGATCTAGACTTAACGAAATTAAAGTTAAACTTTTTAAATATGATGTTTATCCACTATATCTTGTTGGTAAGTTGATGGATAAAGCAAGAATACATAATATATCAATTACAGAAACATCTGGTGAATTTCAAAAAACAACCTCTCCTGTTATAGGTATTTCCAATGGGTCGAATGGTTTCATTGATTTAGCAAGTAATAATACAACTAATGATAGCACTCCACCAACCAATTTCCTACAAGTAGAGAGGTTATCATCATCCACAGTTGATACACAAAATGAACAAATAATTAGACCATCAACCACAAAAGATATTTTTTATGTTGGTGAAAATGAAACAAAACAAATTGATATGACCAAGGTATTTGGAATAGATAGAAATGTAATTACACCTGATAATAATAATATTGAAGCAGCATTTTTCACTGCAAAATCCCTTAGTGGTAGTAGCAGTAAATTTGTTCAATCTAGTTTAAATTTTAAGGAGCAATAATGGCACTCACTAATCCTAAACTATTTGGTTTAAATATTAGAAGTCTGCTCACTGATGTAGAGAATAAAAATACTGCTGTCCAAAATCTTGGATTAAATCCTCTTGACTTGGAAATAATCAAAGGATCATCAAACGCAGGTATGAATCGTTTTGATTGGATTAGTTTTTCTCGTTTAAAAACTCCTTTATATAAAACACTAGATCGTTTTAGTAATGAGTCAACAACTTTTAATTCAATTTTACTTAATCGTGCTGGAGTTGATCAAACATTATTTGGAAATTTAGATATCAATGGATCAATAAGTGGTTCTGCAATTCGCTATCGTTACTTAGAATTAAATAATCCTGGTAATATTGCAGACATATCCACATCAAGAGTAAGTGCATGGAGTTCTGCAGATCCAAGAGCAAACAATCCAGATCTTAATATTCAAAAGTTAGCAAAGATTTCTTATGGTGCAAGAGTTGGTATTGTAGAGAATGGTAAATTAGAATTTGGAGGACAATCATCTGGAGTATCAGGAGAGAGATTACAAACAACTATTGTTCCTGAAGCAAAAGAATTTGATGCAGAAGTCCCGACTTCAAGAATTAAATGTATCATTAATGATCAAGTTGTGTACTTATACGCAATGAAAGGTATTCCATTAACATTTAAAGGATTTTTTAGAAATCTAGATGCATCTGCCATAGTTCAAGTTGATGGAGATAAAAAAATTGCAAGTTGGAAGATAGTTGAAACATCAAATGAAAATTTATTTACAAATTATCCAAATCAAGGTGCAGCAACATCATCAATAAATTATAGATCACCAACATCAAAAGAAAGATTTATAAAATTTTATAAAAATCCTGATGAAATTATTGGTCTCACAATAAGATCTGCAGAGTTAAGAGAACTTCCTGCAACTCGATTATCAGAATGTGTTTCTTTAGATTTTGCATTTAATAAACTTAAACTATTCCCTAATTTTAGATTTATTGCACCAAAATTAACCACTCTTATTTTAAATAGAAATCCATTCTATTTGAGTGACATAGAAACGGAGAGAGTATTTAATGAAGAAATTATTAATAAAATTCCACTATCAATATCTTCTCTATTCATAGAGGGAACTTTTTATGGTTCAATCAAAAGAGGCCTCATTCCAGATGGTCTTAAAGATGGAGCAACAAATTCAAAATTAACAGAGTTTAATTGTGGTCGAGGATCTGGAGCATATTTTCTTCAGGACACTAGACTTGCTTCAGATAAAATAGCAAACGCAACCTCGACTACTAATAATGAAGGTAGCGAAGCATTTTGCCCAGACATGCCCTCCTCTTGCACTACATTTAATATTCTTAGTAATGATTTCAGAAGCGTAGATTTGGAAAGTAATGGAAGTATAACAGGAATTACTGATTCATATAGTTTCAAAAAATTACCAAATTTAATTAACTTATATGTTGGTGGTAATTACCATTTAGACGATGTAGTTGGGGGAGTTTCTCAATCTTCTGCATTAACAAGTGCAACAAGCAATACAATTGTTAACATAAATTATGATGTTACCAATCTTAATATTCCAAGTAATTTAAATGGATGTACAAGTCTTAAAGTATACCGACAAGTTCATGCTAGAGGTGCAGCAAATCAATTAGTACAATCTGGAAATTATCTATTTAATGCATGTGCAGCACTTGAATCACTTCATTTCCATAACACTAATTTAGGACAAATTAATTTTCCTGATAAATTTAATAATCCTTTACTACATACTCTTGATTTAAGATACACACAAATTAAAGGTGGAAGAAATGGTGATGAAAATTTTGTAATTCATAATGAAACATTTGAAGAGGCAGCAGAATTGACTTCTCTGTACATTGATTCTCCAAATCTTTTACAAGATAAATCAATTGAATCAGATGCTTTCTTATTTAATCCAAAACTTAATTATTTTTGGTATCGTTCCTATGGGAGAACAAACGGAACAATTACTTCATTATTCAGTTCAAACACCCAATTACAAACTCTTTGGTTAGAGTCAAATAACTTTAGTGGAAATCTTCCCAATTTTGTCAGCAATAAGAGCATTTATGAAGTAAACTTAAAATTTAATGCATTTACAGGAACAATACCAGCGTATAATAACTTAAATAATCTTCGTTACTTGTATCTCCAAAATAATCAATTGTCTGGGATGAGTGAACCAGGTTTACTTACTAACTTAGAAACATATCAAGCATATGATAATGTGATTACGGGACAAATTCCAGATTTAACTGGTCTTACAAATGTTAGGAGTATAGATTTATCAAATAATCAATTTAGTTCCTACAAAATAGGTTCATTAACAAAACTATATAAAATGAATTTCCTTAACTTGAAATTTAATCATTTAACTCAAACTGATTTGGATAATATTTTAATTGATTTACACAAAAATTGGGAATCAATTAAACGTGGAGGAGTTTCAATCAACTTAAAAAATCAAACAGTTAATCAACCAGGTGCATCTAATAATGGAGATTTAGTATTTCCAACAGAAGCTGGATTTTCGAAGGCAAGAATTTTACAAGCAAATGGATGGACTATAGGAATTTCTGGTGGAATACCTGATGAACCACCACTTTAAGGAGTAGAAAAATGGCAATTGCTAACCAAGGATATCGAAGAGATTTAAATTTAAAAGAAACTACAAATGATTCAGTTGCAATAGACAACCTTGCTGGTTCAGGAACTGCAGTAGATATCTCATATTTACAAAATAACTTAAGAAATATATCAAGTATTCCTTTCAACTCGGTTGATTCTGATGGTTTCTTTTCATTCGCAACTGATAGAGAAATAACAACAAGTGGTCTTAGTTCCTCAATTGAGACCGATAGTGATGGTAATCTTCTCAATACATCAGTAATTACAGTTACTCTAACTAATCCATATTTACTAAGATTCGGTGATCTTGTTGAACTATCTGGTATAAATCAAACAGGTGCAACTGATTTAAATGGACAGTATAGTGTTTTTTCTGTTTCTCTTGATCTTAAAACAATTACTTTTAAAAAAGAAGGGCAATATAATTTTTCATCAATTAGTGGATCTACTTTTAAGTTTAAATCTACAAATATATTTACCTTTACAAATGGAGATGTGATTAATCTTAGTGAAGATGTAACATTTAATCTTGCAATAGGAGGGCCTACTACCACTTTAGCATCAAATATAAATTATTATGTGATTGAATCAAATGGAGTTAATAAATTTAAATTATCAACTACTGAGAATGGAACTTCTGTGCTACCCATAGTTGGAGTTAGTGGTGGAACTCCAAATTATTTTCAATTTATACGTCAAGATGCGGTTCATCAACAACAAGTAATTAATTACATAAAACCACAAATTCAAGATGATAATGGTGACTTTGATTATCTTGGTGGTGACACTATTAATAATATTATAGACTCAACTCAATCAAATATTGAAAGTGCAGAGTACTTTACTTTTAAAAAATATCGAGGTGATCAAAGTATAACTACTTCGGAATCAATTAAATTTGAAGGTAGTATTGTTTTAAATGATCCAGATAATTATAATCAAACTGGTGATCTTGTCACAAACCAAGGTGTAACTGGAGCACCTGCACCTGGCATTTACATTAGTGATACTCGTGCATTTTCAGCAGATAATAATCCTTGGTCTGAATCAAGTGCTACAGGAAACGATAATGGTAAACTAACAACTGAAAGTGAAGAGGTATCAATTGGTGAACTTGCGTTCTTAGATGGTAATGCTTCAATGGTTATAACTGGAATTGACGCTGTGCAATTCGGAACTGGGTCTGGTACCGCAGATTCATTTACACATAAGATTCCAATTCAAATACAAGATGGATCTGGTAGTAAAGAGACATACTACCTACTTGTAAGTAATAGTTAAAAACCAAAATTAACTTTTAATTTCAAAAAAGGTGGAAAAAAAATTTCGGTAAAAATTTGACTGAAGACCTTTTTAAGTTGTTGCTAATATTTTAAATGTTCCTGAAGGTGTTTTAATATCAAGTTTTTTATTTATTGTGCTTGAAGAAGTTGCACCTGTTATATTTGAACCGTTATTTTGAATAGTTAATTCATCAAATATTAAATTACCACCATCAAATCTGAGATTTGGCCTTGGAGCAACAGAATCAGTATTCAAACCTTCAACAGTAGCAGTAAAAGGTGGAGATGTATCAGTAGGTGGACAACATAATTGACGATCATCACTATTAAGTGTGGCAGTAAATTGTGTTCCACTTACAATTTCCTTGGAAATATTTTGATTAAGAGTTATCGTACTAGCAGTTGTATCAATTGAAGCAATTGTAGTTCCAGAGGCAAAATTAAATCCTTGTATTTTCCAATTTCCAGTTCCAATATTACCAGAATTAATTGCACCAAAGGTGCTAACTGGAATTACATTTCCACTTGCTACTACATTCGTTGCAATTAAACATTGAACAGATGGAGTAAGAGTAAATGTATCACAGAATTTTTGTAGTGTATTGTCTTTAAGTCCTCTTGCCTGATAAATGTAAACATCTGCACTTCCTGTAGAAGTAACATTTTTAGATAAATTTATGCTATTAATTGTAAGACTATTAATTATGGTGTATTCATTTAATTTTTCTCCAATTGCAACCATTCCTTTTTGAACGTCTGTGTTTATTGTGTCTTCCGTAGATGGATCTGCTTTTAATCCAGGTGTAATTCCTGTTATAGTAAGTCCAGAGTGTGAACCAGTTACTTTTTTAATAAATCCACGATGATTGATAAATGTTATAGTATTATTTGCACTTACAGTTGCGACTTTATCAACAATTATAAATTGATTTATTACAATATCAGTAATTCTCGTATCAACAGAGATACCAGTTCCAAAAACATAATTACCAACTTCAAGATGAGTAGTTAATCCTGTAAAAATAACCGTGCTACCATTTACAGTAGTGCAATTCATTTGTCTTCGAATAATTCCATTAATTTTACTACCATTTTCACTACCCAATTCTTTCTTTACTTGATAATCTACATCTACTTTATTAGTTGATTTTACTTTAACATACTTTGATTTATCAGTAGAGTTTCCAATTCCAACTAAATTTGAACCACCAAAAAGAACAGAATTATCGTAGTATAAATTAAAATTACCCTTTACTGAATTAGAAAAATTATAATCTAAAGAAAATAATTGATTAAATCTCAAGTCATCAGAGGTACTCATATATTTTTCTTGAAAATCAAGATTAAATTGTTTTACAACATTATTTGAAACAAAATTTTTATTATGAAAATATCTAAGTCTGATACGATATCTTTGATAGGCAACTAAAACTTGAGTAGTGAAATCATGTCTAATCACATCTCCTAGAGACCTGGTAAAAGTCATACTTTGATTTGATATTGTTCCAGTGACTGCATTTGCAGTTCCAGCTGGAGGTTCTAATGTAATGACTCCTGTTACTTTATTAAATCCACCCTCATTTGATATAATAGTTCCTGTTGCAATATTAGAGTGAACCACTGTCATACCAATTCCAATGGTATTCATTTTCTCAAGATTAGCAGCACCTGAAACTATAATTTGATTCGCAGTAGATGTAGAACTTATACCTGAAATTACTGTACTAACACCAACTCTTACATGCTCTGTATATGTTCCAATACCTGATGATATTATGTTTCCATCATTATCTTCCTCATATCCCACTTGTTGAAAATCTGTTGTAAAGTAACCAGTAGAATTAACAAAAAAGTTAACAGTTCCAGTTACTCTGGGAATATAATATCCCTCCCATTTTATACCAGTATTTACTTTTGCTGATTGTGGATGAATATTACCATTATAATTAAAGTCTCCCTCTTCCCAAAAATTATCATCTGCTATTATTCCTTCAGTTGTAATACCTGAAAAAACATCTGCGTCTGTTGTGTTTGGATCTACATTATATTTAAAATCTGAATGTTCATCAAAATTTATTTGATCGTTTTGAAAATATTTTGCAGTTAAACCATTTCCACCTGAAAGTCTTGGTGTTCCTGTGAAAACTTCAAGTTTGTCTAGACGATTTTGGTATGTTATTCGAGGGTTATAACTTATGGTAACTGGTGGTTCAGTTGCACCATTAGTTGTAAATTTCACTGAACTTCCAGCAATTTGAAGATAGTTGGAATTTGACATTCCTCTTGCAAATATATTCTTAATCGCACTTAAATCAGTTGATAGGAATTGGTCTCCTGTATTAACAACTAAACTATCTAATAAATTTTCTAGACCTGCAGTGGGATTAGATAAATCAGAAAAGTTTCTATCTCTTCTGATACCTACTCTTTTGTATATTTTTTGAAATAATTTTCCTTCTGCGTCGTTATATATTGCCATTATTGTTTTTGATTATTTATGTTAAGCTATTAGACAACCATCAAATGAAATATATCCACTTCCTGCAATCAATTTACCCTGACCACCAGATTGTTGAACATAAACTTCATCATCTTTATTACAAGAAACTACACAAGATCCATGAACAATATTATTATTTGGCATATTACTGCCACTATTATCTTCTGCTCTTTGAAGTATTTGTGTGTCTGTTTTTATGTCAAACATGCAACTATTACCTGCTGCTGTGTAAACAGCAGCGTGGAAATACCATATACCTGTAATTGGAATTTTGTATTTGTGTGTGCTTGTATTGAATCCATAACCACCAGTAGTATATCTATCAAAACTTCTGTTCGTTCCATCAACAGTATTCCATGTCTGTATAGCATTAGCAGTTATTGTAACTTCAGAACTTTCTCTGGTTGCTCTAAAACTTGGATGGTGTTGTTTTAAAAAAATTCCATCTCCCATGAACTCAAATTTTCTATTGCCTGGTGAGTGAATATTTGTATTCTGTGCTCCATAATGTAAGTTTAAACTATTTCCTTTCGCAGGCCCATCAGGACATATACCCCATACATTATAAGAACTTGTAGTTGGGCCTTGAACAAAAACAACACCATACTCAGGGTGAGCAGCATCATTATAGGTACTCGCAAGCATTAATCCTGTAAGAGATCCATGATTACTCATTCCAACACGATCATCATTATACATTCCATGTCCACCACTAAAGGTGTGACTTCCGCATTGGAATCTACTGAAAGGAGATCCAATCAGAATACCTGTTTTATTATTTGTTATTGTCAAAGCCTGCGATGTTCCGTTATGGAACTTATATACTTGATTATTACTTGCGTCTGTAGTGACTTGGAAACCATTACTTACACCTGAAATTGCACCGATTAATGAATCTTGAGCAGTCCCCGAAGCAAGCACACTTCTGAATGATCCATTCGCACCAATACTAAAACTTCCTGCTGCACCATATGATGTATCACCAACTATTAGTGAACCACTTGAATCGATGTGAACTCTTCCAGTTGTAGTTGTAGATATACCTGTGTAAAAAGTAATATGATCAACACCTTGTCCAGCACCACCATGTATTAACATTGCGTCAGATACTCTTCCGATATTATCAACCATTTTTAACGCACCATGTGCATAATTACCAGTTCTCCTTCCACCCTGAATTGCAAGTCCTCTATCATTACTATGATTGAGAACAATCATTGCACCAGTATTATCAGCATCACCACCTGCCTCAAATCTTGCAAGTAA
>MDSV01108005.1_pt1 | contig 11733 bp, 5 predicted proteins | sample 810851 | NCBI WGS metagenome assembly MDSV01 (sample SAMN05326640, study PRJNA326480) | marine metagenome | isolation source: seawater | place: Atlantic Ocean: North East | collected 2012 | reverse complement strand
TTGAAATTCTGAGTTACCAGTAGTTCCAAACTCTACAGTGTCTAGGTCTACTTCGACAGCAACATTAGTGAGTGAAGAAAAGTTTGCCACTAATGAGTTGGGCGGGTCGCTATCATCGACAGGATCTGTGCCATCAGGAACCCAATCTACAACAACCCATCCAGAGTCATTAATGTTATCACCTAAAAGAAATATTTCTGGGCTATTGCTATTGGTCGCATCAATATAAACCTGTAGTAAACAACCATCGTAAGTGCCACCTTCTTTGATTCTAATTTTAGCAATCGGGTTGGAGCTAGAATACTTTTCGTTATGTAATATAGATATTTGATTGCCAGCCCCAAAGTAGTGAGAAGCATAGAAAATTATACCTTGATGTCTACCGCTACTTTGACAAGCTAGACCAAATCTACCACAAGCTCTGTTAGCGCTATTAACTGCAACTGTGTACCAGCCAACCGCTATATTGGATTCAAGATAACGATCTATATAAATATTTTTCTTAGCTTTAAGACCTTCAGAGTCTACTATTAATAAATCTGCGTTAGAACCTATAGCAAACCTATTAGTTTGCACTATAGCTTGATACGTAGTGCTATTTCCACCCCCACGAATGTAGGTGTAATAATCTGTTTTTGCAGAAACAAAAGTATGACTGCCAGCACTAAGCAGCATATATTCTTGACTACCAGTATATTCGCTATGAGTGATGCCAGTATATAAATTACTAGCAGTATATGCTGATTCACCTATTTCAAGATAAGTGCCTGTTGTAGTATCTTCAACTCTAATTCCAGCTTCGTTGTTACCGTGACCTACGTGTAAAGGAACTTGGGGATTAAGAAGTCCAATTCCAACGTGACCATCTGTATCAAGAACAAGGCTATCTGTTGAATTGTAAGCAGGACCAATCCAATAACGGTTTAACGTATCAGCGGTTCCATACCATCCAAACCCGCCATGATTTGTACCAGCTGATCCCAGAGCGTCGTGTGAAAATTCCCAGCCGCCAGAGGTTCCTTTCTTTGAAGTAGCTATGTTATTTCCAGCAGATATTGTAACAGGTCTGCCGCCATCAACCAGCACATCTCCTCCAGACACATGGAGTTTTTCGCTAGGAGTTATTGTTCCAATACCAACATTACCACCCATTGCTTGTAATGATAAATTTCTTGCCCAACTAGTACCGGGATCAATAGCTTGAATAGATGAAATATCATTGGTAGAATCTACTCCCAGTAACATTCCATGCGTTTCTGGATCATTACCATCACTAATTTTTATAGCATATGTATTTTCAGAACTATATGTAGAATCTTTTCTAAGGTGGAAAAGCGTAGCGGGACTTATCGTATTGATACCAATCTTCTCTAAGTCAGCATCACAATGAAACAACGGAACAGAAGTAGATGTGTCGTGGAATACAGTGAAGTCAATGTTGCCAGCATCTGGGTTAATATCAACCGATGGTCTAGATGCGTAAGTTGTATTTGTACAATGAATATGATCTGCTGCGGCGTTGAAAGTGGTTAAAATAATATTATTAAGAACACTGGTGAGAGTGATATTGCTTCCACCAGCTATCGTATCAGTAGAGCCGAATGTTAAACTATTAGCTATCAAGTTTGATGATTTGATAGTACCATTGACTTCCAACTTTTGGGATGGCGAGGCAGTTCCGATACCAACGTTAGAGCCATTATCATAAATAATGCCAGTACCAAGCACAGTAGAACTAGTCCAACGGGCAGCATAGTTTGAAGCACCAGTTCCAGTAATCCCGCCACCGCCACTAACTCCGCTCCAAGCAACCTGATTAGAGCCAGAATAAACAAGACTATCACCAACATTTCCAACTCCAGTAGGAAACGTATATTGACCGTTAACATTTATTTCATCTGCACTAAAATCCCCATTAACGTCTAGCTTAAAAAGCGGCGACGAGGTTCCAATCCCCATCTTGCCATCTTTATCAATCCTAACTCGTTCAACAGCGGCAGCGGCATCTGCCGCAGATGTAGAGAAAACTAGTGCGGCTGGATTTGAAGAGCTAGTGAACGCTCCTTCAGCTACAGAATTCATTGAGCCGACGATATAGGTAGCTGCTGCACCGTCAGACTCTGCCGGAACAGCGTAGTTAATTCTACCTATTATATCGCCAGCAGTAATGACATTATCACCACCAGCATTCTGTAATGTTAAACTATACATATTAGATTATATACCAATTTGATCCATCGCTACAAAATTTTAAACTTTCATATATGTGAAACAGTTGATAGCTATTAGATCCATCTATTGTATCAGATCCTTTTCTTTCAATAGTTACAGTGTTGCTGCTACTATCTACTCTCTTCACAATAAACATTCTTCCTTCGTCTCCGTTTTCTGGCAACTTAACTGTAATATTACCAAAGACAGCATTCACTAAAGTAACATCATGATCCACAGGATCTTTATTAGACGTAACAGTTTCTACACTTCTGTGTCTTTGAGTCTCAGTAATACCACCGTCTTTAACTCTTACAGCGCCAGCACCATTAGTATTACTTAACTCAATAGTAGTATCATCTACAGTTACTTCTATTTCATCAGCATTAGCTGTAATACCATCACCACCAATAACATTAAGAGTGTGCGAACCAGTAATATCTCCACCACCCGTCATCCCAGTACCACCAAGAATAGAAACCTGAGTATGATTAATATGTTCGTTGGCAAGGAAGTTTGCCAACAAGTCATGATTAATCTCACTGTGAATAAGATCAAAATCAATATCAGAAGCAGTTGTACTGACTGTAGAATCTATTGTGATACTTATACCTGAACCAGCATTAAACGTAAGTACCTCGCCATCTGTAATATCTTGAAAGCTATTTGTATCATGAATCCTGAAACCACTCATAGCCCCAAGGCCACTAATAAAATTAGTCCTATTGATCTTCTTCAACGCACTGGCTGAATCATCATAAAGTAAAATGTAGTCATCCGTAGATCCATCGTGAGCGCCACTGTATTCAGTTTGACCAGTGATAGCGGTTGTATCTAAGGACACAGCAAGAGAAATATTGGAACTACCATCTAAAGCCACAGCAGAGTCTGTCGTAACCTCTCCTGTAAGCGTAATATCTATAGAATTTTCCCACTGACTAGCCGTATCTGCATTACCAACAACATCACCAGTAAACACAGCGTCTGAACCACTAGTTCCATTTTCAAGGATCTTACTGGTTCCATTACCGGCGTATATGTCTCCCATAAAATTAGCTTCAATCATACCAGTAGAACCGCTGACAGTTTCACTGCTAATTGTTGCGTCAGGAACAAAAGTAAAGCGACCAGTACTGTCATCAAAACCGAAGAAACCAGTTTTGGCAGTAGTGTCATAATAATTAAACGACACGCCGCGATCTTTATTATCATCAGCAGTAGGAGTTCCACTACCAAGAACAATGATAGGATCTTCTACAGTAATTGTTGTAGAGTTAACAGTAGTAGTCGTTCCATGAACTGTTAAGTCTCCGTCAACGACAACATTGCCTTGGGCTGCTATATCGCCAGCAACGCTAAGGTCTACGCCGACTACAAGATCAGTCTTGAGAGCAATATCTCCGTTAGCTGCAATAGTTATTGCGTCGTCAGTTGTTACACTACCAATCTGACCACCATCATCGACGGTTAAATTGCTAGCGTGTAAAACTCCACCACCAATTGTGAAATTAGTGCTGGAATCATATACAGGATCGCCGGTACTAGTTCCGAAAAACAAGATACCGCTAGGATTTCTATCGTGTGGTCTATATGCCATTTTTTTGTCTCCATATCGTGCGGGTTACTAATATTATATACACTATAAAATATGCCAATCATCTCCGTCTGAGAAGCAAGAAATTGACTCATTTTTATGATGTAGTGTGTGTAAAGTTGTACTGTCTAAATTATCTAAAACCTGTGGTGTAATAAAACATTTATATTGACTTGATGTAAATTTAAAGGTAACTGTCTTCCCCTCCATAGCAGAGGCAAAAGGTAAGGTAACTGATATGTCACCAGATAAAACTGTTATGATTACGACATCAACAGTAGTTGCTAGCGCTTGAGTTGTATTAATACTAATGTGAGATCTAGTAGAATCTCCCCCTCCATTGCCACCACCAGAGGATGCTGTTGCTTGAGTTGTACCATCTGGAAATTTAACTCCAGCGTAAGAAGAATCAAAAGATTTAATAAATCCAGACTCATCTAGTATAGAGTGTTTAGCAGCTGGGTATGTGACAAAAACTGTTGACACACCCTCTAGGTTTATTTTGTTAGTGCCATCACTACTGACGAGAACTAAGTCTCTAGATAAACTGTCTGTGGAGCTATTATATGTACCAAGCCCTATCTCGAATTCAGTAAATGTTTCTATAGCATAGTATGTGGAGTTGCCGTCTCCAATCGCTATTGCAAACGATTGAAAGCTAGGCAGCGTACTGTTAAAAACTACGTCGCCAGTTCCAGTTGTAACAGAGGTTTGTTTTACTCTATCTGCTAATTTGAACATTTAGTCTGTTTTCTTTCTGCTCTAGCTATAGCAAGATCTATTAATTTACTACCAAAAAATTTGACAAAGGGTAATTTTCTTTTTTGAGCTTCATAAGCCAACCAAGATAATATAAGATCCTTATTATCTCTACACCATTGAGTTCCATTATCATTCATGATTTTGGCTTTTTGATTACATGAGCAGTTGGGACTAGCTTTAATATTCATATATGATAACATTTTTTTTAATTCATAACCAGCACCAAATTCTTCTTCTTTAATTATGTCCTTATTATTTCTAGGGTGATCAGGAACCTGAATCATATGATTACTTTTAGGATGTGGATACATTTTATGTTCAACGTCAATAATCCATAAATCATCGAGTTGATCTACAACACATCCCATGACTTCCTCTAAAGTGTAGCCTCTTTGTACGCATCTTTGTTTTAAGAAATCTGGTTTAACAGTAAGTAGTTTCATTTTAAAATCCTATGAAGTATGAGGTGAAGTTGGTGGATCGAATGCTCCATCGTATATAACAGACGCACTCAATCTTACATCATCATAGTGAAGACACTTGGATACGTCTGAATAATTCTCTATTGAATCATCGTCTCCTGTATCCTGCTGGTTTCCTAGAGAAAATCTTCCATAAGCTAAGAGCGGATCGTAATCGCTTCCTAAATATGTATACTCAACACCGGGAGTTGTCTTATATTCATGAAAATTATTGTTACTAGTTCCATCGTGTTGTGTATCAAGATGTATAGTAGGTTTATGGGTAAAGACTTCAACGCCGTCGTAATACATAGTTACAAAATTAGACGCTTCACTATCTATGCAGAGCGCTATGTGATGCCAATCCGTGTCATCTATATATACATTAGTTGGAATATCACCGTTAAATAAGTTAAAACCATGAGAAGAAAATCTTCCTGTAAACTCATTAGCTGTGTCTGGATAAGCTAGATTGTTCAAGCTTGAACTTGCCTGAGAAAGTATAGTTTCTATTTCTCGTGGGAATGCGTCTGTAGGAGCATTAGGATCAATATATTTTACCTCATGCATAGCGTGTTCATCATGATATATCAGCCTAAAACCAAGACTTGGGACATACTGTCCTTTGATCGCAAAATTGCTAAAGGCATAGCGTTCATAAATATTATTATAAGAATTCATGATTGCATAATTAGTTGACCAAGATGAACTACCATCGTATGCATAGTCGAATCCATTAAAGGATGTAAAAGCATCATGAAAGGTAGACATATCCCTTGTGTGTACAAAACTAATGTCAGCTACGTATGCGGGGTCTTCTTCCCAAGAAGACTGATAAGAGCCACTTAGTTTAAACCAGAATTCAAATGTTGCTTTACTTTTTTCATTTTTGTGTAAAGGTATTGGATCTGAAAGAACGCCAATAAACGAGGAGGTAGAATTATTTATTGATCCCTCAAGCCATTTCCAACCATTTATTGCTTCACCTTGACTATCCTCACGATAATTGTCTGTAGGACAAGCAAAGTTGTCTTCAGAAAGATAAAGTCCAGAATTTCCAAACTTACGTGTCTCAAACCCATCGTAACAGTCATAAAAAGAACCATCGTCTCTTTGATGACCCTGATTTCCACAAATAAGCAATGCTGGGATGTTTCTAGGTCCAGCGTCTTCTGTGATTATATTACCACTGGCGAAATAAGGATAAGTGTAAAATCGGGAATAGTCACTATTTGGATTCTCGTTTATAACCCTCCAAGATTCAAAGTTGTATATAAATATAGTTAAAGGATTGTAAAAACCATAAACTCCAGTAGTATAAATAGCGTCAACTACAATAGGGAGTCCCTCCTCAGTATGGTGAATGACTTCAAATTCTGTAATTGCAGCCACTCTTAATTCATAATCTCCAGAAGGAAGTGTGTCAGAAGTCTTAAAACTAAGGAGATTATTAGTAGTAATAGAGTCTGTGAAATCACCATCTGGTAACATTCTGTAGGAAAATACATAATCACTTACAGGACAAAGGCCATCATCTAAAGGTGAATGCCAAGAACCACTCATCTCTACAAAAGAATTGGATTCACCATCCAGCAAAGTGTAAGATACTCCAGTTGGCGCAGAAGGTGGAAAAGCCATTAAGGAGTAACCAGTTACGGCTACGCTATTTCCAATTTCATTTACACCTTCGACAGTAACTTCATAGTGTTCGCAACCTAAGAAAGATCCAGTAATTGAAGCACTAGTTTCAACGTCTGAATAAGTATCAGTTACGTAATCTGCGATGGAGCCGCTGGGTCTATATTTAATTACATGAGAAAGCAAAGGCAAGTCTGGACTTGTAACTGTCTCCCAATCCAAATTATAACCTCTGCTTGAAGATGTTCTGAAGGGGAAAAGACTGAAATTGAAAACAGTGGGTGGATCATTGGAAACCGTTTTGCCAAAAACAGAGTTCGTTTCAGTATGGGATGTTGAGCCTTTTATTCCAAAATAATTTTTAGAAAAAACAGAATATAATATATCAACACCGTCATATTCAAAAGATACAGGTTGGAAATAACCAGTAACAGAAGGTTCAACACCAGTATTAACAACGGTGGTTTCATTCTTCCAGAACTTATCAGGATCAGGAAGTTTGCCAACAATATGGTATCCTGTTATGTCTGAGTTTCCATCATAAGCAGGCGGCTCCCAAGACAAAAATACTTTTCTGAAATCTCCACTAGATTCTACATTTGTCACAGGGTTAGGTGGTTCAAAATATTTAGGAGCAAGAGTCGTAGTCGTAGTTGTAGTAGGGTCAGGGAAATTAAAAAAAACAGAGTCACTATACATTTTATTAGGTTCAATTAACAAAAGTCTGTAATAATAATCTTTTTCTTTTGGCTCTCTAATAAATACTGTCTTATTAGATAGAGACTCTTGCAAGTCCGTATGCCTGATCCAATCCGTTCCTTGTTCCTTTCTTTCCCACCAATATGTAAATGATGAGCCTCCAATAATACTTATATCAGATTCTACTCTATAATAATCAATATCGTCTGATGTTTTAATAGTCGGCTGTCTGTCTATTATTGTTCTGTTTACAACTACTGGTGCAGGAGTAGTTGTTGTAGTAGGATCTGGAGGGACAACGTAAAAATCAGTTAAAGGAAGACATAGGATATCATACCCACTAACAGATACATTTTCTGGAAGGTGATCACAACAAGGATTAGATCCAGAATCGCATAGACTATTAAACTCTATTCTTAAAGATACATCCTTTAAATTAATAGAGGGAGAACACGGTTCTAGTATTATAGATGGATGCTCGTATACGCTGTCTGATGGCATAATTGAGATATCGTCTAGACGACCAATAATTTTTTGAGCGAGAAGAGTATTGTTTTTAGTCTCATATATCTTAACCTGTATAGAATTTTCAACTATCCAAGGTCCATCAGTACTAGACTCTTGATCGTAATAAATAACGTATTTGTCTACAACTATGTTTTTTGTTATTTCAGAAGAGGCCGTTGTAAATGATGATCCTGATCCCAGCCGAACACTTCGATTGTGAATTAAAGGATAGTCAACATTACTAGAATCAGAAATTAATCCAACCCTAAGGCTTGCGGGAATTTTTATATTTCCACAAATAACTTCTGAAAATGATGTTCTGAAATGTTTCATATTTATGGTAATGGGTTTGGAGGATGGCTAGTGGCATCATAGCAGTCAATTGCTGCTATAGTTCTAATACCTATTTGAGTTGAGCAGATAGCACTTTGATCGCTATCGCAGTTTACAAATGCTTCTGTTGGTATTAGTGGACATTCATTGGAGAAATGCGCATCTATATCTGCCTTGAGACTTTGGGTAGACCTTGATCCAGCTTCTTCTCCAGTTATTACACTAAATACCCTTCTTATAATATCGTCTTGACTCAAATCACTACAACAAGTATCGAATTTTATAGTATTTGAAGATGATTCAAGGCTAGGCGTACATACATCATCAACTTTATTGCAAACTAAAGTTTGTTCACACAAGACTAATATCAAATCGTCACAAGGCTCTTCTGTCGTTGTTGTTGGAGGAGGTGGCGGCGGTTCTGGTGGAGGCGGTTGTGTTGTTTTGGCTATTGGAACGCCGTCTATTCTTACATATATTGTATTACCACCTTCTGGCATGTCTGGTAGTCCTATTTTTATAGGAAGAGGATTTGGTTGGGAACCAGACCCGCAAGAGGACTTGCCATAATTTACTTTTATACCTTCTTCTCCCATATCAAAACTATGATCATTATTTGAGCAATAATAATATTGAATACTTTGTTTAATATCTATTTCTATGTCGTCTTGTAAGCAGGATATAAACTCATTTATACTGTCTTTGGGTATTTCGCTGAAAGAACTATCTGTAACGGTAAGTATTGGAACTTGACTTTCCCTGTATTCTAAATTATCATCAATGCTGTTGTACGTCATATGGTTATTACTGGTGCAGTCGTTACTGTTTTTTGTAGAACCCGTACCCACTGGACCAATGTAAGTATATTCATATGTATTATCTAATTCTTGGTCATAAGGAAGTATAGTCAAATCTTTATAATTAAACACAGTTTGATATGACATGTTTTTGAAAATAATCTTATACGTAAATCTAGGAGGTACAGTAGTAGTAGGCTTAGGTCTAAGATTTCCATCAATATAGATTATCGCAGAGCCTCCATCATTTGGCATTGTGAAATTATTTATCTTTGCAGAAGTGGCAGTAAGGATCTCCATAGACAGTGATGAATTAGCTGGTATAAATGTAAACGACAAGGGACCATCCAATTCAAAAGAGCTATCATTAATTGTGATGCTTATGTTTTGTTCTGGCAAATCTTTTATTTGACTGCCTTCAGCTTGCGTTATGAATCTTTCTGATCTATTATTGTCTGAACCAGACAAAGTAGTTCCATCAACTCTGTTTACTATATAGAATCTAAATGTAGCATCTTCAGGAACTGGAGCAGGCGTAGTTCCTAAAATAAAAGTAGCTTCTATTTCATCATCTAGCATAGAAATTTTTTCGTCTTTAGAATATGTTAGCAAGATATAGCATCTTTCAAAATCAGATTCTGGATTAAAAGAAAGATGTTTAGGACTGTTACCGCTTTTTACAACTCCGCTACCAGCTACTCCTTGTACAATAGGTTCTAAGTGAAAATGAGCAGTACCATCATCATAGTCTGGATATGTATCTTTATAGTCCAGATCTTTAATCTCATAATAATGTTGAACTGGACTTATATTACCACTTGCTATATATATACCACCCCAATCAGCATTATTAGTAGTTAAATCTATATCACCACCACAGTAGTTGTCAGGCTGAGATAAGCTTTCAGTTGAAGCTTTTATTTCCCAGTTTAAAGACCCCGGCTCATTTACCTGAAGCCACAACACAGAATGTTCACAATGACCACCAGACAGTTTGGCTACAAAAGGGTTTTCATAAGTTCCTTCTCCAGAGACACTCCAATCGGGAGTTCGAGAACTTGTTGCAATTCCGGCAGGCCAATCCCATAAATTTTTACAATCTGAATAGTAGCTCCATATTGGTCTTCTATCAGTAATTGGAAGAGAAATAGGAGCAGAACAATCAGCTAACGCAAGAGAGAAATGTTTATAAAAATCTTCAAATCTTTTCTCTTTGAAGAAATCAGAATATTTAATTTTTAGGTTATAACGAGCTGCTTCAGAAGGATTTTTAATTAAATATAATTCGTTATTAATCATCTCAAAAAGGTTGGCATGTTGACCGCTTAAAGTTTTTACATGAGGGCCACAGTATTCATCTTCTCTCAACGTTGCTACTTTGAATCTAATGTCTTTTTCAAGAACTGGTGCTACTGTAGTTGTAGTTGTTGTAGTAGTGACTAAAACTTCTTGGGGATCTACATACCAATAAACTTCTGTTTCTGTAGAAAATGAATCATTACTAGGTTCTACGTTTGGTCTAGTTCTGGTTATATCTGAAAAAATAGCATTATAAGCAGTTGTATAGTATGCTCCTTGAGACCCTACCGTATTAAAATATGTAAAACTATTGAACATGCCGCGACTCATGCTATCGTCTTCAACGTTTTTGCTATATACAGATCTTGGAGGTTTATCCAAATCTACAAAGTCGTCGAAATCAAAAGGCGATAAAGTGAATAAGCCATCAGTATAATCTGGTTCAGCTTGAGATGGGAATGTGCCATCCCCATGAAGAGAAAAAGATCTTTTATTAGGGTTATTAATAGACTGCATGTAGTGAAACCACTCGCACAGAACCAAGCCTTTTCCGTTTTCTAAAATTTCGTACATAAGCCTTTTTTGAACTAGGTCAGGCATCCAGCCGCCTTCTCGCGGGTTATAACTTGGGAACAGTAAATAGACAGAACCTTTGTTAGATGCCTCGCTAGGATTATCGAATATTGATTGAAGCGCATACCAAGGTGAAATTTTATTAACAGTAAATCCCATACTAGTACATAGCGATTCTATACTAGTATTAAACAATTCGTTCTCTGTGTCAAAGTATGTTATTTTATTACCTTTATCAGTGTTGGACCAGAGTATCATATTTTTTATTAATCTAGCCGTATGTGTTCTCTGGAAATCAACGACATGTAAAGCTTTTGAAAAAGCACATACTCTACCTCTAGGTTTTCTACAACCATTGCCATCAACTCTGTAATGCTTTGTTCCAGCTACGCCTATATTTTTGATCATAATAAAACCTATAACCTAACCTTCTTCTTCTTCTATGCCTATTATTCCATATGAAAACCATCCACTAACACTTCTAGTCTCTTCTACAAGGGACTGAGTTTGAAAGTCAAAGCGGTATCCGATCATTTGTTCATACAATGGTTTAGAATTACCACCTCCTTGATCTAGCATTTTAGCTCCATTTCTACTCAAAGCGTTTTCGCTCGGTAATATATCATTTTGCGCAGTAGGTGGTCTTATGTAGATACGCCGACCGGGAACTAACAAAGCTGCCCAGTGTTCGTGACCATGTTTCTCAACAAAATCTGTTCTGAAATCTGAAAAAGTTGTGTTTTGATACTGCTCTATGATTGGATCGTCACTCGGGTATAATTGTACTGTAAATGAATATCTAGGATTAACATATGCTCCATAAATAGTATACATCATTTGTGTTCCATCATCATTAAGA
>MDSV01037129.1_pt1 | contig 11735 bp, 10 predicted proteins | sample 810851 | NCBI WGS metagenome assembly MDSV01 (sample SAMN05326640, study PRJNA326480) | marine metagenome | isolation source: seawater | place: Atlantic Ocean: North East | collected 2012 | reverse complement strand
CATAGTGACCCATGGTTTGCCACTGAGTTGGGGGGTTTCCAGAAGCCCATATTGCATGGTCTTTGCACCTATGGATTTACTGGCCGAGCGTTACTCCACGAACTGTGTGGAAGTGACCCAAAGCGGTTTAAGAGCATGGATTCGAGGTTCTCATCTCCTGTCTTCCCAGGCGATTCTCTAACGATTCAAATGTGGGTTGAAGAAGGTCAAGCTATCTATCGCACTGTCGCACAAAAAGGTACTCCGGAAGAACGAGTGGTTATCGATAACGGTCTTTGCGTGTTTTCTTAAAGCACAGTTAGCTTTATGGGGCCTTCGTGGTCTTTAGAAGAGTTTGAGCTCATCGCTTTCGATGCCTCTTAACTCGTCATAGTCCAGAACCAAGCACTTAATGCCGCGATCTTCGGCAAGAACGCGGGCTTGGGGTTTGATTTCTTGAGCTGCAAAGATTCCCGTTACTGGTTTGAGATTTCCATCTCGGTTTAAGTAATCGAGGTACCTAGTGAGTTGTTCGACCCCGTCGATCTCGCCCCGGCGCTTTATCTCAATAGCCACAGCCGCACCTTGGTCATCTCGGCAAAGAAGGTCTACTGGTCCTATGTCTGTCGGGTATTCCCTTCTTACCAGCACCATGCCCTCCGAAATCTTGTTGACGTTTGCTGCGAGTAATTCCTGAAGGTGAGCCTCTACGCCATCTTTCTGAAGCCCGGGGTCAATTCCCATTTCTTCAGAAAAATCTGAAATCACTTGGTGGAGTTGAATAGTCAGCTTCTCTTTCTTTTCGTTGGTAACTAACCAAGTCAGCTCGTCACCAGTCGTTGACTCTTGAATAGCGTTGGGGGCGTTCATCCAGTTGAGGGGTTTGTATGCCCCGCCGTCGGCGTGGATAGAGATAGAGCCGTCCGCTTTGATCATTATGAGACGAATTGCTTCTGCAAGATGAGCGTCTAGTCGGCCAGAGTAATCGACTGTGCAATTTGCAATTACTAGACGCATGAAACGCCGAAGATAGTCATAATCAGCATGGGCTGTGTGGATCACGCATCAATAACTTCATATGAGTTGATACGTGGCAGTCAACTTGGGTTCGCCGTGTTCCTCGGCTACTTCAGCTCTTCCTGTTTCGACCATATGCAACAAATGAGCATGAACTGACCCTGCGGCCGGATACCACAGTCTCTTGTCGTACTTTTCGTACATGTCGGGTACGAAGTCAGCAATTTGTTGTGGCCCAGTTTGTAGGTAGGCGACTATCTGTTCTTCCCGTTCTTCTCGGTGGCTAATAAAGCTTTTTACGTAGTCGGTGGGTTCTGGAATAGCGGGGCCATGGGTTGGCCAATACTGGAGATGACTGAAATCCAGGAGCTTCTTGAGCGACTCCATGTAGTCCTTCATCGATCCGTCGGGTGGTCCTACCACGCTGGTAGCCCAGCCCATCACGTGATCTCCGGTGAACATGCTCTGCTCTTGCTCTAGTTCGAAGCACAGATGGTTGGAGCAGTGTCCAGGGGTGTGCACGGCTCTGATCGTCCAGTCACCTCCATGAACGATGTCCCCGTCTTTCAAGAAGACGTCGGGCGAAAACGAAGTGTCCGCGCCTTCTCGTTTAAGTTCATCGGGAAGTTCGTCGTATTCTTTTCTGTATTGCTCTTGCTCTTCATTGGAGATGTATGCCGAGAAGTCAACTCGGTCATCAGGATCTTCGTCTCGGACCGCTCCGTGAGGCCCGAATCCGTATGAGATAGCGCCAGTTTGTTCTTTGAGGTTTGCTGTGAGAGGCGAATGGTCGCTGTGAGTGTGAGTTATAAAGGCATGGGTGATGACCTCGTCGGGTTCGAGGGCACCTAAAATGTCGTCCAGGTGACTTTCGAGAGGCGGTCCCGGGTCAATGACCGCGACCTGGCCGTGTCCGACTAGGTAGGTGCCGGTTCCTTTAAAGGTAAAAGGAGTCGGGTTTTTGCAAATTACTCTCCGAATCATTGGGGTCACCTGATCGGTCGCCCCGTATTCGAATTCCCCTAAGTCTTGATAGTGCTGAATCGGCTGAGCCATTTCCCCACCCTAGCGAGCGGAGGAATGTGTTTCTTTTAGGCGTAACACTTCCCTCTCGATGAATGCCCTCCAAATGCTTTTCGGCCCCAGATTTAAACAAAATCTTTTACTGGGAATATTGTGGGCAAACCCATCGTTGAGTTTCCCGCACTGAGTGGTTCGGAACTAGAGTGGGCTTCACCGGGACAAGAGATCGGTACGAATGGATCAGCAACGAGTCAACAAAAAAAGTCAATCGTCCGACCAACAATCGCTTAAACGTTCAGAAACGTCTTCATCTTTAGTGGTTGGTCGTGCCAGCGACCATGAAGAGGTCGTTGCAGATGAGATGGCTGGTAAGGCGCTTAAAGAGTGGGGTTCCTCTGTTCCTGTTCAGCCCGTTGATGTTTCTCGGAGCTTCTCTGATTCGTCGGAGGCAGTTCGGCGTTCTCTTACCGTCGGGCGCGCAGCTGACAGTGAAGAGGCGATCGCAGATGAGATGGCAGACCGTGCCCTGTCGCAGTTGCGAAGGAAAGAGAGCCAAGGTTCAGCAGATGCAAGTGACCCTCTGGGAGGAACTCAGGTCGATTCGGGAACTGAGCGACAGATAAGTGCTCTGAGAGGGAAGGGTAGTTCCCTCCGCGAACGTGAGCTGCAAGGTTTTTCTGATGCGTATGGAGTTGACTTATCAGCCACTCGGGTGCACCAATCCTCCCAAGCTGACGAATTGAGCCGCAACCTTCAAGCTGATGCCTTTACTGTCGGCAACGACGTTTTCTTTCGAAATGGGCTGTATAACCCTGGAACTAGTTCGGGGGATCATCTACTCGGGCACGAGTTGGCGCATGTCGCAATACAAAGCGGTGGCGGGTTAAGCCGCATGGCGTCGCGAGTTGGGCCGCCATCTAGTGAGTTGCAGGAAAGTAAGTCCGAAAGAAATGCTTCGGATTTGCTGGCTAATCGCCAAATGTCACCGCAACCGATGAAACAAATAAGGCGCGAACGGAGCGCAGAACAAGTTGTGGATTCCGCTGAGCCCGAAGCCGAAGGCCCCGCTCTTCCCAAGAGGCAGCGGCGCAACGCTTTCTCAATGCCATTACCAGAGTTGATTTCGTTAGAAGACTTCGCTAAAGCGGCCAAGGGTAATTGGTCACGTCATTATTTTACGAATGCAACAGATGTTTTGAAGGAGAAACTGACTGCCTATCACGGCAGCGAACTTGCTCCTGACGCGCGATACAGGATTGTGCACGAAATCGAAGAGATTTGTGACGCTTACCTCGTTAAACGAACAGTTGAACTAGGCAAAAAAGCAGGTACTGATGAGGGCACGACGCTGAACCAGAAGGGCAAAGACGACAAAATAGCCGCTATCGGAGAGCTGGGGAAACAAGCGAAATCGATCAAAAAGGCTATAGAGCGCTCCGGTCTGCTTGCCGGTTCACTTGAAGATCTGCAAGCTGAGGGAAGCAAAGACAAAAGAGTCAAAAAAATGAAAGAGAAGTACACCCCTCAGACAGCGGGAGTGTTCTTTAACGGGTTAGGCAAGACCATTAATCTCATGGCCGGTGACCCGGGCTCCTATAAGGAAATGGAAATTAAAGTTATGTTTCCGGTGGTTCCCGGCGCAGTGTGGGCTGGTTTCGAGATCGGTGTCAAGGCTGATCAAGACTTTAACGAGGGTAAAGGTGGCGCGATTCACGCAGACCTAGAGATTAAAGGCCGACTCGAAGCCGGACTTGATCTTGGTGTCATAAAACTTGAGAGTGGAATAAATGTTGGTTTCTTCTTAGATGCAAAAGCCCCGGATGCTGCGCAACTTGGACGGTGGTTGAGTTTGGGAGCCTACGACAACTTCAGAAATATCTTGCCCGAATCGACAGTTAACTCGATGTGGTTTGGTTCAGGCGGAGGCGATTTCCAAAAGGCTAAGGCTGACCAGTGGATGGGAGCGATTGATGAAGCGCTGAATACTTACCCTGAGGCACGGCAGAAAAAGTATAAAGACAATCCAGATTCGCTTGAGGCTGACCGCGAGCTATGGGCAAAGCAAGCGCAGGACACCTATGTCCGGTCAGGGCTGGTTGCTGGCGCCGATGCTTCGTTAAAGGTCAAAGATCTTCAAGGCAAAGTAAAAGGATCACTTAATGCTGCAGCGAAAGCTCGCGCAGGGACTGAGATCACTGCCGAGAGTTTGCACAATTACGCAGAGTCTGATTCGCATGACCGGTCATTTAGTCAACGTTTCAGAAGTTGGGAGGCAGGCTATGAGTTTGTTTACGATGGCTGGAAAGGCGTATACAAATTAGGCCAGGAATACCATGGAGAATCCAAGAATGACCTGTTTGAGGGTGAATTCAAAATTCCAATGTCTTGGCCAGCGTCTGCTATAGCTAGTTGGTTAAACGGATTCCGAAAGTCGTACCTTCTCAATGAAACTGCCGCAAAAAAGAAGCAAGATGCTGCGAAGGACACAGCCATCGGGCTAGTTTTTTCTACGCCCCAGTTTCATGACCTGGTCACTCAAGTCGACGAAGTCCAAAAAGAAAAGTCGTGGGCCGCCGAAAACATCGAAGACGAAGCGGGATACGGCGATAGGGGTGCCGGACTCGTGTTCAGGCTCAAGGTTGAGGAAAAGCCTGGTGGTAAAGCCGAGGTCACTTTGAGCGCAGGGACCCAGGCGGATCTTGACAAAGAATATGGAGAACAGGGTCCCGTGAAGATTGGAGCCAAGGGCAAGTTTGGCCAAACTTTCGTCGACAAAAAGTTCCTAATTTCCTATGAGTGACTCAAAAAAAGCGTTGTCGTGCGAATCTGTTGGTGTTCGAGGAGCGTTGGTGTTTGATGGCTGATGGGGAAGGTCTCTTTGTCTCCTGGTTAGTTGAAAAGGGCGAAGCCGTGGAAGCGGAATTGTTGGATATTGATCTCCGCAACGGCATATGTCAGATTCAATGCCAATTCTCCTTTGTCGACTGGACCAACTTGGCGCTGAATTCTCGCCTTGGTCTAACGGAAACAGAAGTCGACCGATTACCGATGCTTCCTGCTCCGGGGGCGCCGGTACAAGCGTCCATTGAAACGAAAGGTCGAATTCAAATAGACGTCGGCTCGCTGGACGAACTGACTGATTACCTGGCGCCATTAATTGGGTCAGGAGATTTCCAGTTCTTTACGGAAAGTAATTGGAAGGTAACCCGCTACCGCCAGCTCGCGATTCATGAATCGGAAGAAGAGTGGTTAGCTAGTGGATTTATCGTTAACGATTCTGGAGAGTGAGTCGCTGCGATTTACTCTTTCTCGTGATCGATTGTCTTTTGCCTTTGGGATGATCATTACCTACGAGGTTTATATGTGAAGTGATTGCAGTTCTGGAGTTTCGAGGCCCAACTTTAGGAATCTGACTTGATTAGAATCCCGTCTCACTATCAACTGAGCTGTTAGATGTCTGTCTGCTGGCTGAAACCGAAAGGGTGCATCAACTATGAACGCATCAGAGCTAGCTCAGAAAGTCATTCCAGCGATATTGGACCCGGAGCGCACTAGGGACTCATTGCGAGCTTCTTTGGAGCCGATTTTTGAGAAATACCCACTAGACAACCCTGAGGGGCTTCTTGCGCAGCGAGCTGGGTGCGAGCGCCCTACTGTCATAGCGTTTGCTTTGTGCCTAGGTGCAGAGCTATCCCTCGAAGCTACAAATGCGTTGCTGGCAGCCGATAGATTCGGGTCGGGCCGCCTTACTGTAGGTCACCTACAAGAAATAGCAGAAGTTTTTTTCGATGGGATTTCCTTGGTGGGGCCCGCATCTCCGCTGCGACGCAGTCGTCTAATTGATGTGGCAGCGGGCAACCCTTTTGCCGCCCAACCCGTAGTGGTTGCATCGACCGTGATGTGGGCTTTGACCGGAGATGTTCATCCGGACCCTAACTTGCCTCACTCAACTCAGTTAATGCTTGCCGAAGAAGGGGAAGGGCTTCTTTCATCCATCCTAGTCTCGGGACCGGATCCGACCCGACGTCGCGATCTGGCGTTGGCATGGTTACCCCTCCGTACAAGTTTGGTGGTCATAGATCCATTAACCTCAGAGCACTGGTCCGCAGCTATACGCGAAGCGACAATCGCCAATAGCAACCTCCTCATTGAACTAGAAGAAGGCCTATCGGAAGAAGGTATGCGGGCTCTCAGCGATGCCACTCACCTCCCTCTAGCGATTCTTTCAGAAGCACCTATAGATATTGACGGTATCCCGAACAGGCCTTGGACTGAATTGACAACCCCAAATCAGATGGCCTCCAGTGAAGAAGTACAGGTTGCAATCGAAAAACAAATAGAAAACCCTTTGACAGCGGACCAATTGAGACGTCTCAAAGCCACAATTCCGCTAGTCGATGGCGATGTACCTCGAGCCTTCCGTCGACTAGCTGATCAGCGCCTGTTCAAGTTCGGTACCAGAATTTCCCCAGAACGGTCCTGGAGTGACCTAATCATTCCAGACCTGCAGCTAACAGAATTAAAAGATTTGGCAAACCGATTTAGATATTCAGAACATGTTCGCCAAAATTCCAAAGCCGGAAGATTTGTTCCGGCAGGCATTCTTGCCCTTTTAGCTGGAGTCTCGGGCACCGGCAAGACTTTGGCAGCCGAGGTTCTCGCCCAAGACCTAAATCTCGAGTTGGTGAAGATCGACTTGTCGGCCTTAGTTTCCAAGTACATCGGCGAAACAGAAAAAAATCTTGATCAAGTGTTTGAGGCTGCAGCAGTTGGTGGCGCCTTACTTCTCTTCGACGAGGGTGACGCCATTTTCGGGCAACGAAGCGCCGTCAGCGACGCGAGAGATCGATACGCGAACATGGAGGTTTCGTATCTTCTGCAGCGGGTAGAGACCTTCAGCGGATTTGTCCTTATCACTACTAACTTGGCTGGAAATGTCGACGATGCTTTTAGACGACGACTTCAAGCAATGATCGAATTGCCAGAGCCCGACGAAGTAGCGCGCAAGGCCATATGGGACCTTCACATAGATGAGGATGAGTGTTCCAAAGAAGTGGACCTTGACCGGCTAGCGAAACTTGAGTTAACCGGCGGCCAAATTCGAAATATTGCGGTCTCTGCAGCTATTTTGGCGGCTACCGGGCCCCGTCGTATAGAGCTTGCTGATATTGAACTTGCCTTAAAACGTGAGCTACGCCAACAAGGACGACTTGCCGACGCAGTACATCTTTAAATTCGCTTTCCCGCTCGAGTGAGCCGGTCTGGGCCATTGGTTCGTTCTAATTAGCAAATCGATGGAATTTGTGAGTCCCTTGAGCTTGAAGTTAGATGACCAGTATGGAAGTATCTCGCTACCTGATATCAGCTAGTTCGTGATTCAGAAGATTTGAGTGGAGTTCTTATGCCGTCTTATTTAACACCGGGTGTCTACATTGAAGAGGTGCCTTCAGGTGGGGCGACCTTGGCAGCTGGACTAACTGCCGTCGCCGCCTTCGTGGGCTATACCGAATCTCACCCAACTGACGACCCATCGGATCCTCGAGGTTTAAAGCCCCGACTAGTTACTAGCTGGGCCCAGTACGAAAGCCTTTATGGAGGCTTCGTCAATGGCGCGATGTTGCCGCATTCCGTCTACGGCTTTTTCAACAACGGTGGAGGCATGGCCTACATCGTTCGTGTTCAACACAGAGAACCTTCGGAGGAACCTGGCCAGCTAGCTCTTCCTGCCGTTGACCGAGCTCTTGGCCAACCACTTGAAATTACTAGCGTTGGGCCAGCCGACGGAATATCAGTCCTTATTGATGGAGGATCTGAGGTTGATGAAGGTGAAATGCCCCTGTTCAACCTGACGGTTGAGCGCGACGGAGAAGAGGTCGAGTCATTCGTCGACGTTTCCTTAGCGGACGTTGAAAGCACTGTGAACGCGACATCGCAGGCTGTTCAGGTCTCAGTGGCACTTGACACCTCATCGCTAGAAGACCCGAGCCTCGCACAGGTGAAGGCAGGGGCATACGCGGTTACCCCAGCTGAACCACTTCCGGTTGATGTTCGACCTAAAGATTTCGTGGGAAATGAATCTGACCGAGTCGGTATCAATGGTTTAGTAATAGCTGATGAAGTCACCATGGTGATTGTTCCGGATCTTGTCACAGCGGCCACGAAAGAAGACGGTTCAGTCGACTTGGGAATGTGGAAAGCCGTTCAAACCGCTCTAATCACGCACTGCGAACTGCAAGCCAACCGTCTAGCGGTCTTAGATGCCCCTCCAGGAATGAACCCACAGCAAATTAAAGAATGGCGTTCCGATACGGCAATGTACGATTCTGCTTTTGCTGCCTTCTACTACCCATGGATCAAGGTCGATAACCCGCTTACCTCAGGACCGGCCGACGCTGAAATTATGGTTCCGCCATCTGGTCACATTGCAGGTGTTTGGAGCAGAGTGGATGACACTCGCGGCGTCTGGAAAGCCCCGGCTAACGAGGTGGTTCGAGGCGCACTCTCAACCGAATTAGACATAACCAAAGGTGAGCAAGCTCTCCTGAACCCAATTGGCGTTAACTGTATACGGCCGTTCGGCACGCGCGGAATTCGAGTGTGGGGCGCCAGAACTTTAGCTTCAGACACCGACTGGACTTACGTCAATGTTCGGCGCCTCTTCAACATGATTGAAACAGCAATTATGGACGGCACCCAATTTGCGGTCTTTGAACCAAACGACCAGAAGTTGTGGGCTGGACTTAATCGAACCATTAGCTCATTCCTGCGTGGACTTTGGCGCGATGGAGCACTCTTCGGTGCCACAGCTGAGCAGGCCTTTTTCGTCAAGTGCGATGCGGAAACCAACCCTCCTGATTCAATTGATCAGGGCAAGGTAGTGGTAGAAGTCGGAATAGCACCGGTTAAGCCAGCGGAGTTCGTGATTTTCCGCATCAGCCAGTTTAAGCAATCAGCGTAGGGCCCAACTTAAAGAATTGATTGGAAAAGGTTTTTTCTATGGCAGACATACATGACATTGAATTTCTGGGAGCGCAGTTTGCTCTTGAGTTAGAAAACGTAGAGATGGCTCGCTTCACCGGTGTGTCAGGCTTAGGTTATGAAACGGCAGTGGTCGAATACCAAGACAGTTTGATGGACGGAAAGCTCATTACAAGGAAACGTCCTGGAAGAACTACGTTCAACGACATTGTGCTGAAACGTGGGCTGTCTCCTAATGCAGACTTGATCGAGTGGCATCAAAAAGTGGTCGAAGGGTCTGTTGAGAGGACTAATGGTTCGATTGTAATATATGACACATCGGGCATAGAGGTCGGACGTTGGAACTTCGAGCGAGGCTGGCCCTCGGCTTGGAGCGCCTCAGACCTTGACGCTGGTGCTGATGACGTGATGATCGAAGAATTGACGATCTGCCACGAGGGTCTGTTTAAAGCGTAATTATGGGCTTACGAACTGAATTTAGCTTTACTTTGCCGAGAGGCCTCGTAAGTGCAGAGGGTGACGTGCATCAGCGTGGCGTGATGCGTATGGCGACTGCCCGAGATGAGATCGAACCGCTGCGAGATCCGCGAGTAAGGGATTCTGAGGACCCCTTAGTTACCCTGATTATCCTGGCCAGAGTGGTTACCCAACTAGGGGATCTCAGCGCCATCACCGTAAGAGACATCGAGAACCTTTTCGCGCTCGACCTTGCATATCTTCAGGACCTGTATTCCGTAATTAATTTTGGCACAGAAGCAGAGATTACCGAGTTCCTGAACCAGCCTTCTACACAAGATGTTCCGACCGAATCAGGTGAAGAAGGTGAGATTGGCTCATCTGGCCCAGATGTCGAGGAGAGTTCAGCGGTCTCGCGCCGCCGAGGGGGCGCAACGATAGAAGAAGTAGCTCCTTAAGCCCGTGGAACAGTACCCAACCGAGCAGCTTTGGGATGAAATTTCCTATCTTGCGTACCACATGCACTGGACGCTTGATTCTTTGCTTGATTTGGAACACCGCGATCGAATAAAGATGGTTGAGTCCGTGGCTGACCTGAATACGAGGGCTTTAGACGAAGCCCGTAGGCTAATGGTCTCGTAGGCCTAGTCCTTAGGTGTTATGAGGTTGCACTATGCCAATGAGTAAGGCTCAAATCCTGAGCACTGTTGCGAGTACCGCATCGGCGTTATCGGGAACACAGCACTTTTACGATGCCGGACCGTCCACCTCATCGTTCACGGTCCTCATTGATAATCCTCCTTTGGCTCTGGCAACTTTTCAGGAAGTCTCGGGCCTGTCAGTCGAAATTGAGGTTGAGGAATTTGCGGAAGGTGGCGAAAACACCTTCCTGCATCAAGTCCCCGTTCGGAGCAAGTTCCCTAACCTCGTGTTGAAGCGTGGTATGACTCAAGACGACTATTTATACGATTGGTTTCAAGAGGCGAGCAAATGGCATTTGGATGGCCCGGAAGAAATGGATCGGCGTGAGGTGACGTTGGTTCTTTGGGGGAGTCTGCCAGAACCAGCTGTGTCAATGGCTCGTTCGGCTGGGCTTCCTGTTAGAAGCCCTCTACGGGCGTGGACCTTTGTTGATGCTTTTCCTATCAAATGGACAGCGCCTGATTTTGCGCTGAGTGATGACCAGTTCCCCATTGAAGAACTAGAACTAGCGCACAGCGGTTTCTCTCGCACTTTCCCGGACACACTTGTCAATATGGCAAGCAAAAAATTAGGTCTCTAGGAGCTAACGGTGTCAGAGGAGCCTGAAAAGTCTGAGCCTGATGATGGGCCCATATCTGTTCGCAGAGCGGTGCGGAATTTGACGCAAGTGCGACGTAGCCATCGCTCGATCGGTCATCTAGCTTCAGTCGCTCAGAAAATCGCTCGAACTACTGCGCGAAGTCTCTCTGATCGAGCTGAGGGAACCCAAGATTTGCCGGTGAGGTTAGATTCTCGGCTAAGGGCGATAGTAGAAACGTCTGATTCGTCAGCTTCTTCGTTTTTGAATCGCGACATTTTGGCTTTGCGTAGGAATTGGCAATCAAAAAATGCGGATTCTCCCGTAGCTTCGCCGTCATTGCCTCTTGCGCTTAATTTTCGAGGAAGAGGCCCATCGGGGGAGCAAACCGCGCCGTCATCCATTGCTCGAAACCTTGAGCGGACTGTTGTGGCGGTGCCGCCTAACCCAGCCACCACGCAGACTTTGAGCTCAGTTGGGCGGGGCTCTTCGCGAGCTCGATCTCCGAGAGCACAGAGAAAGACCTCGCGGGCAGCGCGGTCGGGCGATGACTCTTCTCGAGGTGGCGGAACCGTTGGCTCCACTCAAACCGGTTCAGTTCAGAACAAACGTCAGTGGGTGCCTGACATACCCAGGAGCGACCCCGCGGTCATAGGTGACATTTTCAGAAATTTGAGAGCATTCCCGCAGCGGCTTGCAAGGTTCGCCAACCAGTCGACCGCTGGTCGTGTTGGTTCTGCTGATGTTGAGCGGGCTGGTGCTGACTCTGTTGGCTCGGGTGTTGTTGGTCGTGGTTTGTTGGGTGGGGTGTTGCCTGGGGTTTCGGTTGCTCGGGTTTTGAGTGCTGCTCCTGCCGGTGTTGGTTCTGCTGGTGCTGGTGATGTTGAGTGGGCTGGTGCTGGTTCTGCTGCTGCTGTTGTTGGTGGTGCTGGTGCTGGTTCGGGTGTTGTTGGTCGTGGTTTGTTGGGTGGGGTGTTGCCTGGGGTTTCGGTTGCTCGGGTTT
>MDSV01145267.1_pt1 | contig 11736 bp, 9 predicted proteins | sample 810851 | NCBI WGS metagenome assembly MDSV01 (sample SAMN05326640, study PRJNA326480) | marine metagenome | isolation source: seawater | place: Atlantic Ocean: North East | collected 2012 | reverse complement strand
GCCGTCGATGATCACCGGGAATTTGTAATAGGTCACCAGATACGGAGGCCAGCCCTTCCAGTTCATTCGCTTACTGATCATGCGCGGCAGCCCATCCGGTACCGACGGGATGGGCAGGCGACTGCAGCCACACTGACTCACCGCCTCCTGATAACTCACCCAGTCATCCGTGGCCACGTTGTAAATACCCGGCTTGTTCTGCTCAAACGCCAGCACCACCGCCCGCGCCATATCCTCCACATGAATAAACTGCATCATGGGGGAGAAGCCCACCAGCACCGGCGCCCAGCGGGCCGACAATAGCAGGCTGAGGGAATTCAATACGCCGGGACCGGCGATATTGCAGGGCCGCAAAATGGTGATATTGAGTTCCGGGTATTTCCACAGATAGATATTGGCCAGGTTTTCCAGTTCCACCGAGTCCACCAGGTCCATGGTCAGTTCCGATGCCTTCAGTGGCGCCTCCTCGGTCAACAGCGCCGGATTGTAGGGGCTGGCGCCATACACATAATAAGTGGAGAGCACCAACACCCGCCCCACTCCGTATTTGTGGCACAAATCCAGCAGCCGCTGGGTGCCCAGTACGTTGTGGTTGTAGCGGTTACGGTGGGTGGACTCGTAGAGCCCCATGCGTCCCAGATGAATCACCGCCTCGATCTTGTGTTTGCGAAATATGTCCTCGAAGCCACGCTTGTTGTACTCCACCCGGTAACTGGACATGCCTTCTTCCAGTTGCACCCGCCGGCGAAAATCCACCAACACCACGTGATAGTCCCGTTTCAGGTCGTTGATCACATACTGCGCCAGGGAGCCTCCGGCGCCGGTGACCAGCACCTCAGGTTTCTGTTTGCTACTCATCGGAACCACCCGCTTCTCGCCTGCAATCCCTGCTGAATGAGCCGGTCAATTTCCGTTTTAACCTGCTCCACCTTCTCCGCCACATCCTCTTCCCCAAGAATGGGACCGCTGAAATGCATGGGTTTGCCGAAATAGAGCCGCACTTTGGCGGGCAGGGGTAGCGGTGTGGTCACCGGCAGATAGGGCATTCCCAGCAATCGCGCCAGCCGTTTCAAATGAAATGGCGTGGGCATGGTCTCCTCGCATCCCACGATCCCCACCGGCAGCACCGGCGTCTGTTCACTGATCGCAGATGCATAAACCCCAACCCGAATCGCTGTAACTGATAGCGCTTGTCCCAGGTTTTACCGGAGCCACGCACGCCTTCGGGAAACACCACAATGGCTTCCTCGTTGCGCAACATTTTACTGCAGTTCTCCGGGTCCCCCAGCACACCGCCCAGCTCATTGAACAGATTACCCACATAGGGTAGCGTTGGGAACCAGCGCTCCACCATCACCCGCACCGCCCGAGGGTGATGGGGGTTGGTGGTCATGGCATAGGCCACCAGGCTGCCATCAAACGGCAGTTGTCCGCTATGGTTGGCAATCACCAGTAACCGGCCCCGGGCCGGCACCTGCTCCAGACCGTGGGCCTCCACCCGGAAATAATCCTCGTACAGGGGCCGCAACACCGAGGCGGCGATCTTTACCGCGTCAGTGTTGTAACCCCAGGGATCATAATCAAAGGACCCCACCGGCTTGGGAATGCGGTCAATAATGGACTCGGTTTCGCGGGAAACCAGCATTCTCTTAAAAAAGCTGCGGATGCTCATGATGTTTCGACTGTCATGATATTTCGACCTTTTTAGTGCCTGTGGCCGTAGGCCGGGCGCTGCCCAGGAACCGGCTTCTGCAACCACTGGGAAGTGCTTGTTTTGTTTGACTTTAATGGACAGCTTATGGCGGCATCAATGATCCAGGGCCCCCTGCTACCGAACCCACTCCGTCCAGCGCGGGGGATTATAACAAACGGATTGCAATGCACATTATTCCCGGCGTCGCGGCCGGGCGTTGCGGGAGCTATTTACAGGCCCCTGCTTTGTGGCTTACATTCTCAACGTTCTGGTGCCTTCCGCACATCTAAACACTCTGATTTTTTTCACGCCCGCTGCTTGCTAAATCACTAAACTGAAAGTCTGACCCCACTTCATTGTCACTCAGAGGATTTATAACCCTTGGCACAGGATCCGGAAGACAAGCGTTTCAAGGCCACCACGCCCGGCAAGCGGTTTTTGAAACTGGCAGGCATGTCCGCCACCATCGCCAGGAACGTGGCCAGCCACAAAGTGAAAGGCCTGTTCCGGGATGATGACGCCCAGGCTCAAAGCCAGGAGCAACTGTATGCGGATATCGGCCGCCAGATCGCCCAGACCCTGGGGGAAATGAAAGGCGCGGTGATGAAAGTGGGACAAGTGGCCTCGCAGATAAAAGACATGTTGCCGGCGGAGGTCTCCAGCGCTCTGGAAGTCCTGCAAAAAGAATCGCCGCCCATGCCCTATCCCCTGATTCGCCAGCAGCTGATCAAAGCGCTGGGAGACACGCCGGAGGCGCTGTTTGCCGAGTTCGAGGAAGTGCCGTTTGCCGCGGCTTCCATCGGCCAGGTGCATCGGGCGCGCACCCATGAGGGCCAGGAGTGCGTGGTGAAAATCCAGTACCCCGGGGTACGTGAATCCTGTGATTCGGATTTGCGTCACCTGAAGCGGGCGCTGAAACTGGCCGGCCTGCTGAAGGTGAACCCGGAAGCGGTGGACCGCCTGTTCGAGGAAATCCGGCGTATGCTCTACGAGGAGCTGGATTACCAGCACGAGGCGGAGAACATTAAGCTGTTCAACGAGTACTATCGGGATCACCCCTATGTATTGATGCCGGAGTTGATCGAATCCGTATCCGCCGAGACCGTACTTACCCTGACCTATGTGCCCGGTGATTCACTGCAGCAGGTGAAGGCCCCCGCCTACAGCCAGGACACCATCAACCTGATCGGCTACCGTCTGTTTGAAGCCTTCGGCCGCCAGATTTATGAATTCAGGGCGGTTCACTCTGACCCCCATCCCGGTAACTTTGCATTCCGTCCCGATGGCAAGATCGTGATCTATGACTTTGGCGCGGTGAAACAACTGTCCGCGGAGACCATTGTGCAGTTGCGACAACTGGTGGCGGATGCCATCGCCGGCCGGGTGGAGGAAATTGACCAACACCTGCTGGCCATCGGCGTGCGCCAGCCCGAGGGCAAACAACCGGACCCGGAATTCTACCGGGAGTGGCTGAACGTGGTGATGGGGCCGTTCCGGGATTATCAGCCGTTCGATTTCGGACGCTCGGATCTGCACCGGAAGGTGATGGAAAGGATCAAGCGGGATGCCATCAAATACCTGGGCTCATTTCAACTGTCGCCGGAAACCATGTACGTGGACCGGGTGATCAGTGGCCACTACTGGACCATGGTGGAGCTGGGGGTAGTGGCCTCGTTCCGGCCCCTGGTGGATGAAATTGTATTGCAGCAGCCCGCTGATCCGGCGGCGTCGCCTACGGCTGATAGCTCACCTGATCCTCGGTAATCCGGTGACTGCCATACCAGTTCATGGGCTGCATCACCACTTTAATCTGGTCCGGCGTCAGGCCATGCACCGGTAGCGGCTGCATCATCTCAATGGCGCTCTGGCCTTCAAATACCGGAAATATCTGGCGGCTGGTGGCAATGAACTGCTCGCCGGGCACTTCCACCTGCAACAGCATATCCACATAGAACGTATGTGGCAGTTGCCGGCCTTCCGCCTGCAAACGGGCGCGACTGGTCAGCACCGGCCGCAGCATCCGCTCTTCCACGGTAAGCTGATTCTCGGTCAACCGGAACGCCAGTTGCGGCACTCGCTCCAACGCCTGCAGCCGTTGCGCCTGGGCCTGCTGCTGCTGTTCCAGGCGACTGATCTGAGCCTGCAGTGGCGCCGTAGCGTTGTCTCCGCAACCCAGCAGCGTCAGCGCCAGCGTCCCTGCCCAAAATCCTCGCAACGCCATCACAGATTCGCGTAATGCGCCCTCCGTTTCAGGACTTTCTGCACGTATTGGCGGGTTTCCCGCTGCGGCGCCTGTTTGATCAGACGCTCCAACACCTGCTGCGGCGTCATCCGGTTAATCACCGCAACGGCGTCGGTGAAGCTGGGCCTGGCCACAAAGGCCCGGGCCACGCTGGAAGCGCCGGCATTATAGGCCGCCAGGGTGTAATACAACCGGCTTTCCGGGTTTTTAATGTCTTTCAGATAGTCGTAGTACAGCACGCTCAGATATGCGGCCCCCACCTCAATATTTTTGCCGGGATCATAAAGATACTTCGGACTGAGCAGGCTGGCTTTGTTAAACAATTTGCGGGTGGCATCACGGCCGGCGGTGGACGGCACGATTTGCATCAGGCCAAAGGCCGGGATATGGGAGCGGGCCAGCGGGTTGAAGTGACTCTCGGTGTGGATGATGGCCAACATAACATCCGCGGACAACGCAAACCGCTCCGCATTGCGTTTCACCTCCGGCTGATACTCCTGCACTTTACGCCGCAGCCGGTGATCCGGTAGCGGCACCACATAGGTCAGCTTGCGACCGGTATTCACCGGCACCGCAATACTGGCGTTCACGGCCTGATAACGAATGGCGGCCTTGCGCATCAGCTGCGCGGTCACCTGGCGCAATTGACGCTGGCTGGGTTTGCGGTTATCAAACAACTCACTCAGCACCAGAGCCTGCGACGGACCGGCGTCCACCGCCGCGGGATTGAGTTCGGTGTGGGCCGCCGCCAGCGCCTGCTGCAGAGGATCCTGGTTCAACGCGTCCTGGATACTGGTGCCCAGGGTCTGTTGCAGGTGGCGGCTCACAGCCTGACTCATGGCGGCAAAATCAAGGCGGCCACCCTGGTGCATGCCATCCATGCTCACCTCCACCTGATTGTGCTCAAAATCCACCACCCGCTTCACCTGATAGTCGTCCGCATACACCACCCAGCGGGTGGGGCTGGTGACTTCCGGTTCGGGCCAGTGTTCGCGGATTTTCGCCTGTTCTTCCTGCAGCGCCCGGGTATAGGCCGCCGCCAGTACCTGCCGCTCCCGCGCCTCCGGGCTCTGGGCAATGGCTTTGCGGTCTTTCAGCAGCGGGCTGTCGCCACGATCCTCCCGCTCGATGACCCAGCCGCCACCGGCGGCGCCGGCACTGGCGGCCAAAGTGGCGATCAGCAGCAGACACAGCGGGGCGAGCAGACGATTGAAGACTCGAACGATTGCGGACACTTACAACTCCATCAGCAAATAAGACATCGCGGGGGGCGACAGCACTGCCGGGGACGGCCTGGCGGACCGCCCACTGGGAAATTATGACAAAGGATGAGAATTACGCCTGCGATAGATTAGAACTTATCCGGTCGCCTCGGCAGCAGCTTATAACCAGGCTCATTTCAATGGGGCTTACAGAGTAAGCAAGTGCTTACAAGAGAAACAAAATCTGCCGTCCGGCCGGTCAGGAATTGGGCCCCGCCTCATCCAGGTACATGAACGACAGGAAGGTGGTGAACAGAGTCACACCCACCAGTACCGGCAGTACGGGTTCGATCATTACCACCAGCCCGGCCACGATCCAGAAACTCTTGACCTGCCGCCGTCGCCGCCGATAGCCGTCACACAAACGCCGCCGGGAGCCGTGTTTTGGGTCTGGCTCGGCGCCAGAACTCAGGCCGATCTTCAGTACGTTCCACGCAACGAGCACAACAAACCACATACTCCATCCCTCTTACTGGTGGCGCCGGACTATTCATTATAGGCGCGGTTACAGTTCCCTCATTGAAACCACTTCATTATTTTGGAATTATTTGGAAAAAAGGGACTGAGCACAAAAGCTACAGCGTTGGCGGAGCCACGGCGTCCGCTCCATGGGGCAGTTATGAGATCAAAATCACTATTTGCAGCAATGGGTTACGGGTTGCTATTGGCAACCTTCAGTAACGTTCAGGCGGAACCGGTTGATCAGCAGGATTACCTGGACAGCACCCAATACCGTACCGAAAGCAAACAACACGTCTGGCCCGACGGGGCCCGCTACGAGGGCGAATGGGCCAACGACCAGCCTCACGGTTATGGGACTCTGACCTATGCCAATGGTTCCCGCTACTGGGGACGGTTCCAGCATGGACGGCGCCAGGGCCAGGGGGTGATGAAATATGCCAATGGCGATGAATACGAGGGCCAGTGGCACCAGGACCAGCCCCAGGGTGAAGGCACCCGCCGCTACGCCTCCGGATCGGTATATCAGGGTGAGTTTCAGCACGGCGTACCCCATGGCCAGGGCAAACAGACGTATCTGGACGGCACCTGGTACCAGGGTACCTGGCGCGATGGCAAGCCCCATGGTTACGGTACTCTGACTTTTATTTCCGGGGGCACCTACGAAGGCGCCTTTGCCGATGGCAAGCCCCACGGCAAAGGACGTTACTTTTACCCCAACGGGGATGTGTATTCCGGCCAGTGGAATGCCGGCAACCAGGATGGCAAAGGCCGCATCGACTACAGCACAGGGGGCTATTACGAAGGCGAATTTGTGGAAGGCATGCGCCACGGCCAGGGCGTATTGGTTTCCAGTATGGGCCAGCGTTATCGTGGCACATTCCAACATAACCAGGCCCACGGCGAGGGCATCTGCTCCAACGCCGGCACTGAAACCCCCTGTCGCTATCGACGGGATCAGAAAGTGGCGCTGACCACGGTGGCGAAGGCCAGCGTCAAGCCCGCGACGAACTCTAAACCCCAGCACAGCTCTCCACCCGGAAACCGCCCGTCGGCGGCAACCGATGCCCGGACCGCCGCCCCCCCGTCCGGTTCCAAGCCGGCATCGGTGCCCAAAAAAGCCACGGCACCGGCCCGCACCGCGACCCTGGCGTTGGCCAGTGTCACCCCGGCCGCCGGCGGTCCGGCCGCAGAGAAGCCCAAAGCGCAACCGGCCAACACCAAACCCGCCATCAAACCGGTGGCCAGACCGTTTGTCCCTGCGGCCAAAGCGACGGGGGACACCACGGAGGTGGCAGCCACCACCGGCGAAACCGAGGCGGCTGTCGGCCCCGGGTCCGGCCCCGAGAAGATTCGCTATCAGCAACCGGCCATGTCGATCCCGGACGCCGCGGACCAGACCCGGGGCCGGCAGTTTGCCCGCCAGCTGCAACAGGAAAAGGAAAAACTGCGGCATTTGACCGTGGCGGACCTGCGCACCGACCGCAGCGACATTTACTTCAACGAGAACTGGGAAGACAAGGATCTGATGGCAATCCCGGAACAGGCCTGGTGGCAGAAGCGCTCATCCCTGTTTTCCGACACCATGCAGCTGATCTCCGTCCACGGCGATACCGAGATCCGTATGGAGATTGCCGACTATAAAGGCCCGGGCAGTTATCCCCTGGCCCGGGCCCGGATCAACTCCGGTGACCTGCAGGCGGACCGTATGGAATCCGGAGAAGTGATCATCGAGAGCGACGACGGTGAATGGGTCAGCGGGTCGTTCCACTTTCGGGTGAGCAGCGATCAGGGTCAGGCACTGGCCTTCGACCACGGTGCGTTCCGCCTGAGCAGCAGGGACAAACTGCCCCGACTGCCCCGCTAAGGATCAGGCTCGCCGCGGGCTTACCAGTGCACGCCCCGCATCAGATAGGCAAAAGCCACCTGTTCCGGTGACACCACCGGGGCTTCCTCACCCTTGCGACCCCGGGCCGCGGCGGAGTCCGGGAACATCCGGTATCCGGTATTGATTACGATCTCCGCCACCTTGGGTGCCACCGCGTGCACCACCTGACCGAAAATACCCAGCTTGGTGGCGATGCGCTTACTGCGGTGAATCACTGCTTCCACCACCATATCCGCCGCCTCTTCCGGGCTGATGGTGGGCACGTTTTCATAAATTTTGGTAGGCGCAATCATCGGTGTACGCACCAGTGGCATATTGATGGTGGTGAAATACACGTTACAGTCGGAAAACTCCGATGCCGCGCAACGCGAGAACGCATCCAGCGCCGACTTCGAGGCCACATAGGCGCTGAAGCGGGCGGGCATGGTGAGAGCGCCAATGGAGGAAATATTAATAACGTGGCCGTTGCGGTTCTGTTCCATCCCCGGCAGGAAATTCATGATCAGGCGTAGCGAACCGAAGTAATTCAACTGCATGGTGCGCTCAAAGTCGTGGAACCGGTCATAGGAATGGTTTATGGAGCGGCCCGCGTTATTGATCAGCAGGTCCACCCGCCCAAAGTCCGCCAGTACCTCCCGGGCAAACCGGTCACAGTCCTCCATATTGGCGATGTCCACGGTGTAGGCATGCACCTGCCCTTTGCTCTGGGCCTCGATTTCCTTGCGGGCTTTTTCCAGTTTGGTGGGTTTGCGGGCGGCCACCACCACAATGGCGCCCGCTTCCGCCAGCTTGATGGCGGTGGCCTTGCCAATCCCCGAGGAGGCTCCGGTCACCACTGCCACTTTACCACCCACACGGCCTTCCAGCGAACGGTCGATAAACAAATCAGGATCCAGGTTGCGCTCCCAGTAGTCCCACAGTCGCCACGCGTAGGTATCCAGTTTAGGGCATTGGATTGACGAGCCTTCCAGTGCAGCTTTGGCATCACGATTATCGAAGCGGGTGCGATAGGCGGTGAATTTCAGTACCGCCCGGGGGATTCCCAGATCCGCCAGCAGGTGGCCGGTGATCCGTCGCACCGGCGGCAGCGTGCTCAGGGTTTTCCGCAGGAAAGGCGGCATGAAACTGAACATTCGGGTATCCACCCGCATGGTCATTTGCGGTGCATGACCCGCTTGAGCAAAAATATTCAGCACTTCACCGATTTTATAATGCTTATCGTCGGTGAGGTGGAAACACCTGCCATCCAGACCGTCCTGATGGGCAATATGATCCATGGCGTCCGCCACGAAATCCACCGGTACCAGGTTAAAGCGCCCGCCTTCAATCCCCACCACCGGCATCCAGGGGGGCAGCAACTGGCGCAGTTTTTTGATCAGGGTAAAAAAGTAATAGGGGCCATCGATCTTATCCATTTCACCGGTGCGGGAGTGTCCCACCACCATTCCCGGGCGATATATTCGATAGGGTATCTCGCACTCCTGGCGCACCAGGGCCTCCGACTGATGTTTGGTCAGCAGGTAAGGATCGTTCAGGTTCTCCGCCTCTTCAAACATGTCTTCCCGGAAGATCCCCGGATACATGCCGGCGGCAGCGATGGAACTGGTGTGGTGGAAACAGCCCGCCGCCATGGCCTGGGCGGCTTCCAGAGCGTGCCGGGTACCACTGACGTTGGCAGTGGCCTGCTCCGATTCACTGGCCGCCAGGTCATACACCGCCGCCAGATGAAAGAAATGCTGGACCGACCCCTTTAACCGGGCCAGGTCCTCATCACTGAGACCCAGACCCGGTTTTTTTAAATCACCATGAATGGGCACCACACGGCCTTCCAGATCCCCCAACCGCTTGCGCAGACCGGTTACTTTTTCCTGGGAACCTTCCCGACAGAGAACAAATACGGTCCCCTGACGCTTAAGCAGGTTGGCCACCAGAAAACGGCCAATAAAACCGGTCGCACCTGTCACAAAATATGCCATCGTGAGCACCTGAAACTGATTGGATTATTGGAATTCCGGCAATGATTTCAGGCTTCAGTCAATACAGCCGATGGGGTGGTGGTGGCCATTACCTCCGCCTGAATGGCGCGAAACTCAGCCATATAGTCGTCAATCATTGCCTTGGGATCGGGCACCAGTGCGGCGTCGGCAACAAAGCCGAACTCCACTTTGTTGTTGTAAGTCAGAATACTGACACCGATACCGATGCCTCCGGATTGCGGCACCCAGAACATGGGCTTGCTGAGCGTTCGGCCCATGAGCACCACCGGCTGGGTGGGCCCCGGCACATTGGTTATCACCGCCGAGGCCTTACTGGAAAAGAACCGCATGGCCCAGCTTTGCAGGGCCAGGGGAAAGTAACCCAGAATCGCCAGTACGTTGTAACTCATTTGTGCCTGCACGCCGCTGCGGAGTTTTTTCATGTTGCGGCGCACTGCTTCAATCCGACGTTTGACCGTAGGTTCCCCCACCGGCAACTCCAGGTACACCAGGCCAAACCGGTTACCCAGCTCCAGCCCCTGCTCCAGTGGCCGCAGATTCACCGGCACCGTGGCCCGCACATGCACTCCGGCCACCGGTTCCCCGATACGTTCAAGATACCGGCGCAGGCTTCCCGCCACACAACCCAGAATGACATCGTTCAATGTACAGCCCAGGGCTTTACCCACCTGTTTCACCTCCCGCACCGGCAGCGACGGTGCCCAGCCCACCTGCTTTTGCGGCGACAGATCCCGCTTGTAAACGGTTTTGGTGTCGGGTCGACAAAGGATCACTCGCATGGCCTCAAACAGCCAGGCTCCGGCGAAACCGGTGTAAAACACGCCGCTGCCAAGCCAGAAACTCAATTTATGCAATAAAGCATCGGAACGGGGCTTGCGCACCGGCCATTTGAAACGGGCCGCCGGAGAGGTCTGCAATACGGAATGATCGGCGATGGCATCCAATACGGAAATCAGGGCGATACCATCGGCATAGCTGTGATGTATCCGCACCAGCACCGCGCTACCGTTTTGATAATGAGGCAGGAAATAAAATCGCCATAGGGGGCGTTCGGGATCCAGCGGCAGTAGCACCAGTTGACTCACCGCACTGCGCAGTGCGGCCTCGGGATCAGCATCCGGTGCCAGGGTCAGGGGCAGGTCCGTGAGATGGTAATCCATGTCCAGCTCGGGCACCTCTTCCCAGTAGTAGATGCCATGCTGACTGCAGGGGCGCTGCCGAAAGCGGCTGTGTTTTGCCACCAGCCGTTGCTCCAGCAACTCTTTAAATGTCTCCCGGGGCATGGGCTCATCAAAAAACAAGAGCCCATTAATGACCATCAGATTATCGTTGGAATCCATCCGCCACCAGGCGGTATCCACCTTGGTCATAAGCTCGCGGATATACGGATTAACCGTCCTCATTGTGGTTCCCTTAGCCTCGGGGTCAAAGCAAAATCACCCCGAAATCATTCCCAAACAGTACGCCGTTGCGGCCAATTAATATCCTGGAAATATACTCCTGCAACATGAAAACGCAAGCAAATTAGAAGCCCTTCAGACCGGCCCAAGATTAAGTCAGTCAGGTTAAGAGTCAGCAAAAACGCATCCGGTTTGGCGCATCAAAAAACTGAATCCGAACTCAGCGCAACGCAACGCCGGCAATGATGGGCGCCATCAGGCTGGGTACCTTGGGATGTTCAAAATCCTTGATCTGACGATAGTGAAATCCCGCCTGTTCAAACAGCGTCCGGGTGTCCCGGTTGATCTCGCAACCGCAGGCCAGCTTGCGCCACACCGGATTGATGCGATGTTGCCAAACCCGTACTCCCGGCCGGGAAGAGGCCACATGCTCGTAAAAAATCAGTTTGCCACCAGGCTTTAGTACCCGATACATTTCCGCCACCGCCTGTTCCGGGTCGGGAATGGTACAGAACACCAGACAGGCCACCACGGAGTCAAAGCTGGCATCAGCGAACGGCAGCTTGCGGGCATCGGCCACCTGCAATGACACCGGAATATCGTGGGGCGCATGCCGCAGCGCGGTGCGGGCTTTTTCCAGCATGGCCGCCACCGGCTCTATCGCCACTACCTCAGTAACCCGGTCTGAGTAATAGCTCAGATTGGCGCCGGTACCGGCGCCAATCTCCAGCACCCGTCCATCCGCCGTTTGCAGCAAGTCGGCAATTTCCCGGCGAAAGGTGCGGGTGGCCAGCT
>MDSV01026304.1_pt1 | contig 11736 bp, 11 predicted proteins | sample 810851 | NCBI WGS metagenome assembly MDSV01 (sample SAMN05326640, study PRJNA326480) | marine metagenome | isolation source: seawater | place: Atlantic Ocean: North East | collected 2012 | reverse complement strand
GATGTTTTGATTTGGATCTAGTACCAGAGAAAAAGTGTGTTCACCTAACTCTGCAGTTATCTCTACACTGAATGTGACTGGCCCCCCTTCGCCAGATGGAGAGACCGGTTCCGCAATATCTACTCGATGTCTTGCAATTTCCTGTCCATTTCTTAACAACACAGCATCAACAGGCTCATCAGTTGAAGTGGTTCCAATATTGGAAAATAGTCCGCTAACAATCAGTTCTTCACCAGGATCTGGATCGATAGGGCTGAATCCGATTCCTCTACCATCTGCAAGGGGTGCTAGATCGGGAAGCGATTCGGATACGAGCGTATCACCCCATAGGATGTCCAGATAACCGTCTCCATCAAGGTCAGCCACTGCTGGTGCTGACCACATTCGATGGTTGGTGTCTATTGGACTGGACCATGCACTATTGATGTCAGCAGGTGCACCTGAATCGCCATCAAAAGCAAATACTCTACGTCCAAATCCTACTATGACCTCATGAGGGTCTTGTCCATCCAAATCTAGAACGATGACAGGTGAAGCAGCAATTTCATCATTGTCATTTCCATTACTGCCCCGGTTCATGACTTTGACCCATTCTTTAAGCGGGGGGTCGAGTGTTAAATCATGACACCCAACCATGCCCTCACGGTTGAATGAGACTGATGAAGTGGAGTACCATGTGACCCAACATAAACGGTCTGTAATGCCATCTTCGTCGGTATCGACTGGTGTCGGCATTGCGTCTGCATAGCCATTTTGGGCTCTAAATCTAAAAATTTCATCTGTACTCGTTAATTCAAATCCTACAAATTGTGCTCCGTAACCATTGTCTCTACCATTGGTGTCACTTGGCAGCGTCACGATCATTTCTGGAGCAGCATCGCTGTCCAACTGGGTAACAACCGGTCCTGGTAATTTCAGACGAGGAGCATCATTGTCACTATCAGTTCCTGAAATGCTGACACTATCCCAATCTAATGAGCCTGAACTCCCGTCGATTTTCCACAACCACATGCTTCCGCTGTTGGCGTTAATGGTTGTGAGGACCACGCATCCTGTTGAATCATCAAGTGCAGCAAAACTTGGGTCGCTCGGGTGTGTGCCTCGGTCAAGTGTAACTTCCCAGTCTGTTTCTGGTGGGCCCTGTAGTATGAGCGGGAGGGCGACAACGGTCGGATAATCGGTGTTTTGGTGGACTGCAGCCAAGACGAGTTCTGGAGAACCATCCATCGACAAATCTGCCAATAGCGGCTGGGTAACGGCGCGATGACCTACTTGTGAAACAGGGAGGTGCGGGCTTGGTGCTGAGAGTCGCAGGTCGTTATCAGTCCAAGTCCACAGTTTCTGGTTGACATTGTCATTGCTCACCCATCCTGATTCTTCACAAGTTAATCTGGGTGACCAAACGTCCACGTTTAGTGCGCTATCCGTATCATAGACGACAATGACTTCATTCATCCCATCATCGTCGATATCGATGATGATAGGAGTGGCTCTGATCCTTAAGGCAGAACCAAGATTTACATCCCATGCTACTTTTGCAGAGTCTCCATCGATGATGGAGAGATGTCTGTCCCCGCTGTCAGAATCTCCAACTGTTCGAGTCATCACAGCAAAGAGACTATGATAGCCACAGCGCTCTAAAGCAGCGTCTGGACGGCTTATGGACTGACTGAAATTCCCAATGACGCTGCTGTAACTATCCACCTCATCTGCTCCGTCAAATGCTTGCCAGTTTATGATTGGTGATTCGATGGTTGACATGGAGTCTGTATTATGGTCGGGCGGACTGAAATCATGTTCAGGATTTCTTCCATACTGAGCCCATGGTTGCTCCTCGCTGTCCCATTTCGTAGACTCTGCAGCAGAAAGAGCAGGTGATAGCAAGGATGTGGTCAGTAATATACAGACCAGAAATCCCGGTTTAGCCATTCTCAAACCTTTTCACCAGTAAGGTATCAGAAACTCAGAGTATGTTATGCTTTGCCTGATTCGGGCTCTTAGGGCGCGTATTGTGTGCCCTATTTTCAGCGTCAAGTAACGCACGGCTTAAATAACGGCCCAAGGTGGGCGAAATGGCTTCGGTCACTTCCCTCCTGAGGATTGCCGGTGAAGGACGGATGGATTACCATCTGTTTTCGCTGCCTCTGGGAACCCGAGGAGGCAATACCATGTACAAGGTTATCACCAAGGAAGACACAATCCGAATACCAGCAGAGTATATGCGGAGGGGGCACAGCCTGAATCAGCATATCGACCGTCTGGCAGCATCTGCATTTGAAGGTCGGTTTGATGAAATGAACCGATTTATTCTGGTTACCGCAAATCACGAACCACTCGGTCGAGGAAGGATCATTCACGGAGATGGTGCTGTTTACCAAGAAGTTCGTTTTGATGCGCTCCTGTACTGCATGGATGATTATGAAGTCGTCGAAGGTGCTGTCAGTGAAGTGAATGAATTCGGTGCATTCGTTCGAATTGGTCCTATGGAAGCTCTCCTCCACAAATCGCAAATCATGGAAGATCACGTTGACATAAATGTGGGAATGAACATGGTTGAAGGCCGAAAGACAGGAAAGAAGATTGGCGTGGGAGACAGTGTTCGAGCACGTATTGTATCACTTTCTCCAGATACAAGCGACCCTCGTCGCTCAAAGATTGGATTAACATGCAAGCAAACAGGATTGGGATGCCATACCTGGCTTGAGGAAGAGAGGTAGGTGAATTACGATGCCAAAGAATCCATTTGCATGTGCTGAATGTCATCTCATCCTCACGGATGGTAAAGATCAATGCGACCGATGTCCATCGGCGCAGGTATCTTCAGATTGGACCGGTTATGTCGTGATCATGAAACCAGGTCGCTCAGAAATAGCTCAAAGACTTCAAGTCGATCGACCCGGAACGTATGCGCTAAAGGTGAATGTTCGTTAGGAGATGAAAGTATGGAAATCGTAGATAGAAGAGAAAACGCATTGCTAAAGCGCGTCGAAATTGAATTCATCATTCGACATGAGAACCAGCCTACACCCACTCGTAAGTCCATGACAGAATGGTTAAACAAACTTGAGCCAGGATCCAAAAAAGAATTGGTCGTTATCAAGGATGTAACCACCAGGTTTGGACGAGCGCAGACCACCGGTATCGGGCTTATTTACCAAGACGCTCATGCCCTATCGGTTGAACCCACGTATGTTCATGACAAACTTTCTACTCTGAATCCAGCAGCAGAAGGATCCAATGAAGCCGAAGGTGGTGAATCCAGTGAGTGATGGTCCAAATGCAAGCGCAAAGTGGTCAAAATATGGCACGGATGATGGCAAACTTGTCCGCAAGGCTGAGTTTTGTCCCGAATGCGGACCAGGTGTCTTTCTCGCAGTTCACAAAGATCGTAAATCATGTGGACGCTGTGGATACACGGTCAAACTTGAATGATTTACTCTTCTTCGGCTTCGATGCCCAAAAACGAGTCGATTTGGTTTTGATTATCGATAACTAACCAGTGGCTTTGTTTCAATAATTGAACCGGTAAATCTTTTCTCTTATATTCACCAACGGGATTGAAAGTAAGGTCTCTTGACCAAGAAATGATTTTCCAACCTTGGTCCCAGACAGCGTCTCTTACCGGTTCTCCAATTTTTGCTATGAGACTTGTTTCATCGAGATGCCACCAAATGTCGCCATTTGCAGAACAAAGGAGGTGTCCATTGCCCTTGAACACCTGAACGATATGGTCTTGAATATCTAAATCTGATTCATCAAAGAGTTCTCCAGTTTTTTTGCTTAAACGCACTAATCCTCCTCCACGACTCCACACGTTGAGGTATTCGTCAGATGTAAGCGAGAGCAACTCATCACTTCGTGGTCGCTTTTGGAGGGTTAAGTAGGTTGGAATTTCTGCTCGCCATTTCTCATTTGCATGGACGTCAAGAGCATATATGCCTCTGGTCCACAATGCGAAATACACGTTTTCTTCATCACATGTCATTGCGACAGGTTCACTGTCAAGCGTATGTGACCATGTAGCTCCAGCGACTTGGAGTGGTGAGGCATTACCTTGCGCTCTTAAGTCGCCTCTTCGAGGTCCTTGTTCAAAACGCTCGTCCAAAGATATAGCCGCCATACGTGCTAATCTTAGTTCGTGGTCGACCCACGTCGCTACAAGATGGTTTTTTATGACCACTGCATTGGTAATGCTGATTGGAAAAGGGTGGGATACGTGAGTCTCATTCAACCAACGTATGCCTCCATCAACATCAATGACGAGATGACGTTCACCATATGCTAACACTTTCCATGGTGCGGCAAGTGAGGATGACATGATGTCTGCAACGGCTTCGCCCATGTGAATGCTACGTTTACCGTCAATGTCTTTTGCTATTATTATCACGGACTGACATGGTCGTGCTGATTGCTGTCAGTTCTGGTGACGTTGCCTCTTACCACCAAGCCGACTGTTTGTTGACAATGGGTGATTGGGATGATTTGCCCGATGTAGAGCACCAACGAGCCTGTGCTCGTCACCATGTACGAATGTGGTGGTTACCGGATGGATGTTTGTGGGAAGACCATCTAGATCTGCGTTGGCAACAAGCCACAGGCGAGGTCGTGGATGAGGTGATTTTCCCTTCACGTCATTCCGCTGCTTCGGGTCAAGCCAGTCTTACGCTGCATCCGATTGGAGTCATGCAACTTGGTAAGGATGAGGATCCTCCTTATGGCGGGAAAGCGGGAGATTGTCCACCTCCTTCCCCTCGATTAGGTCCATGGTGGCGAGAATTATTGAAACATGGTTCTGAACTTGAATCCTTTTCACTCTCACTAGAAACTACTCATCATGGTCCTTGGTTGAAAGCACCAAGTTTGTTTATCGAGATTGGTTCCACTGAAGACACATGGGGTCATATGGGTGCTGCAGAATTATTGGCGGGGATCATATGGAGGGGACTTGGTCTAGAAGATGGTGTGTTGCCCTCACTTTGGCCTGGCGAAGGAGTCGTAGTGGTGACATTAGGTGGAGGTCATTATGCACCAAGAGCCAACAAACTTGCCGCCATTCCTGGCGTATGGCTTGGCCACATGCTGGCTAATTATGCCCTTCCTTTTGAGACACCTGAACATGAAGGTGCGATGCCTTCAGGGAATTGGTCACAATCGATACATGCCGCTATTTCATCTACCAGAGATGCCTTCCCAGGTGGTCATGTGGTTGCAACACTTGAGCGAAAATCCTTCAAGGCTTGGCAAAGAAACGCTATCATCGAATATCTGACGTCACTTGATGTTCCAGTTGTAAGAACCAAGGACATCGAAGCATTGGTTTAATGACAATCGTCAAGTGTTGCCTCCTCTTGCTCAGTTCATGGTGGGAGCCATCTCTCGATTAATCGTGGGAATGACCGTTCGTATGCCAAAATGGTTTGTGCGTTGGGTTTCACGAAGGTACGTGGCTGGTTCTTCTCTTGCTGATGCGGTAAAGGTCATGAAGCGACTTGAAAAAGAGGGTGCTTGCTTCACGGTTGATGTGCTTGGTGAGGAGATTTCAACCATGGAAGAGGCTGCATATTTTCTTGAAGAATATCAACGATTGATCGATGCAATTATTGAAAATAATTTACCATCTAACATCTCCATTAAACCAACGGCATTTGGATTACTAATTGACAGAGAATTGGCTATGAAAAACATCGAACAATTAGTGCAAAAAGCTGCTGATCATGACATGTTTGTGCGATTGGATATGGAAGATCATCGAGTTACTGAAGATACGATACAGGTTGTGTTTGATTTGCATGCCAAGGGCATCACCAATGTGGGCTGTGTCCTTCAAGGCAGACTACATCGAACGCTTGATGACATCTCTCGATTTGAAAAAACGCTCGGCCCAGCAACCGATTTCCGAATATGCAAAGGTATCTATCTCGAGCCAGAGGAGATGGCATACACAACTCGTCAAGACATCATTGAAGCCACAAATCGTTGCATTGACTCCATGATTGCATCAGGATCTTATGTTGGCATTGCCAGCCATGATCATCCAGTTATCAACCACTCATTGCAGGCTTTGCGTGAGGCTGGCATGAACCCTAATCAGGAAGATCCACGTCCAAATGCAGGGAAATCCAGACATCTCAAAGGACCCGGTTATGAGTTTCAGATGCTGTTAGGTGTAAGGGGGCCATTGCGAAGAAAATTAGCAAAAGATGGCCATATGACACGTGTTTACATACCATATGGAGAGAAATGGTATGAGTATTCAATCAGAAGATTACGAGAAAACCCTACCATAGGTACTCAGGTAGCCAAGGCTTTTTTGATGCCTTGGACCAATCGGCCATGATTAAATCCGCTTCTTTTTCTTGCGCTGCATGTTGCGTCTTGCTGGCTTTTGTTCAGGCTTATTGGCTATCTCTTTTTTGATGGGGTTTGGATTATATCCTAGCCTTCCTTCTTTCCATGCTTGTCTTCTTTCCTTTTCAGTTCTCGGCTGACGTGGTTTTTCTTCTTGCTTGACTTCATGAAGGTAGACTCGCTTTATGTTTTGGGCGGTTACCGTTCCTTTCATTGTCCGTCCTTCTCCCGTATGAATGGCTCTGATTCTCCAGGTCTCTCCAGCAAAATCATACAAGCTGCCGCCTTTGAAAGTAGTATCTCTGGGTACATTAACATGGGAACTGATGGAAACTTCACCTTTGGTAAGGGTTAATCTCACACGTAAAACATCCGCTCGCGTAGCATTGATTCGAGAAATCTTTGAAGCGAGAAGGGATTTCCTTGATTGGTTTTCCTTATCTTCAATTCGATTTATTTCCCACATGGCTTCAGCCTGTTCAAAAAAATCACCTATGCTTAAACGCTCATCTGCATCGATGTCGATTTTGACTAGTTCGGTAGATGGTCCTTCACTGAGGATAAAAGGAATCTCAACAGCACGAGGAGGACGAACTTGGATGGTATGAACCTTGGAACAGGTGAGGCAACGAACGAGATAGTCTGTTCCCGAACCTTTCGCTTGTTCTTTGAGGATATCGTGGCCTGTGATATCATCACAGGATGGACAATCAGCACCAATACCCGCATCATCTTCAGGTTCCGGCATATCCTCCATGACTTCGGCCGGTGAACCATTGGCTTTGTATTTGCCGGGAAAGGGAGGGTTCAAGTTTGTGAGGCCTCACCCAATACCATGAGTGCAGCATTTTTTGAGACTTTGCTGGTTCCCGACAAAGAACGTCCTCGGGAAGAGCCAGAAGTTGCTGCGAATATTGGCATTCAATTACAGCATATGGGCATGGCTCATTGGTCCGTTTCGGTCATACGTCGCCTTCGTGATGCAATCGGTCGATTGCATCCAAAAAACGTTCTTGAATTTGGAGGAGGTATTGGTTACCGTTCTGCTTGGCTCATGGATCTCTTTGAGAATCCAGAACATCAGCCAGAATCCTACACAATTGTAGAGGAAGGTTCCAGATTTGGCATCATCATAAAACGCCTTCTCGATCGATATGATGCACTCAACTGGGCAAAAGTCGTGGTTGGAGATCCATTGATCATGCTTGGGGAAGTGAAAGCGTGGATCGCTGCTGGAAAACCCGATGATAACCCCCCGCTACCCACTCCAAGTGATTGTATTATTGTGGACACATCTCCTGAAAAACAATTATCGTTATTGGATTCAGCATTACCGTTATTGACTGAAGAAGGGGTTTTGTTTACCTTCGAGCCCCCGGTCCCGGTTGGAGAACTAGAAGAAACCGACCCATCTGTTATCGATTTCAATGCATGGATTACATGGGTAAAAAATGTCCAACAAACTCACTATCTCGCATTTACACCACTTCATGAGGGTACACTTGTAACGCTCATGCCTAGGACTTAATCTTGCCCAGCAGCAGTGATCAATGCTTCAACTTGCAGCAATCCATAACCATAGTAATCATCATGTCCATTTTGGCTTGCTTTTGGTTTCACTGAGGCTTGAATCCATTCTTTGATGGTTTCTACGCTGGATTCGCTTCCTCCTTGAGCGCCATCAGGTTTCCATTCAGGGTGTGCTTCAAACATCAGAGCAATGGCGCCAGAAACGTATACGGTGGCAGCACTTGTTCCACTTGCATAACCCCATTGACCATCGGGTATAATCACAGGAACTTGTTCACCGGGAGCGACCAGTTCTGGTTTTTGATTCGGGTCAAATCGAGGAAGCATTGGTGGAATTAATCTACCGTTATTGTCTCCAACAGATGATCCTTCCCAAATGTTTCCTTGTGTATCAACCGCTCCGACGCAAATGGCATTTTCTACAATCCCTGGGCTCGCAACATCATTATCATCGCCAGATTCACCATCATTTCCAGCGGCAGCGACGACCACGATGCCTAGTTCGAGAGCATTTCCAACCGATTCCTCGCTATCACTTCCTCCAAAAAAGGCAGGAACGCCACTCGGTGCACCTCCAAGTGATAGCGAAATCACGTCAGCATTACTATTGCTACACCAATCAATCGCCTCTGCAACGGTGGCATCTGAACCAGTTCCATCAGCTGGCAAGGCTTTGGCTACAAGCAGGTCAACATCAGGTGCAAGCCCTATGAAATACTGCTGTGCAACCAGTATTCCAGCCATCATGGTTCCGTGTCCATTATCATCATAAGGGTCAGGAATGGAAGAAACAAAATCTTTCCAACCGATAAGATTGATTCCCTCAAATTCAATGTGGTTCATATTAATTCCAGTATCTACAATACAAACAGTCACACCGTTTCCGGTAAGTGTAACGTTATCTGATTGAATGAGTGTATCGAATTCATCATGCAATTCGACACTCATCGCAGATGGGCCAGAGGTGATACCTCCACCAGTAAATCCACTGATAGCCCAAATAGAGAGTCCAATAAATCCAACGAATAGGAGAAAACTTAGTCCCTTTTGAACAAAAGCCATATCTTCGGGCAAACTTTGGGAATTTTGTTTTGGTGGTGCGACAAGGGTTGCTACCATTTGCTGCGTGTCTTCATCCATCTTTTCAATTGATGGTGAATCATCTTGCATGTCATTTCACCCAAGTGCTTCAACGGCTTCGACCAACGTCTCAGCAAATCTCTTTACTTCTTCTTGAGTATTGTAGAAATAAGCACTCGCTCTCAATGAGCCGTTCTGAAGACCCTTGTTATGGAACCAAGAATGAACACAATGCATTCCAGATCGAACGAGAACATCTGCTGCATCATCAAGCAATACCGCCATGTCGTGTGGGTCAAGATTGTCAAAGAGAATCGAACAAATTCCACTTCGTAATTCTGCTTTTCGAGGTCCGATAATAGATAGTCCTTCGACATCTTTGAGTATGTTTGTCATGGTTCTGTTGAGAGCGATTTCTTTTTCATGGACTGCGTCAAGATCAAGCGACTGCATGTAAGATACTGCCGCTTCTGTGCCGACAATCCCTGCATAATGACCTAATCCGCCCTCAAAACGAGCAGGTGGTTTTGACCAAGTATAGCCTTCGTAGGTCGAATGATCAACAGTTGAGCCACCAGAGGTAATCGAGCGCATATTTTCGAGCAAATCCATGCGTCCCCAAAGTCCACCCATACCGCTTGGCCCCATCATTTTGTGAATTGAAAAAGCCATGAAATCGATGCCAAGTTCTTGAACATCTACCTTCATGTGAGGTGTGGATTGAGCACCATCAAGGCAAACCATTGCACCATGGTCTTTAGCAATCTTTACGACTTCTTTGACGGGTAAATGGACACCATCAAGGTTGCCTACGTGACTCATTGAAACCATTTTCAATCTCTTGCCTGCATTTGCGCATGCATGTTCAAACGCCTCTAGGTCGAACGTATTGTCTGCATGGCTGGTAACAATTTGATGGTCAACACCTTGTTCTTGCTCCAATTGGAGCCAAGGTACCAAATTGGAGTTGTGCTCTCTGTCGGTGGTTAATATGACATCTCCTTTTTCCCACTGAAGACCTTTGGCCACTTGATTGAGGGAATGAGTTGCGTTCTTGGTGAAAATAATTTCATCAACAGACGGCGTATTGAATAATTCAGCAAGTTTATTCCTTGCAATGGACATGTGTCTTGTGACTTTGGTTGCATATCGGTGTACAGAACGTCCACCACAACCAGGGTTAAGTTCGTAATAATCTTTGATCGCATTGACGACTGAGTCCGGTCGAAGTGTCATACAAGCATTATCCAAATAAGCAGGAGGAGATTCTCCTCGCAGTGTAGGGAAATCCTCTCGATTCTTTTCAAACATCACCATGCCTCCACATTAGGAAAGAAGTCAAGAACAGATGCATTAAGGCCACAGGTCGCACATGTAACTCGACTTGGAAGTTTCTTATTGCATGATTGGCACTTTTGTCCCGGAACACCATTGCCGTCACAACCCTCTTTCTCACAGTCGAGTATGATTTCACCCTCTATGGACCTTTGTGCTTGAATTGGCGCCGAGCATGTAGGACACATACCCGATGAAGTGTTCGCCTTTTCTGCAACAGAAACGGTTTCAATTTCACCTTCAAGAGTCCGTGTGGCAGCCTTGGTTCGAACCACCGTCTCCTTTCCTAACATGCGTTGAGGGTACCACAGCATGGCCAAGAGAAGAAAGATCCCAGCAAATCCAGAGATGGTATGGATGACCAAGGTTCCGGTTCGATCCGCCATGCGATCAGCAATGAAATGAGCGCCAGACCATGCATTGATGTTGATGATTATCAACCAGGTGATTAACAACACGCCCCATCCTTTGAGACTGTGTTCTTTTACCGCTATTTCCATCACTCTTACATCATCATCAAGATGATGTTCTTGGACATGCAAATCACGAGTTTCTGTCACGGCTTTCCAGAAAAAGTATGAGAAAAAAATCGCAATCGCCATGAGAACGATTCCACCGAGCATGTCACCAGTGTTGAACTCAAATGGAAAATCAGGAGATGTGATGTGAAAGAGCATTTGAGCGCCCATGAGCGAGCCCCAAACGATCATCAAATTGATCAAATGCCCACGCATAATCGGCATAATCATGGTTGCCTGCATCATGAACCACAACCACAAGACGATGGATAGCATAATTTGAAAGAATCCAAATCCTCCAACGCTCGATAACCCATCCATTCCCGTTACTTTGGCGTTGCCTCCTGAGAAAGTCTCACCCGAAAATACACCCAAGGAAAAGGCTAACACTCCAGTAGCTAAAGCCATCCAGTGCTCAAGTTTCCATTCAGCAAACATCAATTTGAACTGAAAGGCTAATTCATGAAGAATGAGGTCAACGCTGGCTAATTTTGGATGCCAGTTTTCAGTTTTGAATCCCAAGTTGATGTCTCCGAGCCGAAATGGTAAGGCTTCGTCACCATGAGGCTCGATAACTGGACCGGCGTCAACGGTCGCTTCAAGCATCACGTTTTCGCCCATGTAATAGGGCAGGCTTGACATGCTTTGAGTTCTTTGTCCATATAATCACAAAGATTCAAGTTCCAAGTACTTCTCGAACCTCCATGGAAACCACCACCTATGTTGTTGGAGGTATGTCATGCGGGAACTGTGTTACAAAATTATCTGGAGCCTTGGAATCGGTGAGCGGCGTTTCATCTGTCGAGGTTGAAGTGGGACTGGCCAAAGTGAATCACGATGGTGCAGAAATAAGCGATATTGAAGGAGCGATCACCGCATCAGGATTTACAGTTGGTAATGATTTTGATTGGCGAGACGGAGCGGT
>MDSV01004669.1_pt1 | contig 11736 bp, 10 predicted proteins | sample 810851 | NCBI WGS metagenome assembly MDSV01 (sample SAMN05326640, study PRJNA326480) | marine metagenome | isolation source: seawater | place: Atlantic Ocean: North East | collected 2012 | reverse complement strand
TCTTGTAAATTAATAGGTGTTTTGTTTACATCTTTTCCAAAGCCAATTGAAGTGCAATTAATAACGATTTGAAAGTCTTTTAAACTTAACCTTTTTAATTTCTTAAAATTAATCCATTGAGCTCTAATTTGTTTCGAAAAATTTTTAGAGATTTCTGTTCTACCAACTATGACAAGGTTTCTTTTGTTTATTATTTCGTTTGAGAAATAAGAAGCTACGGCTTTGCCTGCTCCTCCAGGACCTAAAAGTAATATCTTTTTCTTCCCGATAGTTCCAAAAGTATTTTTAAAAGATTTTAAAGCAGCTTCTCCATCAGTGTTTGTTCCCATTAAATTACCTTTTTTATCCCTAAAGAGACAGTTTACTGCCCCAATTTTTTTAGAAGTTCGAGTAAGCCTATTTTTTAACCAACTTGAAACTTTTTCTTTATGAGGAACTGTTATACAACCACCGATAAAATTTTTATCTTTGTCTAAGGCTTTTAAAAGCTTAGGTAAATTTTTCTTGTTCACATCGAGTGCTATCATATTGTTTTTAATTTTATATTTCTTAAATGCCTTATTCCAAAGTTTTGGAGATCTAGCTCCTTTGGATGGAGCACCGCCAATTATTGCGCAGTAATTCTTGTATGAAGAGGATACATTCTTATTGGAAATGAATTTTCTTATTTTTTCCATAAATTCTTACTTAATTACTTTTCTATTAAAGCTAGCCTTAGCGACACGATCCATCTTTTTAACAAGCTCGCCAAATTCCTTAAAGTCAATTGGCTGCAGAGGGTCCACTGCAGAATTTTTAGGATCAGGATGAACCTCGAGCATTACTCCGTCTGCTCCAGAAGCAATTCCAGCTAAAGACATTGACTCAACCCATGGTCTCCAAAAAGTTGCATGTGATGGATCAACCACAATTGGTAAATGAGTTACCTCTTTCGCTGCTGGTATTACTTGAAGATCTAAAAGAAATCTTGACGTCGATCTATGAGTGTGGGGAACAGAAACTCCTCTCTCACATAAAATAACTTTTTTATTACCCTCATACAAAATATATTCTGCAGCTCCCAACCAGTCTCTAAGAGAAGCGCCATAATGTCTTTTTAGCATTATCGGTTTGCCAGTTTTTGCACATGCGGTAAGGAAAGGATAATTTTGCATATTTCTACTTCCAATTTGAATGATATCTGTAACCTCGCTGATTAACGGAATAAATTTTTCTTCCATAATTTCTGTAATTATTGGAATTTTTATTTCTTTTTTCACCTCATTTAACCACTTAATTCCTTCTTCCCTAGTCTCAGTATACTTTTCACTTCTATATGGAAATGTCAGCGGTTTAAAAGCGCCTCCTCTTAAAAAGTGAGCCCCATTCTTTTTAACATTTATTGCTACATCAAATATAAGATCTCTGGACTCTACCATGTTTGGGCCAGCGAAAATTGGAATTAAGTTTCCTCCGAACTCCACTCCAGCTACTTCAAATTTACTTTGATGAGTTGGATTTTTTTTGGCAACCAGCGGAAATTTGGTTTTTAAATCTTCTTCACTTATGTCTTTTGTGGGAAATTTATTTTCAATTTTCATATTAATTATTTTTACCCAATCTACTTGATACAGGATTATCTTTCAATTTTATCCAATTTTTTTCTTCATCACTTTTATAAAGTGCATGAACTAACTTTGTAGTCTTAATACTGTCCTCTGCCGATATCACGGTTTTATTTTCTTTTTTGATTATGGTGTTTATAACTTCTTTTAATAAAGATATGTGACTTAATCCAAATCCATTAGGTACTTTTTGAGAATATTTTTCGAAAACTTTCTCATCATCATCTTCGGGCTTAACAAATTTCCATTTTTTTATTTCATTGAGGGCTATACCTCCAATTTCTGCCATACCTTTTTCACCAACTATTGATATCGAGGCCTCAAAATCCTCTGGCCTAGCAGCTGTAGTTGCCTCTATAGTTCCTAAGCCACCATTATCTAATTTTAATATTGAAATAAAAGTATCTTCCGCTTCTAATTTATTAAGTTGATTAGCTGAAAGCGAACATACTTTTTCTACTGGACCTACAATCCAATTAAAAGCATCAATATGATGAATTGCCTGCTGATTAATAACGCCCCCATCACTAAACCATTTACCATGCCAAGCATCATTATAATATTCTTGTTTTCTGCACCATCTTAGCCTTACCGTTGCTGTAACAACTTTACCAAACCTTTTTTTTTCGAAATTTTTTTTTAAAATTTGAATAGCCGGATTGAGTCTATTTTGAAAAGCAACGTTCAAAATTACATTTTTTTTTAAAGCTGCTTCTTTAAGAGCTTCTGATTGATGAACAGTAAGAGTTAGGGGCTTCTCAACAATTAAATTATTACCGTTTTCTATTATTTTTTTTGATTGCTCATAGTGCATTCCAGATGGACTGCAGACTATTGCAAGATCAATTTCAATTCCCGATAACATTTTATCCAAATCATTAAAATATTTTTTACTAAATTTCTCACTAAAAATTTTAGCAGTTTCTAAGTTTGAGTCACAAACACCAGAAATTTCAAGATTTTTTATAGGATTTTGTTTAATTAAATTTTTATAATGATTTGCAACTTTTCCGCAGCCAACAAATGCTAATTTAAAATTTTTCATCTGTTCATTACCTAATTTTATTTAAAGTTTTTTCTAACATTTTTGACTTCTTAAGATTATTAATGTCAATTGAATTTAAAACATCATTAATTTTATATATAGAGTAGTTTTTTTTGAATATATTTTTTTCTCTAATATTTGAGGGATGTGTTACACAACAAAGTCCAAACAAAGTTATAAATGCATGTTTTTTTTTTAAATTTCTTGGTGTGGTTGGATCATTTATCAGATCGACATTACTATTATCGCTTTCTGATAACCATATACCTCTACTTTCTTTTATTGCTGCTATTAATGTATCAGATCCCTCTTCTAAAAGTTTTTTAATCATTTTATCAATTAAATCTTCTGACCTAAATGGGTATGAGTTTCCAAGTATAACTACTAAGTCATAATAAATTTTTTTTCTTTCTAAACTTTTAATACTATACTCAAGAACGTCTAATAATTTTGTGCTAGGTTTTGATAAATAAGAAGGCCTAATAAAAGGTACATTTGCTCCATTTGCCTTAGCAAATTTTGCTGTTTTTTTATCATCAGTAGCAACAACGATCTCGGAGATAAATTTTGATTTTTTTGCAACTTCCAGCGTTTTTTTAATAAGTGGTTTGCCCTCAAAATTTATTGATCTTCCTTTTACAGGCACCAACGCTAAAACTTTTAATCCTGTGTAATTTATTGAACTATCGTCTTTTTTAAAAGTATCCAGTGACTCTAAAATTCTTACTACGTTTTGAGCCCTTTTCTTATTTAAATTTTGATGAACTCCATGGAAATGGTAAACGCTTGCACTAGGCTCATATATAATTTTGTATCCTTTTGAGATAACTTTTTCTCCCCAAATTCTGTCCTCAATATTTGTTGCTTTTTCATTAAAAGGTATTTTTTTCCAAACTTCTTTTCTAAAGGCACTGTTAGCATTGTGAAAAAAGGTGTCTTTAATCTGTATTTTTTTATCTAAGCCAAAGATTGTAAGTAAATCTCTTTTGTCTACATCGCTTGTATATTTCATTGGTTCTTGCCTGCCATAAACACCTGCTACTTTTTTATCTTTAAGGTCATTTATTAAATTCTTTAACCAATTATTATTTACTGGAATACAATGAGCTGATAAAACTACTATAATGCTTCCTCTAGAAACTTTTATTCCTTCATTTATTGCTTTACCTGGAGAAAACTTTTTTATTTTAATTATTTTATAACAATGTTTTTTTGCTTTTTTTACAGTCAAATCTGTTGAGTAATTATCAACAATTATAATTTCAAAACTTTTGAAACTTTGTATTTTAATTTTTTCAATACATTGCTTAATGTATTTTTCTTCGTTTTTTGTACGAATTATTATAGAAACTGTAGGTTTTTTATTGATCACTTTAGAATTTCAATACAAATTGTACTAGTCTAAAATTTAATTTATCTTCCATTTTTACTAATTCAACATCTGCTTGTTTGAAGATGTCAAGCCATTCTTCTTTGAATGTTAGGCCTTGCCATGTTAACGGATGAATTACGTGCTGATAAAATAAAAAATGTATTCGGTCTGGATAAGGCATTTTTTGATACTCTTCGTCTTCAAGACAATCAAATTCACCTAGAAAAAAATATTTGCCCTTGAATTCCTTTTTCATATCTTTGAACATTTGTATTACTTTTTCTTTACCATCACGAAGAAACTCATGCATGACCATAATTGCATTAAATCCGTCAACGTCTTTTATTTTACTTGAATAAGTTGAAGGTTTATATAAATCTCCTTGCACTAAAGAGATCCTATTTTGTAAGCCTTTTTCACTAATTCTATCTTTAGCTTCATCAAGTGCTTTGTCAGATATATCAACTCCGACACCAGAAAGGTCTTTGTCTTGTTGACACAAACTAATTAAAACATCGGCTGACCCACATCCTAAATCAGCTACTTTTTTTACTCCCAATTTTTTCATATTTTCTATTACCCATGGATAGTTTTTTCTACCTGTATAATAACTACCTTTGGCTATTAGGTCGCCTGGTCTAATATAATCCTCTCCATATTTTTTCTCATTTCTTAATGACGGAACTAGCTCTGTTAAAATACATGAGTATGCCCCAACAGCACCGAATGACATGGTTAAAAGAGCATCAGTAAATAAATTTTTTCTTCCAAATTCTGTGAAACTAAATTTTCCATCCTTCTTGGATAAAATTTTATCCGAGTGATATAAAAAATTTAACACACCTTTAAGTAGCACTGGATTTAGTTTATTTCTCTTTGCTAACTCCTCTGAGGATAAATGGTCATTATTTTTAAGAGACTCAAAAACACCTGTTTCATGCATAGCAAATATTAAATGAGATCTTACATAACCATTTCTAATACTTTGGGTCCAAAACTTAGAATCGCTACCAAGAAATTCGTCTCTAAGAGTTTCATTTTTATCTAATTCTTTTCTTTTTAAAGTTTCTGCTAACCAAAAATCAAATTTATAATGTATATCTACAGCTGTTCTGAAATCATCAGTTTCTACTATATCAACATTTTCTCCAACTCTTATGCATTCATCTCTTATAAGTTTAGCTCGAAAAGCGCTAGCGACACCTTGATCTTCCCGATATGTAGTATTCCTTCTTTTTTGTCTTGAGTCGTAATCACCATCTGTAATTCTTTTAAATGATCCATCTTCATTTCTTTTCCAGAAATGTTTATGAGTTTTATAAGCAGAAAAAACTGTATCTAATTTTGGATTATTCTTTAATTTTTTTACACATTCTGAGATTACATTATTTGGTCTGAAAATATCTGTTGGTTGTAAATAAACCACAATATCAAACTTTGTTTTAGAAATTTTTTCATGTTCAATAAGTGCGTGTTGTATAACTGGCTCTGGGGGAACAGTATCATGAGCTAATTCTTCGGGTCTTTTAAAAGACACTGTAGCTCCGTATTCTTTGGAAACTTTTATTATATCTTCATCATCACTCGTTACTAATACTGTGTCACAAACACCAGATTTAATTGCATCTTCAATAGAGTAAGCTATCAAAGGTTTCCCGTTAAGAAGCTTCAAATTTTTTCCAACTAAACCTTTCGACCCTCCTCTGGCCATAATTATTGCAATAGTTTTTAATTTATTTGTCATTAATTTTATTCCTCAACTTTACCCAAAAACTCCAATTGAAAAGTATGTGTAAAGTCATAAATAATTGTGTTCCATCTTTTTTTAAATTTTAAGTTATAAAAACCTTGCGCGTTATATTTGTGCATTTTATATTTATGTCTATTTACGCTATAAAAATATTTTTTTGTAACTCTTTCAATTTGACTTAAATAAAAATCTTGAGTTTCATTTTTCATCTCTGATAGTGAACTTGTATTCAAAACTAGATCTATACTCTTGTCCTCAAAATTTCTTATCATATTTTGTGGAAGAATTACAATATCATAATCTTTATAATTTACATCTTTATTAAAATCAGAATACAAAAGTATCTTAGAGTCTGGAAAGTTTTTTTTCAAAAAATAACTAGCAAGTAAACAAGTTTCAGGTAACTCAACAAGTATACATGTCGAATTAAGATAAGTATTTTTTAGTAATCTTAGCAATCCACCAAAACCACCTCCAATATCACAAATTGTGATTTTCTCGTCTTGTTTAAAATCCAACTTATTTTTAAGCTGTGATATGTAATATGAATATCTCAAAATTCGATGATTTAACCTTTGTCCTCTATAAATAACACAGCTATTATTTCCAGCGTAAGAATCTGACACGGCTCTTAAAGTATTTAAATTAATAATCTCAGAATATTTATGATATAGGCAAGCAAGCAAAGTTGCATTAATCATATTTGTAAATTTTGAATTTTTTTTGGATATAGCCACATTTTGATCTTTAAGTATCGCAGATTTAGATTCTATGTCATTTCTGAAGTTTTGAATTGATTTTTTATTTAATCCTTGATTTTCGAGAAAAATACCTTGAAACTCTTTTCTTAACTCAGTCCACCACGGAGAGTCTTCCAATTCCTCTTTATTCTCATCCTTAATTGCTTTTTCATAAGATGAAAATATTTTATGTAAAAAATCATCTGATACTTCTTTCTGATCTTCAAAATTATGGATTGCTTGAGGTGGCCATGGAGACAAATTATCCCCGACATTTTTCTTTTGCCTAATGGTCTTTTCTTCATTATCAAATTTTTCAATTGATAGAGATTTATCAAAAAATTTCCTAAACAATATAATGCTTAAAAAATTTATTAAGGCATAAAAAAATCTTCCTAAAGAATTGAAATAAACCATTGAAATTGGTGGAAATTTTAGAAGCATCATTTTTTCTGAAACAAGTTTTGTTTTATCATTCAAAAATAATTTAAAAATCAAAACACAAAAATGTTCCAACTTAGCTGTAGGTCTATGGTAAGAGTGTTTAATAAATGATAAAAGTTTATTAATCATAAGCTTCATATAATGTAGCCAAATTTAAAAAATTAAATATTAGTTTTAATTCTGGAACGTCGATGGCTTTTTTTTGCAGTAAATTTTTAAATAATTTAATGTTAATCAGTGAATTTAACTTAGAATTATTAAATAACAAATCTTGAAATTTCTTTGAATTAATCTCAAAAATTTCAGCAACATCACAATAAAACCCAATTTTGTTATTTGAAGTGAGCACTTTATCTGGAACACTTTTCTTTAATGAGTCTCTAAGTATTGATTTGCTCAATGAACTTTTCATTAAAAATTCGGAAGGGATAGTATTCACGGCTTCATATAAATCGGGTGATAGAAATGGATATCGACTTTCGATTGAATGATACATAGCAATTTGGTCCATTGAAAACAAATGAGATGGGACGTTTTCCTCAAACAAACATCTGCTTAATTCATTTCTAAAAAAGTCTTCAGAGTACTGTTCTTTTTCCTGATCATTTTTTTCTATTTCAAAATTTAAGAATGATTTAATTAAATCTCTTTCGTGCCAGGTAGCATTGTCATTGTTTTCTACTTTTTTTAAAAAGCCTGTATAATCTTTAAGAATAGGTGACCTTATTATAGGCTTAATTTGACTCTCCCAATTTTGATATGCCTTTTGAAATATTTTCTTATCTTTTACCGAAACTAAATAATTAAGGTGATCAATATAATTACCTGCAAACAATTCATCTCCGCCCACTCCAGATAAAACTACTCTGTAATCATTACTTTTAATTTCTTTACAAAGACGATGAAATGCAAAACTTGATAAAGAATTAAGTGGAGAGCCACCATCTACTATAAGGTTTTTAAGCTCTTGCAAACTATCATTGAAATCTAATTCTACAAACTGGTGTTTTCCACTTAGGGATTTTAAATTTTCATTTATTAAGTTTGTCTCATCATAGTTTTTATTTTTTGGCTTATAAGAATAATAGTGTAAATCTTTTCCAAATATTTTTTTCGATATTCCTGAGATTGCACTAGAGTCAATTCCTCCACTTAATAAACACGTAATCGGAAAGTCTGAACGTAACCTCATTTTAGTTGAGTCAATTAATTTACTCTTTACTATCTCTACAGACTCGTGGTAACTCAATTTATTATTAATATTTATTTTAGGCTTCCAAAATTTTTTTGGGTCACTTATGTTATTATTTTCTATTACAATAAAACTTGATCTAGGAAAATTAAGTATTTTAGAAAAAAAGGTTTTTGGCTCTGAACTAAAAGCTTTGAAACCAAAGTTTAAAAAAGATTTAACTTTAGTTATATCTATTTCAAATTTTTCCCCGATTAATAGAAAAAGATGATTAATATTTGAGGCAAAATAAAAATTATTATTTTTTTTGTAATAAAAAAGTGGCTTTATTGAAAATCTATCTCTCGAAATTAGCACTTGTTTTGTTTTTTTATTAAAATAAGAAAATGCCCAGTCACCATCTAATAATTCCAAAGCTTTCTCTCCTAATAAATTTAAAGATTTAAGCAAGACTTCTGTATCAGACTCTGTTTTAAATGAGGCTCCCCTTGCTTCGCACATCTTTTTAATCTCAACATAATTATAAATCTCTCCACTAAAACTTATTACTCCTTCATCATCTTCCATTGGCTGTTTAGATCTAGGGTTGGGATCTATTATCGACAGTCTAGCTTGTAGAAATGCAAAAGAAAAATCTCCAATTTTATGTATGTAACTTTCAGCGCTATCAGGACCTCTTCTCGATCTCATGGCTTTTAAACACTTAGAGATGTTTTCACTTTTAGGTAAATGATTTGCTTTCCCTACAAATCCAGCTATTGCGCACATATTTAAAATTTACTTTTTATAATATTCGTTATGCCAAGTAACAAATTTTCTTATTCCAATTGATATAGAGGTTTTAGGTGAGTATTTAATTAATTTTTTAATTTTTTTCAAACTTGCATAAGTTTGCTTAACATCACCCTTTTGCATTTTATAAGGAACTTTATTTCCTTTTTTCTGTAATTGCTTTTCTATTAAATTTACGTAACTATTTAATTTAATTGGCTTATTATTTCCTATATTCAAGATTCGAAAAGAAGAGCTATTGTTTTTTTTTATATATTTAGGCTTTTTGTTTATTATTTTTTTCACGGCATTGATAACGTCGTCAATATATGTAAAATCTCTTAACATATTACCGTTATTAAAAATTTTTAACTTTTTGTTATTTTTAATAGCTTCTGTAAAAATTGATAGGGCCATGTCTGGTCTTCCCCAAGGTCCATAAACTGTAAAAAATCTTAGCCCAGTTATAGGAATTCTATATAAGTGACTATAAGAGTAAGCCATAACTTCATTGGAAAGTTTTGTAGCAGCATAATAGCTTATGGGTGAGTTCAAGTTTTCATCTTCCTTAAAGGGGATATTTTTTGTGTTTCCATAAACACTTGAGCTGCTAGCAAAAATTAAATGTTTAATATTTAATAATCGTGAGCACTCTAATATGTTTGCAAAACCAACAAGATTGGACTTTGTATAGGCATGGGGATTTTTAATAGAATATCTAACACCGGCTTGGGCTGCTAAATGAATTACAACATCTGGTTTAAATAAACTAAAAGTCTTTTTTAAATTATTAAAATTGGAAATATCTAATTTTTTAAATTTAAATTTTTTGGATTTGTTAAGATTTTTTAATCTTTCTTTTTTTAGTTTAATATCGTAATAACTGTTAATATCGTCTATCCCGCGTACACTTTTACCAGTTTGTAGTAAACTCTGACATAAATGAAAGCCTATAAAACCAGCTGCTCCTGTAACTAAATACTTCATATTAATTTTTTAAAACTGCGATCTGATAATAATAAGCAAAGCTCCGCACTTTGTAAAAATACTCTTTTTTTACAAAATATTTCATAGAGTTTAATTTATGCTGGGTTAAATAAAAATTCCTTCTTTTTAATTGAAATCTTTACATTGCCCATAAAAATATCAATCTTGTTTTTTTGAAGATTAATAATTTTAAAAATTTTTTCAGTAAACGGACCAGTTACAAATTTATAATTTGAATTAATTTTTAATTGGTAAAAGCTATTACACAAATATCCTTCTTTATCCTCAGAGCCTTTGCACTTTTCTACAAAAGTTTCTATTTCCTGCTGAGATTTTATAAATCCACTTAAGAAATATTTTAATCCTCTGCAGAACTGTAATTTATTAAGAGTACTTGGATTAATGAAATCTTTATGATAACAAAATAAATAATCACCAAGTAAATTAAATTCTTTTTTTATAAGTTTATTATTTTTATACTTATGTAAAAATAATTTAGGAATATATATTTTAAAATTAGAACCTAGTTTTTCTTTAAACTCTTTTTTTAACAAAGATAGATTTTTTTTATCAAATTTAATTATCGTCCACATTTCTATCCCCATTGATTTGTTTTAATTCTTCGCGAAGCTCATCGTATTCCTTCATTTTTTTTTTCATGAAATCTACGGTAAGTTTGGTTCTTTTTGATATGCCTTTTGGAGTGATTACATACTTCAAATAACCAATTTTATTAGTCTTTTTTTGAAAATTTTGAAGTTTAACCCATCCTTTTTTTTGGAGAGCTTTTAGACAATAATTGAGTTTACCCAAGCTAAAACCTAGTTCTTGAGCTAGCTTTCTCTGAGAAGAATCTGGTGTTCTCTCAATTTTTCTTAATACTTCAAATTGGTCTTGTTCATCGCTCATATGTTCAATTTTTGAACAATAGCGTTCAATAATTGAACTGTCAAAGTTAAAAATTTATAAATTCTAAATCTAGTTAATAAATTAAAATAATAACAACATATAGGTTTTAATTTTTTACTAAAAATTTTAACCTACTATTAAATTTTAACTGCTGAATTTTTAAACTCTTAAATTTTTTTAAAAATTCTCTTGTGGCTCTTGTCGCTCCTTTTACTTGCCCGTAGTCGTCGATTAATATAACCCCTTTTTTTGACATGTATTTATAAAAAAAATTTAATGCATATTTTGTCGGTTCGTAAACATCCATATCTAGATGTAAAAAAGATACCTTTAAATTCTTATTCTTTCTTAGGAAGTGAGGAAGTGATTTTTCTATATTCCCCTTTATAAGTTTAAAATTGCTAAATTTTTTTCTTTTTAGATAAAATTGTAATTTGTTTTTTTTAATACCAAGGCCAGAATGTTTATCATGGTTTCGAGCAAAAGTTTGGTCCTCTTTTATTCTTTGTTTTGGAAATTTTCCAAAAGGGTCAAAACCTATAACTTTTTTATGATTTTTCTTAAGCAGGTTTCTAAAAGTCAAAAATCTTATTAGACTTGTGCCTTTAAAAACTCCACATTCAATTATTGCTCCTGGAGTATTCAATGTTTTCTTAAATATTTCGTAATGACAAATAGCTTTATTTAAACGGGAAATATCAGACTTTTGATAAAAGCTATTTTCTATTTCCCAAATATTAAGAAAAATTTTTTTTTTCATATTTTCAAAAATTTTTTTCAGTGCATAAATCAAGCCAATTGAGCTATTAGTACTGGTCAGCTACACACTTTACAGTGCTTACACATCCAGCCTATCAACGTAGTGGTCTACTACGGCTCTATAGGAAGAACTAGTTTTGAGGTAAGTTTCCCACTTAGATGC
>MDSV01210349.1_pt1 | contig 11737 bp, 11 predicted proteins | sample 810851 | NCBI WGS metagenome assembly MDSV01 (sample SAMN05326640, study PRJNA326480) | marine metagenome | isolation source: seawater | place: Atlantic Ocean: North East | collected 2012 | reverse complement strand
CGTTATACAGAGGCTCGTTTGGCAAAAGCGGGTGAGGCCTTGCTCGATGATATTGATAAAGAAACAGTGGCATTCCGTCCGAATTATGATGAGAGCGTATATGAGCCTGTTGTATTGCCATCTCGTGTACCAAATATGCTGGTCAATGGAGCGGGTGGTATTGCCGTTGGTATGGCGACAAATATTCCGCCACATAGTCTTTCTGAAGTGATTGATGCGTGCTGCGCTTTTGTTGATAACCCAACACTGACAACAGAAGACTTAATGCATTATATCCCGGGCCCAGATTTCCCAACGGGTGGATACATCATGGGTAAAAATGGTATTCATAAAGCATATACGACGGGTAATGGCTCGGTAATGATGCGTGCAAAAACTTCGATTGAAGATATCAAGAATGGTCGTGAGGCTATTATTGTTCACGAGATTCCGTATCAGGTAAATAAATCTCGCTTGCTTGAGAAAATCGGTGAACTTGCCCGTGAAAAAACCGTTGAAGGCATGTCAGAAGTGCGTGACGAGTCTGACCGTGACGGTGTGCGTATTGTTATTGAGCTGAAAAAAGACGTTCAAAGTGATGTTATTTTAAATCAATTGTTCCGTCATACGCAGCTTCAAACATCTTTTGCTTGTAACATGTTGGCACTAGATCATGGTAAGCCAAGAACGATGCTGTTGCGTGATATGATCGAAATTTTCGTGAAATTCCGTGAAGAAGTTATCATTAAACGGACGATTTATGAGCTTGGTAAAGCCCGTGAAAAAGCGCATGTGTTATGTGGTCTGGCTGTGGCAGTTGCCAATATTGATGAGGTGATTAAGGTTATCCGTAATGCGCCCAACCCTGTGGAAGCAAAAGAACTCTTGCTGGCGAAACAATGGCCAGCAGGGGATGTTGCGCCTCTTATCGCTTTAGTGGATGATCCTGAATATCCATTATCGGATAGCAATACATACCAAATGTCTGAAATTCAGGCCAAAGCGATCCTTGATTTACGTTTGCACCGTTTGACAGGTCTTGAGCGTGATAAGATTGGCGATGATTTGAAATCAATCACGGATTCTATTGCTGAGTTTTTAGAAATTTTGGCGAACCGTCCTAAACGTATTGAGTTGCTGAAATCTGAATTGATTGAAGTAAAAGAAAAATATGGTTGTCCACGTCGTACAGAGCTTTTGGACTCTGAATATGAACAGGATATTGAAGATCTTATCCAACGCGAGGATATGGTTGTAACGATCTCTAACGACGGCTATGTGAAGCGTGTGCCACTTGATACGTATCGAGCGCAACGTCGTGGTGGTAAGGGTCGTGCTGCAGCGAATATGAAAGAAGAAGATTTCGTTACAGACATGTTTGTGGCATCAACCCACACACCGATCTTGTTCTTCACAAGCCGAGGTATTGTGCACCAAATGAAAGTCTATCAATTGCCACTTGGCTCTCCGACATCTCGTGGTAAAGCGATCATCAATATGTTGCCTTTAGAAAAAGAGGAAACAGTTAACGTCTTTATGCGTATGCCTGAAGAAGAAGATGTTATTGAGAAGCTCGATATTATGTTTGCGACCTCACATGGTACTGTGCGGCGTAACCCTCTATCTGCTTTCGGTAATATTCGCAGTAATGGCTTGATTGCGATGAAACTCGCTGATGATGAGAAAATGGTCTCAGTTAAAATCTGTAAAGAGGGTGAGACAGTGATGCTTGCGACTCGTAAAGGGAAAGCAATCCGTTTCATGGTTGAAGATGTCCGTGTGTTCCAAAGCCGTAATTCGACTGGTGTACGTGGTATCAAGCTCAAAGCAGGTGACGAGGTTATTGGCATGTCTGTCCTTAAAGGTACAGAAAATGAGCAAGTGCTCTGTGTCTCTGAAAAAGGTCTGGGTAAACGTACGATGGCGGAAGAATACCGTATTATTGGTCGTGGTGGCCAAGGTGTGGTGAATATGGCTTTATCTGCAAAAACAGGTGATGTTGTTGCCACTTTTCCCGTGACAGAAGATCATCAAGTGATGTTGGTGACAGATCAAGGTAAGACGATCCGTACCTATCTACATAATGTGCGGGTGTCAGGTCGTTCGACCCAAGGCGTTAAGCTCTTTGATGTTTCTAAGGATGAGAAGGTTGTGTCGGTGGCATGGCTGATGACCGAAGATGATGAAGAGGGTGATGAAGCAGAAATGACAACGGCTGAAGCAGCTGATGTAACTAATGCAGATGATGAAGTCACTGTAGAATCACCAGAAAAAGAGACTGACACTGAATAAGGCAATGAAAGCACAGCTTCTGCTTAAAATCACATCAAATGATGTGTTGGTCGGTACGGGTGATAAGAAATTGGCACGTATCTTCAGGTTTCATTCGGCTAATAGGAAAGTCTTTAACGTCTTGTTCACGTTGTCTGGTTTAGCTGCGGTTTTATCAATAGCGGTCGTGGCTACGGGGTTGATGCCTGTGGTAAAAGAGGCGCCTTTGCAGGTGTTGATACCATTTGGTCTTTGTGGATTAACAACAGCTCTTTCTTATCCACGCATCCAGTCTGAGAAGAAGTTAGCTCAAATTTATCAGCATCCAAAATTAGACGCTATATTAGAGGCGACAAATGAACGTGTTGTAAATAAGGCTGCCTTAAACATTGGAAAATTAAACCGATATAATTTGTGATGCCTGTTCTTCCTGCAAAGCCTTTTTATCTCTTACGCCACGGCGAGACAGTCACTAATGCTTTGGGTTTGATGACTGGCGGTAGTGATCCTGAGGTTAATGGGGTGGGGGTTGCACAGGCAGAATCTACAGCATCATGGATTGGTGATATTACTTTAAAGCCATCTCTTATTGTGCGCTCTGATCGGTCACGCACAAAATTTACGGCGGAAACCATTAATAAAAATCTCAATGTGCCTATTCATATTGAGCCAGCACTTGATGAACATAATTTTGGTGATTGGATCGGGATGCCTTATGAAGAAGCGAAAAAACGCACCTTTATCAATAACGAGACACCACCCAATGGCGAAAGCTTCGATGTATTCACCCAACGTATTCAGGCAATTATGACGAAAATTTTGAACACCTATAATGACCCTGTGCTTTTTGTGGGTCATGGTGGTACATTTCGTGCGATTGCTAAAATGTATAACAAGCCTTTATGGGGCTCTAAGAATTGCCAGCTTCATTACTTTGAGCCGATACAGCGTGAAGATTTCCCTTGGCAAGTGACACAGTTTATGTCGGATAAACAGACGAAGGTCTTGGAAATTTAGTTCTAGTTACATTATATATTAAAAATAAAGTTGGATTTTATTCCTATTTTCTTGTAGCCTTTTTAAATGGATTTTCTTGCTAATTACCTCATTATTATTTCAATCTCGATCGTAGCGATGATTTCCCCAGGACCTGATTTGCTCATTGTTCTGCGTAATTCTCTGGGCTTAGGTCGTAAGCATGGGATCGCCACCGCCCTTGGTATTGGTTCGGGATTAATTATCCATGTGACCTATTGTGTGTTAGGGATCGCTTTTATTATCTCTCAATCAATTATGATGTTTAGCGTCATTAAATATGTCGGTGCGGCTTATCTTTTATGGTTGGGGTATAAATCCCTGAAATCAAAGGGCTGGGCCGTCGATCCTGAAAAGGCCAAAAATAAACAAAAGACAGTATTTGCGGCCTTTAGAGAAGGATTTATTACAAACGCCTTTAATCCGAAAGCGACGATGTTCTTTTTGGCGTTGTTTACCCAAGTGGTTGCGCCAAACACGCCAATGAGCTGGCAGTTATTATATGGTGTAACAATTATAGCCTTGGCATGTATTTGGTTTTCAATTGTTAGTGTGGTGCTTACGAACCCTCAATTACGTAGCATTTTGTCGAAGTTTTCAGTGTGGATAGACCGTGTAACAGGTGTGTTGCTTGTTGGCCTTGGATTGAAAATTATTACTGAAAAGGCCACTTTATAGATGACATTGACGATTGAGCTTTTCTTTGCAGGACTTGCAATATTCCTTATGGTATTGCGCTATGTCTTTTATTTTTCTTCTATTTATAAGAAAGAAACCCGCCCACATGTTTTTAGCTGGCTAAACTGGGGTATTGTTGTCGGTATAGGTGCTGCGGCGCAATTAAAATTAGATTCCACAGGTATGTCTGGATGGGTACTGGCAATAGTATCTGTTAGTTGCTTATTAATAGCTGGTTTAGCGGTGTTTGTTGGTGAAAAAAACATAACACGTGGTGATTGGTTAACATTTTTAGGTGCATTGGCCATTATTCCTGTATGGCAGGCAACAGAAGAGCCTGTGATTGCTTTGATATTAGTGGTTACGATAGATTTTCTCTCATATTATCCTTCCTTCCGAAAGACATGGATTGATCCGACGTCGGAACCGCCATTTTCTACATTTTTAGCGGGTGCCCGTTATTTTTGTTTATTATTCACTATTCAAGATCCTACATGGGAAAATATGCTGTACCCAGTATTCTTAATGTCTATTGATTGGGTATATGCCTTTATGATCGTGATACGACGTTCGATCGTGAGAAAACAATTGACATAGCAGCATTATTTTTTCCATATTGTTTGTATGGATGATGCTTCAATTAAAAATAGAATTACTGATTTAATGAATGATGTGCCTCAGGCGCTTATTAAATGCGCAATTGCTTGTTCTCAACCATCTCTTGAACCTTTCACATTAAGACAGGCAGCAGCGGAATATTCGGCTGAACAGGCATTAGAAGCAAATTTATGCTTAATTCTTGCTAATTTAATGTGCGATTTTGAAATATCTGAAATTTCATATTTACCTTTAAAAGAATTTACTGAGAACTTTATCACATGGCTCCATAAAGGCGATTTCAATGATGTGGAATGGTATTATGAGCCAGTACTGACTGAGCGTAAGAAGTTAGAAAAACTAGAGCTATCGTATGCCGCATATTTAAAACAATATGGGGCAGAGGTGAAAGATATGCCCCTTCTTTCTGATTTTAAGGCGGCATCTATATTGCACGAATGCGCATTACTTATTAATGCCAGACCTGAATTTGATCAGTATAGGCTGCGTAGTGCTTTGTGCTGTTTTATCGAAGAGTCAAACAAGAGGAATTCGTCTTTAGCTTTAAGACGGGCTCGTTTATAGTTTATCCATGATCGTTGAAATTTACACAGATGGAGCCTGTAGTGGTAATCCAGGTCCAGGTGGTTGGGGCGCTATTTTGCGTTACGGCAAAACTGAGAAAGAACTTTCTGGGGGAGACCCAGAAACAACCAATAATCGTATGGAGTTGATGGCCGCTATTGAAGGGTTGAAAGCCTTAAAGCGTGAGGCAGAAGTCCATTTATATACGGATAGTACCTATGTAAAGCAGGGCATCACTGAATGGATTCATGGTTGGAAGGCGAAAAATTGGCCTGCGCGAATCAAAAATAAGGATTTATGGCTTGAGCTGGATGCACAAAATCAAAAACATAAAGTGTCATGGCACTGGGTGAAAGGTCATGCTGGTCATCCAGAGAACGAACGCGCGGATCAACTGGCTGTTGCGGCGATTCCGCGTTAAAAAATACTATCCTTTTGCCTGTGGATAACCTCTTTTGAAAATCCTTTGATTCATATTCTGTTAAGATTCGTAAATGAGAATGAAACTATAACGGCTGACAACCGTTAGTGAAATAGAGGAAGAAGCGTTAGTAACTGAAATGGCATTGTTCTTGAATATAAAAGAATAAGCCTTTCAAACACAAAGGAGGATACTATGTCCTATATATCAATTACTGCCCATCCTGCAATTGAGCTACCATTGCCACCGCAAAATAAGAGCCAGTTTGAAATGGATGTATACGCACGTTTCTTCAGACATCTTCGTTGCGTGCCAAATAGTCGTGCTGAGATCAAAATCTTATCATCCTTACAATTCACCGCCGATATGATGGGTGCCAGTGATGAACATATTACCAAAGTATTAGTTGAATGTGGTCTTCGAGCACCTAGATCAGCTTTTCCACAAAGCTTCTTGGCTCACATAGACCAAGCGCTTGTTAAAGATGACCATGAATATGGTGCAGCGACCCCAGAGATGAAAGACTTGGCAGCGCACTGGCATAGTCATGGCGAGGATAGCTTTGCAATGCATCGCTATATCAAGCCTTTAGCTAATCAAAACCATGACATGTTTGAACGTGTTTAATCAAATTAAGGATTAAGATTTAAGTCCGAGTTGTCTGTATCAATTGTCTCGGTTTCTGAGAATTGATCGAGGATATTTCTGAACAATGATTGTGTGCGGTCAATCAGTGATCCACCAAGAAGGTTGCCTGGTTGACCTGCATGCGCTTCTCGCATAGTGTCTCGCCATAATTGTGCAGGCAGTGAACCGCCTGTAACGCCTTTCATGGCAGTATTATTGTCATTACCCATCCAAATACCGGCGACATAATCGCTTGTGAATCCTATAAACCAAGCATCTTTATAGTTTTGCGTTGTGCCGGTTTTTCCCGCAGCAGGAAAGGGGAGTTTAGCACCTTTACCCGTACCTGCTTCGATAACATTTTCCATCAATGAGGTGAGGTCAAGGAATGGTGTTGATTTAAACCCTAAATTACGAGCTCTGTCTTTATGAGTGTAAAGATTTTTACCATCTTCGGTATCAATACTGACGAGGCCAAAATTATCAATGCGCTTTCCTTTACGTGCGATGGTGGCGTAAGCCTCGACCATTTCAGACAAGGTTACTTCTGAACTACCGAGTGCTAAACCTGGTTCAACTTTGAGGTCGCTTTCAATACCTAAAGCATGGGCAAGACTTACTGTATTACCAATCCCTACTGCTTTGATGAGACGTACAGCAGGGGTATTAAGAGATTCAATTAAAGTCTGAGAGAGCGTTACTTCACCAGCGTAGCTATTTTTATAATTTTCTGGATTGTACGAACCATCGGTAATCGGCGCATCTAAAATCATGTCTTGTGGACGGTAGCCTTGCGAAAATGCTGTGAGGTATACAAAGGGTTTGAAGGCAGAGCCAGCTTGGCGTTTTGCTTGGGTCGCACGATTAAACTGACTTTTGCTGTAATTGCTGCCCCCAATCATTGTAAGCACTTCACCTTCGTGATTGATAAGAAGTATAGCTGCTTGTTCAACTTGACGTTCAGTCATCGTGGTTTGTTTTGCAGCCAAAATATTTTCGGCTTTTTTTTGCAGTGATAGATCAAGTGTTGTTGTTACCGTTAAGTTCTCATTAATGCCGCCAATAAGTTCGGGGATTTGATCCATCAACCAGTCTGTAAAATAGCGTTCCGTATGTAGGTTTTCTTTAGGTTTTGAAAAAGGTGTCGGCAAGGACAGGGTGCGCTTTGTATCTTCTTGGGTGATATAGCCTGCATCTGCCATCGCCATAAGTACGGTCTGCGTTCTTTGTTTAGCGAGTGTAGGGTTGTTTTGCGGTGAATAACGAGATGGCGCTTTTAAAAGACCAGCAATGAGAGCGGACTCTTCCAAGGTTAAATCTCTTGCTGATTTGTTGAAATAGGTGCGTGCTGCCGCATCAATACCGTAAGCACCAGAGCCAAAATAAACACGGTTTACATAGGCTGTTAGAATTTCATCTTTTGTAAAGTTTTTCTCAAGCCAGAAAGCCAAGAGGACTTCTTGGATTTTACGTTTTAGACTGCGCTCATGGCTGAGAAATAAGTTTTTAGCAAGTTGTTGCGTCAATGTGGAGCCGCCTTGAACAGTTTTACCTGCTATTAAATTATTGAAAGCCGCTCGTAAAATGCCAATTGGGTCAATACCGAAATGGCTATAAAAGCGGCGGTCTTCTGTCGCCAGAATGGCGTGGACTGTATAGGGTTTTAGGTCAAAGACAGCAATATAATCTCCTTGCAGACCACCATAGCGAGTGATGATCTCGCCGTGTCTATCAAGAAAAGTAATAGATGTTTTACGCTCGAAATCAGCTTGCTTGGCAATGCTAGGCAGATCTTTTGCGTACCATAATGTTAAAAGACCTAAAGCAAAGCCTGCCCAGATACACAAAACTAAGCCAAGTTTAAACAATGACCAAATAGGATTTTGAGCCTGCTTTTTAGTGTTCTTCTTTGATTTGCGCGCAGGGGCTGAAAGGCGTCTTTTTGCCATGGGATTTCTTTTTTTTAAGGTTATGTGCAGTTAATCCAATAACGTTTACATGGATCAAATTTTTCTGTTTCTGTGGTTGTGTCTTGGTAAACACCACCGCAAAATTCAATAATACGTTCGGCTCTAGGTCGTTCTAATGGAACGGTTAATAATGCTTTATCAACACCTAGCATTTGTGCCACAGGTAGCCCCTTTTGCAATATTTTTTTACCAAATCCCATTCCCCGCTTTGATGGACGAATGATAAATGTAATATGCCCGCCCCAGCGTTCTAAATGCCAATTTAGACGATGACGAATATTCAGTGTGCCAAAATATTCGTTGTCCTTAATTAACCAGAGGACTGTTTGAGGTACAGGTTCAACCCAGCTGTCTTGAGGGATTTCGGGGTGGCCTATATCTTTATGCAGTAACTCTACATAGGTATCGAAATCTGATGAAATCATTTGAATATCTTTTTCTTTATAGCGACCCTCTGCATGATATTCATGCAAAGCCTCTATATAAGATTGTTCAACATCAATGATAGGACGGATAAGTTTTGAAGCGGTCATATGATCTCTAATTCTTTATACCAGTAGCCAAGCGGCAAGCCCAAGAAAGGCGAAAAAGCCGATAACATCTGTCATGGTTGTTAAGAATACCGTAGAAGCAAGGGCAGGGTCAATTTTTAATCTCTCTAAAGCAAGAGGAATGCATATACCAAAAAGTCCTGCAGTAATCATATTGATAATCATAGCGGCGGCAATAACGCCACCGAGTAGAGGGCTGCCAAACCAAACCCATACAATGCCCCCCATAATTACCGCAAAAATAATACCATTAATTAAACCAACAATAATTTCTTTCCCAATCATTCGCAGAGCATTACTGCTTGATATCGCTTTGGTGGCTAGAGCTCGAACAGTAACGGTGAGTGTTTGCGTGCCTGCATTTCCACCCATAGAGGCCACAATAGGTAAGAGAATAGCAAGGGCAACGATTTGCGCAATTGTTGCTTCAAAAAAACCGATAACGATAGAGGCTGCGATGGCTGTTATAAGATTAATAGCGAGCCATGAAAAGCGTGCTTGTGCTGTTTCTAATACAGCAGAATAAAGGTCAGTTTTTTCAAGACCACCCATGCGTAAAATATCTTCCTCAGCTTCTTCATGGACAACATGGATAATATCATCAATGGTAATAACACCAATGAGACGCTCATTATCGTCAATAACTGGTGCAGAAGCATAGCCCTCACGTTTAAAGATACGTGCAACGTCTTCTTGATCCATAGAGGCAGGAATAGTGGTTATTTTATCTAAAACAAGTTCTGCGATCTTTTTGCTTCTTTGTGATCGTAAGATACGATTTAGAGGGATTTCTCCAGCGACATGATAGGTTGGTGTAATGACAAAAATATCGGAAAAGTCTTCAGGAATATCTTCGGCGGCTTCACGCAAGTAATCAATGGTTTTACCCACTGTCCAAAACTCTGGGATAGCAACAAATTCACGCTGCATTAAACGTCCAGCAGATTCTTCAGGGAAATTCAGACCTTCTTCAATAGCCTCACGGTCACGACCAGATAGTTTCTTTAGAACATCTTTTTGGAAAATTGGGTCAAGATTTTGTAATAGATCAAGCGCATCATCACTATCAAGCTCAGAGATGTAATCAGCGACTTTTTTAGGTGAAAGAGATTCAAGAATTTTTTTACGCAAATCGGAGTCAATTTCAACAAAGACATCACCGTCGAATTGATGACTATGATTTTCAAGAAGTGCTTGCCTGCCCTCGGCACCAATTTTTTCTAAAAGTACAGCGGTGTCAACAGCATCAAGGGAATCTAAGGCAAGGTTAACCGCCTTTTTGTCGCCTTCATCAATGGCATCAACGATCGTAGATATTTGGCTATCGCTAATGCCAATTTCTGCTATCTCGTCATCTTGTTGCTCTTTTAATTGATTTTCTGCCATGCCCTTATATTTAGGGCGTTTGCATATAAATAGCAATCTCCACATTAATTTTATTGATTTATCATAATCTTTTTTGTAGCGTTAATAATAAAGTTATAAAAAACAGGGAGAATATGGATGGTTTCTTTTAAAGGAACTTCTGCAGCCGCATTTTTATTGGCTTCAGCAGGTTGTACAACAGTTAATGCTCATTATTTGAACAGCACAATAGATAGCGATGCGTATCAAGCGAAAATTGTGCCATATAAATATGAGCAGGCCGAGTATCTCTTTTCAGATAAAACGAGAATGATGATTGAAAGGCTTAGCCCAGACCTATTGCCTGTGCTGAGTGAGATTACAAGCGGTAAATCGGCAGCAATTTTGACGTATTCGGAGGCTAAGCCTGTTCGTGAGAATGGCGACTTACCACAAATTTCAGATGATATGTGGGAAGGTATAGGTAATGGGGTCAATGCGGTTGTTGCAAATAATCGCAGTATGCAGCCACCGCCGGAATTATTCTTTTTATCTATTTTCTTCTCAGATTATTTTAGGAAAAGTACTGTCATCCTACCAGATCTGAGTGATGTAGATATGTGTGATTTTTTTGAAAATAGAAACGCCATAGATATGCAGTTTTTTGAGTGTGATGTATCTTATGAAGCCTTTTATGCTTTTGTTCTTTTGCATGAAGCAGGGCATGTGAAGAAAACGTTTATGCATACTTTAACGGGGGAGGTCTATGCTGATCGTATCGCACATGAATATGCGGATAGAATTACATTGTCAAATGGCAAAAAACTTTCTGACTACATAGATACGATAGATGTGTTTTTCCGACAGTTTAGCACTGTTAGCCTTGATGGTTCTCATGCTGTGGCGCCCTTTAATAGTGGCGTTTCATCCTATGGCAGCTTTTTGGAATTGGATTTTTCTAGTGCCGGCTACACACAGGGCTATAGAGCATTATTCGAGTTTATAACAGAGCGTGAACGTTGGCTTGATGCCGATGATATTTTAAAGGGAAGAAGAGAAATTCATAAAAAGCATATATATGAAGACAGGGTCAAATCATCTAAGTCTGAAGGTATGATGCGCTTTTTAGAACGCTATGCTATGACAAAAATCTATTTATCAGAGCCGATGAAAATCGGAGAAACAATGGACCAGTCTTATGTCACAAAAATTGCGTATATGCAGAGTTTTTGTCAAGCCGTAGAAAAAACATTGGATCCAGAAATATTGGCGTATACACAAGACTTTATTGTGCCAGAGGTTGAAAGAGTTATGGAAAGACAGTCTCCTGACTATCCAATTCAAGTAACTGTTTGGTCTGGCTTAACACTTCAGTAATTTTGTTTTAAAGCATTTTCTTTTGTTTGTTTTCCGCTGCATAAATCTGTGCTTCAACACAAGCAAGAGCTGCTACGTTAACAATACCGCGTGTTGTTACAGCCTGCGTTAAAATATGCGCAGGGCGGGCAACGCCTAATAATAATGGCCCGATGGTGACTGCATCTGTCATCACTTTTAATGCATTGTATGTAATATTAGCCGACTGTACATCAGGCATGATAAGCAGATTGGCATTTCCGTCGAGCTTACAATTCGGCATGATCTCTTCACGGATGGATGCTGATAGAGCTGTGTCGGCG
>MDSV01019642.1_pt1 | contig 11737 bp, 11 predicted proteins | sample 810851 | NCBI WGS metagenome assembly MDSV01 (sample SAMN05326640, study PRJNA326480) | marine metagenome | isolation source: seawater | place: Atlantic Ocean: North East | collected 2012 | reverse complement strand
TGTTAATACAACTGTTGGTCTTTTAGGAACCGTTGATGTCGCCAATAAAATGGGTTTTCCAAAATACGAAAGAGAAGATTATGGTCAAACTTTAGGTGCTTGGGGTATAGGTCCAGGCTGTTATGTGGTTCTTCCAGTTTTAGGGCCCTCAACTATCAGAGATACTGCTGGCTCTTTTGCTAATGTAATAGGTGGAGACCCTTGGTACAATGCATCAGTACATGGTAATAATGAATATTTAAGCGAAGGTCTTTATATAGGATCCAAAGCTTTAAGTGGTATTGATTTTAGAGCAAATAATCTTGAGTCATTAGATAACCTTGAAAAAAATTCTATAGACTTTTATGCGTCTTTAAGAAGTTTATATTTACAAGACAGAGAAAATAAAATTAAGAATAATCAAAGAGGAAGTATAGAGGTTATTTATGATGAAGACTGGGAAGAAATAGATAATAAATAATTAAAAAAAATAACTAATTAATATGAAAAAAATTGTTATAATTTTATTATTTTTAAATCTAAGCTATGGCCAAGTTTATTCTATTGAGCCTGATATATTTGTTCAGTCTACTGTGAATAAAGCTTCACAAATTCTATCAAAGAATCTCTCAAAAGAAGAAAAAATAAATGAATTAAAATTTATAGCTAAAGAAACAGTAGATATAAGAGGTGTAGGCTTTTATTCCCTAGGCTCTGCTAGAAAAAATTTAAATGAAAGTCAAAAAAAAGAATATTTTTATTTATTTGAAAATTATTTTTTAAAAAGTTTTTCTAGTAGATTGGCTGAATATACTAATCCAAAAATTGAAGTTCAGGGAAAACAAGTTATTAATAAGAATTATACAATTGTTAATAGTTTGTTGATTGGCACATCTGAAAGACCTGAAGTTAAAATTGATTGGAGAGTTTACACAAAAAATCCTGAAAATCTTTTAATTAGAGATTTAATTATTGAAGGACTTAGTTTGGCAAGAACTCAAAAAGAGGAGTTTGCCTCAATTTTAAATGCAAATGATGGAGATATAAAAGCTCTGTTTAAAACTTTAGAAGAATTCTCAAAAAATTAATTTCGAATTTGGTGGGCCCGCCAGGACTCGAACCTGGGACCAATACATTATGAGTGTACTGCTAGAACGAATAAGCCGCGAAAAATAAAATAAAATTTTCTTAAAACTAGTCTAAAACGGGTATTCAGTGTGTACACATGAGTGACAGAAAATTATTTATAATCTATTACTTTTTCTAACAAAACATCACTATGTTTTTTATTTTTCATAAGTTTTTTATGAGCATCTTTAGTATTTAGGCAAAGTAACTGCATAGTTGAAGGCATACCAACTTTTGCAAGATCTTTCGTATTTTTAATTCTAATTTTTTTATTTTTAAAATTAACTCGATTTGATTTTAAGAAGCTCGATAAAGTTTGTGCTGCAACGGCGAAATTTACGTTCTCAGGGATATATTCTTGTTTTTCTAACATATACAGCTTGTTCAAACCAGAAGAGGCAACCCCTACAACTTGCCCCTGATAATTAATTACAGGCCCACCACTATTTCCAGGTTGTATGGCTGCATCAATTTGTATTTGAGCAATATTATTTTCTGGTCCACTTAACGAACTAACTATACCTCTAGTTAGCTTAACACTTGAACTTAAATCTTGTGATAGAGGGTAACCAAATGCAACTATATCCTCTCCAAATTCTGCACCATAAGAATTTATATTAAGGTAATCACCATTTTCATTATTGCCTTTAAGCAAAGCTAAATCATTTATTTTATCAGTTGCAATAATATCAAATAAATTAAGATTTCCATTTATTCTTGAGACCATTTTCATGCATATTCCAGCAACGTGTTCATTAGTAATTACATGTCCATTTTTATCAACAAAAAAACCTGTACCGGTCCCAATTATAAAAAGATCATCTCTTATTTTTTTCTTTTTATTTTTATCTTCTTCTTTTTTTCTTTTTTTTGCTTCAGCTATTTTCTTTTTTTCTTCCTCAATTTTACGTTTTTCCTCAGCTATTTTCTTTTTTTCTTCCTCTATTTTGGCTTTATCTTCACTGCTATTATCTGGCTCTTTTTTAACAACTTTAGTTTTTTTATTTGATAAATAAATAAAATCACCTGATATTTCAGTTATAAACAATTCTTCAAATCCTTTATTACACTTCACATCTATCATTGAAGTTCTTCTGTATTTTTTATTGTAGCAAATAGGGTTATTAAAATTATTAACTAAATGTTTTCTTTTTAATAAATCTTCATATGAAATATTTTTTAATTTTTTTAAAAACCTGGGGTTCGGACTGGCTTCTCTAAATGCTTCGCGACAACTAACACCTTTATTAACTACAATTTTTATTTCTACAATATTTCCATATGTATCTGGTATTTCGCAGATTATTCCTTTCCATTCTTTGGCAATACTGTCAGCATTAACGCTAAACACCAATCCCAAACTAAGAGTCAGGATCATATATGCTAGTAAGCGTTTCATTGAGCTTATTATATCAAAAAAGTCTTTCCCAGGTGAGTCATATGTGTGTACATGGACGGTTGAATTACTTTATGTAATGTAAAAAATTAAAGGTTTTACTGGTGGGCCCGCCAGGACTCGAACCTGGGACCAATACATTATGAGTGTACTGCTCTAACCAACTGAGCTACAGGCCCTAACATTGTCACAATCTTTATATCACTTTTTAATTTCAAGCAAGCTATGTATAAGTAAATTTATTGATAATAACTGCACGTAAGAATTCTTAATAGTTGATTGCTATTTAAAAAATAGATTTTTTACTTTTAAACAAGCATCTAAGACTGCGCCCTCACCAGATTTACTTGAAGTAATATATTTTGCATGTTTTTTTGCTTCGGATCTAGCGTTTTTTGGACTAATTCCATATAGACAATCTTTAATAATTTTCTCATCATGTATACCATCGCCAATGTATACAATATTTTGAAGACCAAATTTAGATTTTAAGAAATCATATCTATCTTTTTCATTTAAAAGAATAATTTTTTGTTTCATATCGGTTTGAATTCTTTTTTTTGAAATAGAAAATCCAATTTTGTCAGCAGTAACAAATAAAATTTTAATGAAATCTTTCAAAAGTTTAATACCATCATGATCATGGGGTCCAAAAATTTTAAATAGTTTACCATTTTTTGAGTAAATATGATGACCAGTGGTCATAACACCATCAACATCTATAATCAAAAATTTAGGTTTTTTCTTTTTTCTCATTTAATTAATCTATCTATTTTTAAAATTTTACTTAATTTTTTTTCATTTACTTTCTTATTTGTATATATATTAAATTGTCTTATTCCTTGATAAAAACTCAAAATTTTACCTGAAATATAATTTTTACCTAGTTTTTTTGAATTCTTATTTAATAAATTTTTATTTTTACTTATAGTAAAATCAATAATTGTATCAATCTTTTTGACAAATTCATTTGATATAGGAGTCTTTTCTTTAGTTGCACCATTCATCCCAATTGGTGTAGCATTTATCAATGTATTAACAATAATTTTTTCACGATTTTTCCACTCGATAATTTTAATATTTTTATTTATCTTCCATTTATTATATTTATTAAGTCTTCTTGAACTTAAATAAATATTTCTAAATTTTAAATCTTTAATAACTTCAAAACTTGTTTTTGCAACACCGCCATTTCCTAAAATTAAAATTTTGGATTTAATTTTATTTAATTTATTTTTTTTCAATACCCTTTCTAAGGCATAATAATCAGTATTATATCCATAAAGCTTATTATTTTTTTTTAAAACGGTATTCACACTTTTTGTTTTTCTAGAAATAAAGTCTAGTCCATCAAGTTTATCAACTAATTTTTGTTTTAATGGCATTGAAAGAGAGCAACCTTTAAAATTTAAATTTTTTAAAATACTATAAGCCTTTCTATGGTCATTACATTTTATTGGGATATAAATATAATTCAGTTGATGTATCTTATAAGCTGAATTATGTAATAATGCTCCAGTATTTCCAGGTATGGAAGCTAGAGAAATACACAATGATGTTTTATTATTAGGTATTTTAAATTTCACTGAATTTTTTAGCTATATTAGAGGGGTCAAACCCAAACTTTTTTTCTAACTCAAAAGGTTTTCCACTATCAACAAAATCATCATTAATTGCAATATAATTTAAATTAATTTTTTTTTTAATTTTATTTAAATTTTGATTGATAATAGAAAATAATCCTCCATAAAAACTATGATCTTCAACAACTAATAAATTTTTAGCTTCTTTTATTATTTTATTTAAAACCTTATGATTAAATGGTTTGAAACTATGAGCATTAATCAACCCTACTTTTTTTTTGTATTTTTTTTCTAAGATTTGAATAGCTTCAATGCAATTATGTATCATTGGGCCCGATGAAATAATAAAGTTTTTATCTCCTTTTATCACTTCATATAAATTTCCTGGAATAAATTTATATTTCTTATTAAAAATCTCATTTACTTCATTTCTACAAATTCTTACATAAGAAGGTTTATTAGAGGTAATAACATATTTAAGTATTTTTTTGGTTTCTATAGGAGAGCAAGGTTGAAAAACTTCAAAATTTGGCATTCCAGTCATGATAGAAATATCTTGAGTTCCTGCTTGAGTAGCTCCATCTGTACCAATAAAACCCCCATGAGTACCTATAATTTTTACTGGTGCATTATTATATGAAATAGATGTTCTAATTTCTAATTGTTTGCCCGCTATAAAAGCTCCAAAACTACTTATCAATGTCTTATAACCAGAAAGAGCTAATCCTGCAGAAATTCCTAAACCATTAGCCTCTGCTATTCCAACTTCAAATGATCTCTTTGGATATTTTTTAAAAAAATCTGATGTTTTTGTAGCTGATTTTAAATCACAACTTACAACTATTAAATCTTTGTGTTTTTTACCAAGTTCAACTAAATATTTTCCAAATACATTCCTTAAAGCTTCTTTTTTCATTAGACTTTAACTTCCTTTATTCCTCTTTCAAAATCATCTTTATTAATTTTTTTTGAGTGCCAAGATGGATCATTTTCCATAAAACTTACTCCCTTACCTTTAGTAGTGTTCGCAATAATTAATGTTGGTTTACTTTTGCTTTTATAAAACTTACTGAAAGCATTTTTAATTTGAGCATAAGAATGACCATTTATTTCGTATACATTCCAATTAAAAGCTAACCACTTATCCTTAATTGGATAAATATCTAGTGTAGATTTTGTATATGTTTCATTTTGCATTTTATTATTATCCAAAATTGCACAGATATTGTTAATTTTACTAGCGCCAGCATACATTGCTGACTCCCAAATTTGTCCCTCTTGCATTTCTCCATCACCTATTATGCAAAAAGATTTTTTATTAGTTCTTTTTATTTTTTCTGCTATTGCAAATCCAATTGCCATTGATAATCCTTGCCCTAAAGCACCTGTTCCTGCATGAATATCTCTAACTAATTTTCTATCTGGATGTCCTTGTAATTTGCTATTAATTTTTCTTAAAGAGCTAATTTCTTTATTACTCAATTTTCCAGCTAAATTTAAAGTGGCATACAAGGCTGGAGCTGCATGACCTTTTGATAAAACAAATTTTTCATATTTTTTTGGTGACAAAATTTTTCTATCAAAATATAAATAAGCAAGAATTTCTACAATTGAAAGAGAAGGTCCCGCATGACCTCCTTCAGCTAAATACAAACTTTTAATAATTCTCTGCCTTATCTTTTTACAAATATTATTAAATAATTTATTATTCATTCTATTTACTATTTACAAATTTCTTCAATAAACCAGTAATAACATGTGATATTGCATTTTGAATATCTTCTATGTGAAAATTGTTATCATTTTTACCTGTCTGACCAGGAAAAGTTGATGGTTTGCCAGGGATTATTATTGGAAAATCAACTATTTTTGACGCTTTACCGCCTCCACGCCCAGATATACAAGATGTTTTAACATTATATTTTTTTACAAAATTAATTGCCTCAATCATGTTTTGTGAATTTCCAGATGATGAAAAAGCAATTAACAAATCATTTTTATTAATTATTTTTGATCTCATAAAATTTTTTAATTGCTCAGAAAAAACAAAATTAAAACCTATATCATTTGAAATTCCTGTTAATGCACCAGCAGATTCGGTCATGCAAATTACTTTGGGTCTACGAATATTAGTTGTTTTATTTTTATCCTCAGAAACAAAAGGATGAGTTCTAATATCAACAGAAAAACCTTCAGCAATACCTGAGGAACCACCGTTACCCATTATAAATATTGTTCCATCTTTATTATAAGTCTTATTTATTTGATAAACTAAATCTAGAATTTTTTTAAAGTTTAATTTTTTATAAATTAATGCTTTTTCTAAAAAATATAATTTTACAAGATTTAAATCTTTATTATTTTTTTTTATCATTCAGCTCCATTTAATGTTTTAGTTAAACTTAGTTTACCATGATAAAATAATAGCTCATTATAAGGATAATCATGTAAAGGTGCTATATTAAGATATATTAAAGCCGAAAGCAATTTAACCTTTCTGAGATCGTATTTATTATTTATTAAATATTTGTGAAAATATTTTCTAAAGTTAATTAGATTTTTTTTTGTAGCTATTTTATATTTAACTTTATTTTTAGTTATTTTCACATAATATTTTTTATTTCTTATAATTTCTCCATTAACTAATAATGCGTGTTCGAGTTTGGCAAAATCATAATAAATATCCCCTACTTTTTCATTTCCATCAAAATCTTCTCTCCAATCGATCAAAGTTATTTTTTTATTTCTAATAACAATATTTTCTGGTTGAAAATCACCGTGAAAGTTTGAGGGAATACCCATGCTTAAATGGGTCCAATTTATTTTTTTTAATAGATCATTAATTTTTTGAACTTTATAATTATTTATAAATTCTAAATTATCATTTACTATTCTTTGATTAAGCAAACCATTAACTCTAGAAATTGTTTTTTCTTTATAAAATTTAAGACAACTTTTTTTAAAAGTTTTTATATTAACTTTTTTTTTCAATTTCCAAAATTTTTTGTGCATTTGATCAATTAAATGTACAAAATCATTCATCTTTAATTCTGATAAAAGTTTACCCTCAGCGAAATCATAAAAAAAATAATTAGATTTTGCATTTACTGACTTTGGTGAAAAATGTTTTAAATTTTTTGACCTATTTTTAAGTTTTTTTACTTTTGATTTTTCTGTAAAAAATTTTATTACTTTTCCATTACCAATGTAGGTACACGCATTTGGTTTTCTTAATGTATTATCGTTAAAAAAATTTAATGTATCAAGATAACTTTCATTAGTTCCGGTATCTAACCATTTAAATTTTTTTAATTTTGCAGTTGATAATATATAATTTAATCCATTTGAAATTTGTAACTCATTGTCTTTAAGCTCACTATTATTTGAAAATCCTTGCCAAAAATTTTTATAATCTTTAATTCCAGCAAGCCCAATAAATGCATTAAAGTATTTTTTTTCTTTATCGATTTCAATTTTTCTTTTTTTATCGTACAAAAAAAACATATTATCCGATTTCTTTTTTTCTACTATTAAAAATCTTTCAGTATTTTTTACTTTAGAAATTCCTAACCAATTACTATTGGGTGATGGTACTTTTTCTAAAACAATCGTATCACATGATGAATATATAAATGGACATTGTAGATATTTTCTACATTGATATAAAGTATAACCTGGACCAGAGCCAATTCCTGAATATTTTTTTATTACTACAAACTTTATTTTTCTATCTGGATGTCTGATTTTTAAAAAATTTTTTACAATTTCTTTTTCGTGACCTAATGCAATTACAATCTGCAAGTTTTTTGGATAAGTATCAATAATTTTTGATATTACAGCTTCATAATTTATTGGTAATAAACTTTTATTTATTGAGTTTAATCCTGCAACACGTGTTCCTCTTCCAGCTGCGGAGATGAAAAGTTTATATTTTTTCATCTACGATTTATGTTCTTGAGAAATTCTTCCTGATTTTCTACTATTATCATCTGCTATTCTAATAACGTCATCTAATTCTGGGGTTGAAACCTCGTAAGCAGTATAATCTTCCAATGAAAACACTCTATGTATTTCTCCAGGAATATTAGTAAATGAATAAGGTGCAATTACATCTTTTGAATAATCTTTAATTAAGTCAATGTTTTTAATTTTTTCTTTAGCTTGTTCATCGTCACTTTTTGGATCTATATGAAAGTCTTTAAGAATCTTTGCCTTTCCAAAAGTTAAATGATTTGTTTCATATTTTTTTTCATGAAATTGTAAACTACATTTAAAATCTTTTTTCATAAAAATTTTTTTTAATACATGATAATCTTTTAACCAAACAATCCATAACTCAAAACCCCATGGTTTTACAACTTTTTTATGATTTTTTAAAATCTTAAAATTTTTTATAGTCTCTTCAACTATCTGATTATCTTTATCAATAAATTCGACCAACTCACTTTTTGTTTTTTGAGAAACTACCTCAAAAGCTATCGTTCCTTCTTTTATACTTAAATCATTAATTTCACTATTTGCAGAAACTAACAACCCTTCTGAAGAATTTATGTCAATTTTTTGGCCATCAATCTTGAATTGTAACGACCCTTCAACAACATAGAATGTTATAATACTGTTCTTATATCTTCCTATATTTAATGATCCATCAATTTGTGAAAATTCGTAATATGGATTTTTTTCACTTAACAAAGTCATTACGTTATTTAATTGGTTCGATCCTTATGTAATAAAATTTATTACTATAGGAAGTGAAATTTTTGTCAAACAATAAATAGGTTTAATACAAGGGTCAAATCTTACATAACTTTCTAAATTTTTATTTAGAAATTACATCATATTCAAAGTGATTATGATTTTCTACAAAAAATCTTTTTGTAAAAAAAAATTTTAATAGTGAAAAGAATAAAACTATTGGATACTTTGTCGGATTAAGATGAGATTTGATATTGCCTTCTCCCCAGTCAATTGGGATTTCAAAAAAATCAATTTTTTTATTATAAATTTTTATATTAAAAAAATGTGGAAAATGTGAATCATTTGTAATATCTTTAATTTCTTCAAAACTTATTTGATCAAATAACTCTTTTTTTAAAATATATTGTGCATTTCCAGGATCACTAAAATAGGTGTTTGCTAAAATTTTTGTTAAAACTATAAAAAACTGATTAGCAATTTTTCTTAATGGACTATAATGTTTTGTACTATCTTTTTTCATAAATCTTGAAAATAAATAATATTGTCTATTTGATCCGATATTTTTTTCTATGTCTTCCAAAACTTTTGATGGATCGTATCTATTTGTTGTTTGTAAGTTTATAAAATAATCAAATTCTTGACCTTTTAAAACTTGATATATAATTTTTTGACTTCCGCCAATTCCATAATTTTTTTTGTTAAGGATAAATATAGTATTTTCAAAATATTCTTTCTTTAATTTTTGGTATAAAAAAACTTTATCTTCGTAACTTAAATTTGAATTATTATCAGTCACATAAATTTTATAAATATTTAACTTTGAATTACAAAAAATATCAAATAATTTTATAAGATTTGTTGTAGAGTTAAAAGTTTGAAAATTTAGAATTAATTTAGGATTTTTAATCATTTTATATCTTATATAATAATTTGTAATGATATATCTTTATTATAATTAAATGAAAATTAAAAAAAAAATTTTAACTCTTTCTTCTATTTCTTTTCTATTATTCACTACAATATTTTGGCAAATTTATATTAACGATAAAAGAATTATTCATTTTGAACCTGATGATCATCACCATGTTCTTATAAAATCTAGCAACATAAAGCATTGCAAAGATAACGATTGTTTTGAAAAAAATTTATTTAAAGAAAATATTAAAAATTTAAACGAAAAACAAAGATATGACAGAGATGCTCAAATTCACAGAATAACATTTTCGTACCACCCTTTATTTACTTTTATATTTGAGAAAATATCAAATTTTAAAAATATTTTTCAAAATTTTAAAATTTACCATCTATTTTTAGGTTTTTTACAAGGAATAATAATTTTTACATACCTATATAGGATAATCTCTTCACAAAAAGTATTTATCTGTTCATTATTATTATCTTTATTTTGTTTTAATAATGTTTGGGGAATAAGTTATCCAACACCTTGGACTGTTTCAGCTTTGATTGGAATGTTGGGAATACTTCTAATAAATCAAAAAAATAATTTTGGATTTTTACTAATACTTATATCAAGTTTATTTCATAAAATAGGTTTAGTATTAATTTGTGTAAGTTTTGCAACCTGGTTTTTATATAATTTAAATTTTTATTTATGTAAATTAATTCAATTTAATAATTTTGTTAAAAAAACTATTTTTACATTTTCTATTTTATTCATAATTTTTTTATTTAGCTATAATACTAATTATAGTCCGTTTAATATTAATGATTTAAATGAATTTAATTTATATCAATTTGAATATTCATTAACGAAAATTTTTGATCAAATAAAGATTAATTTAGAAAATATGATTCATGTGCTCAAAAGAATATTTTATTTAAATCCAATTTTATTAATTTTCTTTATATTATCTTTTTTTATTAAATTAGGAGATAATATTTTAATAATTAAAATATTCACCTTAGTTTTGTTATTATTTATGATTATCTTTTTTGTACCTACGGGTGGATCTACTTTTGCTGTTGGAACTAGAGTATGGCACATCTTAATAATAAATTACCTTGTACTTTCAATTACTTCCTTATTTTTATTATCTAAAAATTTTAAGTTTATAAGATACATTAAATATTTATTTATAATATTGATTCCTTTATTTGGATATTTAGGAACTTCACTTAATCATTCATTTGCTAAATATTTTACTTTAAGAAATAATAATTATTATAATTTTGAAAATGTTGTAAAATTTCAAAAAAAATTTCAACCCGATAAATCAATATTTTTTAATACAAAAGAAAGTACTCTTTACTACTATTTAATTTCAGGTTTTATAAAAAATAACTTTTATAGCAGTTTAAGTAATCCCTATATTGAAAAAAATTCATCAGCTGATTATCTTATAATAGATAATCCTCTTAAAACTATTTATGGATCTGATATTTTTTTAAGTCAAAATTTAATCTTAGAAATTAAAAACCAAAAAGAAAAATTTTACTTAAATTTTTTTTCTAAAAATCTTACATCAATTTATATAAATGAAAAAAAATACGATTTAAAAAAAGGTTATAATTTAATCTTGTTTAATGATAAAAAACTCAAATTTACAGAAATTAAAGAAGCAATTTTTATATCTGGTTTAAAAATTGATGAAAATCAAAAATTAAATTGGCCATGGGGTAATAATATAGATCTTAAATTAAATTATAAAATCAAAGAAATACTAAATAGAAGAACAATACTTAAAAAAATTTACTTTAATCGAGAATATATAAATCATGAATATAATTTTAACTTTTTAAATTTACAAAAAGACATGAAAAATAATTTTAAAGTTTGTGGAAAAAAGATATTGTCGGATTTAGACTCAACAATTATTTTTAAATTAAGTTGTTAATGGTGGGCCGTGTTGGTTACGCTCCAACTGCCCCTGCAATGTCAATGCAGTACTCTACTATTGAGCTAACGGCCCAGTAAAATTAACTTTCTAAGAAG
>MDSV01220803.1_pt1 | contig 11738 bp, 11 predicted proteins | sample 810851 | NCBI WGS metagenome assembly MDSV01 (sample SAMN05326640, study PRJNA326480) | marine metagenome | isolation source: seawater | place: Atlantic Ocean: North East | collected 2012 | reverse complement strand
ATAGGTGTCCTTAATTTAATGGGAAATGTTTTTATGAAAAAATGTGATGATGTTTTTGAAACCTCAAAAAATTTTATTGAAAAGTATAAGTTAAAAGAAGATTATGATTTTCTTATAGTTGATTTTCATGGAGAAATTACAAGTGAAAAAAATGCTATTGGACATCTCTTTGATGGTAAAGCTACGATTGTAATTGGTACCCACACACATATACCAACTAATGATGCAAGAGTATTAAAAAATGGAACTGCTTTTCAAACAGATGCTGGGATGTGTGGTGATTATGATTCAGTTATAGGAATGAATAAAGATAATTCATTAAATAGGTTTATGAAAAAGGACTCTGTTAAACATTTTCCTGCAAAAGGTGAGGCAACTTTAAGTGGTGTAATAGTTGATTGTAATTTAGAAACTGGATTAGCTGAAAAAATAAAAAGTTATATTTATGGAGGTCTGTTAAATAATACTTAATGAATTTATGGCAGGTCATTCACATTGGGCAGGTATTAAACATAAAAAAGGTAAAGCTGATAAACAGAGATCTAAAATTTTTTCAAAGTTGTCAAAAGAAATTACTGTAGCAGCGAAACTTGGGGAAAAAGATCCTGATATGAACCCAAGATTAAGATCTGCAATTCAAGCTGCTAGATCAGCAAATATGCCTAAAGATAACATTGAAAGAGCCATAGACAAATCCTCAATAAACACCGAGTTAAATTTTGAAAGTTTAAGGTATGAAGGTTTTGGACCTGGGAAAATAGCTGTTATTGTTGAAACTCTTACAGATAATAAAAATAGAACTGCATCAAATATTAGAACTATTTTTCAGAAAGCAGGTGGCAGTCTTGGGACCCAAGGGTCTGCTTCACATAATTTTAATCAATTAGGGGTAATTAAAATTGATAAGAAAGAGATTTCTGAAGAGCAAATTTTTGAATTAGCTCTTGAAGCTGGTGCAGATGAATGCAAATCGAAATTAGATTTTCATGAAATCCATTGTCAAAAAAATAATATTTATAGTGTTAAAAAAGAATTAGAGAAAGAAATTACTAATTTTATATCAACCGAAATTGAATGGGTTCCCCTAAATAGCGTTGAAGTACCCAAAGAAAAGAATGAAGATTTAATAAATTTTTTTGTGTTATTAGAGGAGGATGATGATGTACAAAACATTTATTCAAATGCAAAATTTAATAAATAGAATATGTTAATTATTGGAATAGACCCTGGTATTTCTGGATCAATTTGTTTTTTTGAAGATGGTAAAATTATTGATGTTGTTGAAATGCCAACAATGGCAGAAGGAAAAAAAAACAAAAGACAAGTTAATGGCTCTCAAATTTATAATGAAATTTCTAAAAGAATTCTTAAAATAAAAAAACAGGAAATTAGAGTTATAATTGAACAGGTTTCTGCGATGCCTGGTCAAGGAGTTACCAGTATGTTTAATTTTGGACAGTCTTTTGGTATTTTGAAAGGGATTTGTTCTGCAATGCAAATACCCATGTATTTTGTAAGACCAGCTAAATGGAAAAAATATTTTAATCTGATAAACTCTGAAAAAGACGCTAGTAGAACTAAAGCAATTGAGATATTTCCATATTTTTCTCAATATTTATCTAGAAAAAAGGACTCTAATAAAGCTGATGCTATTTTAATTTCAAGTTTTTATTATGAAACATACAAAATAGACGATTAATACATAAAATATTAAGACAAAATCATGACACATTTAAGTGTGAGAAGACATCATGGAAGCAGATATTTCGACTCAAGCAGTTGGCTTAGCATCAAGTGCTGATTTTTCTTTAATAAATTTATTCATTAGAGCTGACATTATTGTTAAATCAGTGATTGTTTTACTAATCCTAAGTTCAATTTATTCTTGGGCAGTAATAATAGAAAAATTTAGGTTATTTAAAAAGATAAATCAGTCATCAGAAGATTTCGAAAAAAAATTTTGGAACTCTAAATCTGCTGAATCTATTTATAATAGCCTCCCTGCAAGCATTGAAGACCCAATGGCCTTAGTTTTCAAAGATGCTATGCAAAATTTACTTAAAAGGAAATCAAAAATAGATTTAAATGCTAGAATGACCACAATGCTAGAGACTGGAATTGAAAAGCAAATGTCAAAAATTAGTAAAGGTTTTACTTTTTTAGCAACCGTAGGTTCTACTGCACCCTTTATAGGATTATTTGGAACAGTTTGGGGCATAATGAATTCATTTCAGTCAATTGCAATTTCAAGAAATACTAGTTTAGCAATAGTTGCTCCTGGTATTGCTGAAGCACTTTTTGCAACTGCTCTTGGACTATTAGCAGCGATACCAGCTGTTATTGCATACAACAAATTTAATTATGACTCTATTAAATATTCCCAAAAGTTAGAAAATTTTTCTAAAAGATTTTTGACAATAATTTAAGATGGCTTTTAAATTTAATCGTTCATCAAAAGAACCCATGAGTGAAATAAATGTTACACCTTTTGTAGATGTAATGTTGGTACTTTTGATTATATTTATGGTTACAGCTCCCTTACTAACAGTTGGAGTACAAGTTGATTTACCAGAGAGTTCTGCAGACTCTCTTCCAGAGGAAACCGAACCTCTTACTCTAACCATTAATTCAAAAGGTGAAATTTTTATACAAGAGTCAAAAGTAGAATATGAAAAAATTATTGCAAAAGTTTTAGCTGTTTCTAAAAATAGAACAGACACAAGAATTTATGTAAGAGGAGATAAGACCATAAATTATGGGAGGGTTCTTGAAATTATGGGTCTTTTATCTGGGTCTGGTTTTACAAAAGTAGCTCTTATTTCAGAACCATACAAAGAAAGGTAAACAAAAGTGAGTAGAAGCATACTTGTCTCTTCTGTTTTACATTTAATTTTGATTATAATTACAGCAATGAGCTTACCTTTTTTAGCAAAAAAACCCATCAACTTACCTCCAATAGTATCAGTGGAATTGATACAAATTACTGATAAAACAAACATTCCTTTTGCTCCTAAAGCAAAAAAAACTATAGAAAAGATTAAAGAGAAAGAAAAAAAGTTAGTTTCAGAGCAGGCACCACCAAAAAAAGTAAAGAAAATAAAACCAGATTCTGTTCCGTTGCCAGAAGATAATATTGAGAAGATCAAAGAAATAAAGGAGGACAAACAAAATCCTGAAAAAATTGATAATGAGGTTAAACAAGTTTCAGAATTTGAAAAAAAAGAGTTATTTGACCCAAATAGTATTGCAGCCCTTATTGATAAGTCAAAAGTTGAAAGTGCAGAAAATATAAAAAAAACAAATAAAATTACCCAAGATCAAGATAAGAATATTGAAAATACTGGGTTAAGTTTAAGTGAAGAAGATGCTCTCAAAGCTCAAATTTTTGGATGTTGGAGCATTCCGTTAGGTTTGCCTTACAATGAAAATTTGTTAGTCAGAATAAAACTAGAGTTAAAACCTGATGGCAGCGTTGTAAGAACTGAAATTTTAGATCATGCTAGGATGAATAAGCCAGGACAAGGTTTTTATAAAGTTCTAGCTGAAAGCGCCTTAAGAGCTATCAAACTATGTCAACCTTTAAGAGTTCCATCAACGGGTTATGAAAGATGGAAGGATTTACAATTAAATTTTGATGCAAGAGAGATGTTAGAAGGATAGAATAAATTATGATAAAAAAAATAACTTTAATTTTTTTAATTTTTTTCCCATTTAATTCATATGGTTTAATTAAAGTAGATATTACAAGGGGTAATTTGGATCCTCTTCCATTAGCAGTTTCTCCTTTAGCAATTGATAATGATTCAAAAAATAAGTTTGAAAAAATTTTAAACAAAAAAGATATTGGAGCTGAGATTTCAATAATAGTAGAAAACAATCTCAAAACCTCTGGATTATTTAATCCTTTAGAGAAAGAAGCTTTTCTTCAAAAACCTGACATAGCCAATTTAAAACCTAGATTTGAAGATTGGAAATTAATAAAAGCCCAAGCATTAATTACAGGTAAAGTAAAATTTGTAGATGAAAAATTAAGAGTTGAATTCAGGTTATGGGATATTTTAGCTGGAAGGGAAATGATGGCATTAGCGTTTACTACTGTGCCAACAAACTGGCGTAGGGTAGGACATATAATTTCTGATAAAGTTTATGAGAGATTAACTGGAGAAAAAGGTTATTTTGATACTAGAATTATTTACGTAGCTGAGAAAGGTCCAAAAACTCAAAGGGTTAAAAAATTGGCAATTATGGACCAAGATGGATTTAATAATAAATTTTTAACACTTGGAAATGAGTTGGTGCTTACTCCAAGATTTAATAAAACGAGTCAGATGGTAACTTATTTATCCTATTTTAGAAATCTTCCAAGAGTTTATTTGCTTGATATAGAAACTGGGACTCAAGAAGTAGTAGGCGATTTTCCTGGAATGACTTTTGCACCAAGATTTTCTCCTGATGGAAAAAAAATAATTATGAGTTTTGCAAAGGATGGAAATTCAGATATTTATACAATGGACTTAGAAAATAGAGTTGTTGATCGTATTACTAATCATCCTTCAATTGACACATCACCTTCTTATTCTCCTGATGGTAAATATATTTCTTTTAACTCTGATAGAAGTGGCTACCAACAGATATATGTTATGGAAAGTAGTGGAAAAAATGTAAAAAGAATTTCTTTTGGCAAGGGACTTTATGGTACGCCAGTATGGTCTCCAAGAGGCGATCTAATTGCTTTTACAAAATTGCATAAAGGCAAATTTTATATTGGTGTAATGAGAACCGATGGATCAGGGGAGAGGTTGCTTACAGAAAATTTTTATCAAGAGGCACCATCTTGGTCACCTAATGGAAGAGTTTTAATTTTTTATCGAGAAACTAAAACAAATGATAAAGGAGAGGGTTTCTCCGCAAAATTATGGTCTATAGACCTTACTGGGTATAATGAACGTCAGGTGAAGACACCCACTGATGCTTCAGACCCATCTTGGTCATCTTTATTAAGTAATTAGATAAATTAGCTTGATTTTTAGACTTGAAACATCTATCTAATTGTGGAAGATTAAGATTAAGCAAATTGATCAAGGAGTTTTATGGAATTTAACAGAGTTTTAAAAAATGTAATTTTAGTTACTGTTGCATGTTTAGCACTATCTGCTTGTGCAACTAAAAAGGCAGGTACAGGTCAAATGCAAGGTGATGTTTACACCGGCACCGACACTATTGAATATTTAGCTTCGGGAGTTCCTGACAGAGTATTTTTTGCAACTAATGAATCAGTTTTGACTACTGCATCAAGAGAAACTTTAAGAAAACAAGCTGCATGGTTGAGAAAAAATTCTAAAATAAATGTTGTATTAGAAGGACATGCAGATGAAAGAGGTACAAGAGAATATAACTTAGCTTTAGGTGAAAGAAGAGCGAATGCTGCAAAAGACTATCTTATGACATATGGAATTTCTTCTGACAGAATTTCAGTTTTAAGTTATGGTAAAGAAAGACCTGTTGACTCAGGATCTAATCCGTTATCATGGTCTAAAAATAGAAGATCAGTTACAGTAAAAGCTAACTAATAAAATTTAAATTTTAAGACCCCTAAGTCTAATTTCTTAGGGGTCTTTTTTTTGCCATCATTATCTTTACTAATAATTAATAATGAAGTTTAAAAAAAATTTTTTATTTTTGTTTTTATTAACCTCAGCTAGTCTATTAGTTAATTTTAATATCAAAGCTGATAATCACAATATTTATGAAGTTTTAAATTTAATTCAAAAAGATCTTAAAACTTTAGAAAAAGCTGTTTACTCACAATCTGTAAATTCTACAGAAGAAAATTTGTCCAATTCTGCCTCTTCAGAATCAAATTCAGAAGATGTATTAACAAGACATTTATTAAAACTCTCTGAAATTGAAAATCAATTTCAGGTACTTACTAATAAATTTGAAGAGATTAATTTTAAGTTAGACAAGCTATCTAATAGACTTTCAAAAGTACAAGCAGACAATCAAGTTAGATTTCAAGATTTAGAAAACTTAACATCACCGAATGATATAAAAAAAAAGGTCTCTAAAAATTCTAATGACGAATTGATGCCAGGCAGTTCTCAACCTCAAGATTTAGGAACAATTTCTTATAAAGATAATTCTACAGAGGAAAAAACACAAAAAATAGAGTCAGTTGAAACTACAGCGTCAATTGTAACTGAAAACTTTCCATCGGAGGAAAAAATACTCCCTGAAGTTACAATCGAAAAACAATATGCCTTTGCTACTAGCTTTTTAAAAAATGGAGATTATCCAACAGCTGAAAGAGCTTTTAGAGAATTTGTTTTAACAAATCCTGAACATGATTTAGCTGGAAATGCTCAGTACTGGTATGCAGAAACTTTTAGAATTAGACAGCTTTATACCGATGCAGCTTCTGCATATTTAGAGGGTTATCAAAAATATCCAAAAGGGGAAAAAGCTCCTATAAATTTATTAAAGCTTGGTGTATCCATGGTACAGATTGGAGAAAAAGATCAAGGTTGTAAAATGATTAATGGTGTTGAGAAACAATATCCAGATGCAAAACAATCTGTAATACAAAAAGCAAAATATGAGTCCCAAAAATTTGAATGTAGCAACCAAAATTCCTAAACTTTTAGAGAATAATTTTAAAAATCAAAAAATTAATAAAATTTATAAGAGATTTGAAAAAAGGTTAAATATTTCCGAAAATTTTGTTGTAGCAGTCTCAGGTGGCCCAGATAGCTTAGCATTAGCTTTTTTAGCTAAAATATATTCTATTAAAAAAAGATTATTAGCAAAATTTTTCATTGTTGATCATAAGTTAAGATCAGAGTCCACAAAAGAAGCAAAAAAAGTACAAAGAATTTTAAAAAAAAATTTAATCAATTCTAAAATATTAAATTGGGTAGGGAAAAAACCATCTAAAAATGTTCAGTCTATAGCTAGAAATAAAAGATATGAGCTATTATTTGTTGAGAGCGATAGATTTAAGATAAATAATATTTTATTAGGCCATCAACAAAATGATTTATTTGAAAATTTTTTTATAAGAATGCTTAGAGGTAGTGGGTTGAAAGGATTAATTTCATTAGACAAAAAAAATGAAATTAATGGCAAAAATTTACTAAGACCTTTAATAAATGAAAAAAAAGAAGATTTAGTTTTTATTGCTAAACATGTATTTAATTTTTATGTAAAAGACCCATCAAATGATGATGAAAAGTATCAACGAATTAAAATTAGAAAATTAATAGAAGAGCTCGAAAAAAAAGGGTTAGATAAAAAAAAATTTGGCAAAACGATAAAAAACTTAAAACATTCAAATAATGTAGTTAATTATTATGTAGATCAAAATTTAAAAAAAAATACTTTTTTTTTAAAAAAAAAGGAAAAATTAATTTTAAAAAAAGAATATTTTGAACAACCATTTGAGGTAATTTTTAGGTCTCTATCAGAATCAATCAATCTAATTGGAAAAAGACATTACTCAGTGAGGGGAAAAAAATTAGATAAAATTATCTCAAATATTGAAAAAAATAGAATGTATAAGCAAACCATAGGTGGTTGTATTGTTGAAAAGGTAAATCAAACAATAATAATATCAAAAGAACATTAAATTATTTGCATATTGACCTAAATTGCCACTTGTTTAATCTATAATAATTCTTATTTTATAAGCATGAATATGAAAAATATAGCAATGTGGGCAATAATAGTTTTTTTAACTATAGGTCTTTATAATATGTTTAAAAATCCACAGGCTAACGTAAGAGGAAATAACCAAGTAATATTTTCAGAATTTTTAACTTCTGTAGACAATGGAGAAGTTTTGAAGGTAGACATTCAAGGTAACAATATTAAAGGTGTTTATTCAAATGGAAATACTTTTACAACTTATTCACCTAATGATCCAAATTTAATAGAAAAACTTTCAGACAAAGGAGTTAGCATTTCTGCTGCACCTTTAGAAGAAAAAATGCCATCTTTGTTTGGTGTTCTACTTTCATGGTTTCCGATGCTTTTATTAATAGCAGTTTGGATTTTTTTTATGAGACAAATGCAAGGCGGCAAAGGTGGAGCAATGGGCTTTGGAAGATCAAAAGCGAAAATGATGAATGAACTAAAAGGTAAAGTCACATTCAATGATGTTGCAGGAGTTGAGGAAGCAAAAGAGGAAGTAGAAGAAATTGTAGAATTTTTAAAAGATCCAAAGAAATTTAGTAGACTTGGAGGTAAAATACCAAGAGGTGCTTTACTAGTGGGCCCGCCGGGAACTGGAAAAACATTATTAGCAAGAGCTATTGCTGGAGAAGCAGATGTTCCATTTTTTACAATTTCAGGATCTGATTTTGTAGAGATGTTTGTCGGTGTTGGTGCCTCTAGAGTAAGAGATATGTTCGAACAAGGAAAAAAAAATTCTCCTTGTATAATTTTTATTGATGAAATAGATGCAGTTGGAAGAAGTAGAGGTGCTGGACTTGGTGGAGGAAATGATGAAAGAGAGCAAACCTTAAATCAATTACTTGTTGAAATGGATGGTTTCGATACAAACGAAGGTGTTATAATAATTGCTGCAACTAACAGACCTGATGTTTTAGATCCTGCTTTATTAAGACCAGGAAGATTTGATAGACAAGTGGTAGTTTCAAATCCTGATATAATTGGAAGAGAAAAAATTCTAAAAGTTCATGTCAAAAAAATTAAAATGGCTCCAGATGTTAATTTAAGAACTGTAGCTAGAGGGACACCTGGATTTTCAGGAGCAGATCTTGCAAATTTAGTTAATGAGTCAGCTTTACTAGCAGCGAGAAAAAATAAGAGAATTGTAACTTTAAACGAATTTGAAGAAGCTAAAGATAAAGTAATGATGGGTGCGGAAAGACGCTCTATGGTTATGACGGAAGATGAAAAAAAATTAACAGCCTACCACGAGGGAGGACATGCTCTGGTTTCTTTTAATATGCCAAGCTATGACCCGATACATAAAGCTACAATTATTCCAAGGGGTAGAGCATTGGGAATGGTTATGAATTTACCTGAAAGAGACAAACATGGTTATTCAATTAAATATTTGAAAGCTAGATTAGCAGTATGTTTTGGTGGAAGAGTTGCTGAGGAAGTAATTTTTGGTAAGGATAATATATCTACTGGAGCCGGAGGTGGAAGTGGATCTGATATTAATCAAGCAACTCAGCTTGCAAGAGCTATGGTTACTAAGTATGGAATGAGTGAAGAGATGGGTCCCGTTGAATATGGTGAAAATCAAGAGGAAGTATTTTTAGGAAGATCAGTAACTCAAACACAATCAGTTTCAGAGGAAGTTTCTCAAAAAATAGACAAAGAAATAAGAAAATTAGTGGATGAAGGTTATAATAAAGCTAAACAAATTTTAACAGATAAAGTGGATGATTTACATAAAATAGCAAAAGCCTTAATAACTTATGAAACTTTAACTGGTGAGGAAATTGAAAATATAATTAATAAGAACATCTATCCAGCAGATAAACAAGATTTAAAAGTTGAAGAAGACAAGGGCTCTGCAATGGGAGCATTGGGCCTTAAACCAAAAATAGTTCACTAATTTTAATGCCTAGATATTACACTAGGGCGTGTAATTTCTATTATGGAAATATATCTAAAAATTTAATTAAAAAAAAAAAATCGTTACCCTTAAACGGCAATAATGAAATTTCATTTGATCAGATTGAATTAATTTCAAGAAAATCAAAAAAAAAATTTTTTATCAATAAATTAAGTAGTTTATCTAAGCCTCAAATAAAACAGATAAAGTGTGATTTAAAAAAAATAACTTCAAAGAGAAAAAATTTTGCAAAATTAAATTTTTCAAAATTACCTAATATTATGGGTATATTAAATCTTACTCCAGATAGTTTTTCTGATGGAGGAAAATTTAATAATAAAGATAAAGGAATTAAACAAGCTATTAAAATGTATAAGTCTGGTGCAAGTATAATAGACGTTGGAGGTGAGTCTACAAAACCAGGCTCCAAGGGGGTAAATGCTAAAATAGAATGGAATAGAATAAATGAAATATTAAGATCTATTTGTAAAAAAACTCCTATATCATTAGACACCAGAAAATCTGAAATTATGGAAAAAGGGATTAGGTATGGTGTTAAGCTTATAAATGATGTGTCTGGATTAAATTATGATTTAAATACTAAAAATATTTTAAAAAAATACAAAATCCCTTTTATTCTTCAACACTCACAAGGCATTCCAGAAAATATGCAAAATAATCCAACTTATAAAAATGAACTATTAGATATTTATGATTTTTTTGAAAATAAAATTAAATTTTTGAGGTCAGTTGGTATAAAGCATAATAATATAATCATTGATCCAGGTATAGGATTTGGAAAAAATTTGAAACATAATATGAGTTTAATTAGCAAAATTTCTATTTTCCACTCACTTGGTTTTCCTATACTTGTGGGTAATTCGAAAAAAAAATTTATTAAGGAATTATCAGGAAAAAATGATACAAAAAGAAGATTTGGTGGGACTATAGCTTCATCCCTTTATCTTATGATGCAAGGAGTGCAAATTTTAAGAATTCATGATGTTGATGAAACACTTCAAGGTGTAAAAGTTTTTAAAGAATTGATAAAATAACAATGACAAAAAAATACTTTGGAACAGATGGAATAAGAGGAGCAATTAATAGTAAAAACATAAATGGTGATATGTTTTTTAAATTTGGTTTAGCTTCAGGAACATATTTTAAGTCCCAAAAAAAAAAGAAACAAACTGCTGTTATTGCTAAAGATACCAGGTTATCAGGTTATACTTTAGAACCAGCGTTAGTTTCAGGATTAACTTCTGCTGGAATGCATGTTTATACATTGGGACCTTTGCCAACTAATGGTTTGGCTATGCTTACAAAGGTTATGAAGGCAAATATGGGTATAATGATTACTGCATCTCACAATCAACACTATGACAATGGATTGAAATTATTTGGCCCTAATGGCATGAAATTGTCTGACAAAATTGAAAAGAAAATTGAAAATTTAATTGATAAAAAAATATATAAAAATCTTTCTAATCCCGAAAAGTTAGGTAGAGTAAAAAGATTAGAGAGTGGAACGAAAAATTATATTAAGATTTTAAAGAAAAATTTTACAAAAGCATTCAATCTAAGAGGATTAAGGATCGTAATTGATTGCGCTAATGGAGCAGGATATAGGGTAGGACCAGAATTATTGAGATCTTTAGGTGCAAAGGTAATTTCAATAGGCACAAATCCTAATGGCCTGAATATTAATAAAAATTGTGGATCAACATTTCCAAATAATATTAGAAATGCAGTAAAGAGACATAAAGCTCACCTAGGAATCTCTTTAGATGGAGATGCAGATAGAGTCATAATGTGTGATGAATTAAGCAACATTATAGATGGTGATCAAATTATTGCAGCGCTAGCAACACGTTGGAAAAATAAAAAAATGCTCAAAGGGGGAGTAGTTGGCACTTTAATGTCTAATTATGGGTTGGAAACATATTTAAAACTTAAAAAGATTAAATTTGTCAGAGCAAACGTTGGAGATAGATATGTTAAAGAAAAAATGCAGAAAAAAAATTTTAACTTAGGTGGAGAACAGTCTGGACATATTATTTTAGGAAAATTTGCAACAACTGGAGATGGATTATTGGTTGCCTTAGAGTCACTTTTCGCGATAAGAAAAGGAAAAAAAGCAAGTGAATTT
>MDSV01160728.1_pt1 | contig 11738 bp, 11 predicted proteins | sample 810851 | NCBI WGS metagenome assembly MDSV01 (sample SAMN05326640, study PRJNA326480) | marine metagenome | isolation source: seawater | place: Atlantic Ocean: North East | collected 2012 | reverse complement strand
TCTAGGGGCGAAAGCTGATATAGTTGAGAAATCAGGAGCTTGGTATGCTTACAAGGGAGAAAAAATAGGTCAAGGAAGGGAAAATGCAAAACTTTTCCTTGAACAAAATCCCAAAGCTGCTGCAGAAATTGAAATGTCAATCAGAGAAAAGGCTGGTGTAATTTCAAAAAAAATTGAAGGCAATCCTTTGAATGAAGAAAAAGCAAAGCCAGAGATCAATGAAGAAGTTCCTACTAAAAAAAATTAGCAGATAACTTTTAGTTATTAAAAAAGGCGCCTAAGTAGGCGTCTTTTTTCCCTTAGTTCATAAATATACCTTAAATAAACAGTGATATTTTAACATCTAAAAAATAATTTAGAATCAATTTAATATCATTTACCCCTTTTCAAGTAACCTTACTGCAAAGTAAGCTTGCTAACACACGTATATTTAGAATTTACATAGAATAAAAAAACTGTATTTTAAAAAATATGGCAAAAACATTAAATGAAATAAGAAAAACATTTCTTAAATATTTTGAGAAAAACGATCATAAGATTGTTGAGTCAAGCAATCTTGTACCAAACAATGATCCTACATTGATGTTTGCTAACTCTGGAATGGTTCAGTTTAAAAATGTTTTTACAGGATTAGAAAAAAGAGATTATAAAAGAGCTACCACATCTCAAAAATGTGTTAGAGCAGGAGGAAAACATAATGATTTAGAGAATGTGGGTTATACACCAAGGCACCATACATTTTTTGAAATGCTGGGAAATTTTTCTTTTGGAGATTACTTTAAAGAAAGAGCAATAGAACTTGCATGGAATTTAATAACAAAAGATTTTGGATTAGATAAAAATAGACTTTATGTAACAGTATATCATGAGGATGATGAAGCATTTAATTATTGGAAGAAAATTGCAGGTTTTAGTGATGATAGAATAATAAGAATATCAACTTCTGATAATTTTTGGTCTATGGGAGAAACTGGTCCATGTGGACCATGTTCTGAAATTTTTTATGATCATGGTGATCATTTAAAAGGAGGGTTGCCTGGAACAAAGGAAGAGGATGGTGATAGATATATTGAAATTTGGAACTTAGTCTTTATGCAATTTGAACAAATTTCTAAAGATAAAAGAATTACTTTACCAAAACCGTCAGTTGATACAGGAATGGGATTAGAGAGAACTGCAGCCCTACTCCAGGGCACTCATGACAATTATGAGACAGATCATTTTAAAAAGTTAATTGGATCAATATCAGATATATTAAAAATAAAACCTGATGAAAAGAATCTATCAAGTTTTAGGGTGATTGCAGATCATTTAAGAGCAAGTTCTTTTTTAATTGCAGAAGGTGTTTTGCCATCTAATGAAGGAAGAGGATATGTTCTTCGAAGAATAATGAGAAGAGGAATGAGACACTCACATTTACTTGGATCTAAGGAACCGATTTTTTATAATATTTTTAAAACTTTAAAAGATGAAATGAAAGGAAACTATCCTGAAATTAAAAGAGCAGAGTCTCTAATCAAAGAAACTTTAAAAACAGAGGAGGAAAAATTTTTAGTACTTTTAGACAGAGGTATTAAAATTTTAAATGAGGAAATATCTAAAATTGATAAAGTTCTGCCTGGAGAAGTAGCATTTAAATTATATGACACATATGGTTTTCCACTTGATTTAACTCAAGATATTTTAAAAGGAAAATCAATGATAATTGATAATGATAAATTCAAATTATTAATGAGAGAAAGCAAAGAACTCGCAAAAAAAAATTGGAAAGGTTCAGGAGATGATGTGGTTGAAGATATATGGTTTGGAATAAGAGATAAACATAAAGCATCAGAATTTCTTGGCTATGAGACCAATCAAGCTGAAGGAGTAGTTTTAAGTTTATTACAAAACAACAAAGAAGTTGACCAATTAAACATTGGAGATGAAGGTATAATCATAGTAAACCAAACACCTTTTTACGGTGAGTCTGGAGGCCAGGTTGGTGATACAGGTGAAATAATTTCTGATAAATTTATTTTTGAAGTTTCAGATGTTCAAAAAAAACTTGGTGACCTTTTTATTCACTATGGGAAAGTAAAAAGTGGATCTATAAACGTTAATCAGAATGTAGAATTGAAAGTTAATATTGAAAGAAGAGATAATATAAGAGCTTATCATTCAGCTACTCACTTACTTCACGAGTCATTAAGAAGAGTATTAGGTAATCATGTTATGCAAAAAGGATCTTTGGTAGAACCAAATAGATTAAGATTTGATTTTAGTCACATGAAGCCAATATCAACAGAGGAAATTAACAAGATAGAAAAATATGTAAACTCAATGATTATTAAAAAATCTGAAGTTAAAACTAGGTTGATGACACCAAAAGAAGCTATAAATAATGGTGCTCTTGCATTGTTTGGTGAAAAATATGGAGACGAGGTAAGAGTTTTATCAATGGGAGGCGAGGAAAGTAAATATTTTTCGACAGAATTATGTGGTGGAACACACGTAAGAAATACCAGTGAAATTGGTCAATTCAAAATAGTAAGTCAATCTTCAATTGCAGCAGGCGTAAGAAGAGTAGAGGCTTTAAGAGACAAACAGCTCGAAGATTATCTTAAAAATAAAGAGAAAGTTTCAGACTTATCATCTCAAAAAGACACACAAACTATTAGTGATTTGTCATCCCAAATTATTAAATTGGGTGGAAAACCCAAATTAGATAACGTAGATAAAAAAATATTAATAAAAGATCTTACAAGGCAATATGAAAAACTATTAATAGATCAAATATTAAACAATAAAGATAAAAATGTTATTTGTGATGATGTGATTAATAATATCAAGGTACGTTTCCAAACTATTATTGATTTGCCCTCCAAAGAATTAAGATCTGTGGTTGATAAAGGGAAAAAAGAATTAGTAGAAGGAATTGTAATAATATTTTCAACCTACGAAGATAAAGTAAGTTTAGCTGTAGGTATTACAAAGAATTTAGTTGAAAAGTATGATGCAGTAAAATTTGTACAAACAGGTTCAGAGTTGGTTGGTGGTAAAGGTGGAGGTGGAAGAAAAGATTTTGCTCAAGCAGGAGGTACTGATAAAAATATGATAAATTTTGCTTTTGGTATTCTAAAACGTTTAGTTTAACGATAATTTAAGTTTATTGTCAATTTCATTTAGAAATTGTTTAGTAGTCAGATACTTTGATGATGGACCTATTAATATTGCAAGATCTTTAGTCATTAGTCCACTTTCAACACAATCTACACAAACTTTTTCTAAAGTTTGAGAAAAATTTATTAATTTTTCATTAGAATCAAGCTTACCTCTATGTGCCAAACCTCTTGTCCAGGCAAAAATTGAAGCAATTGGATTGGTTGAAGTTTCTTTGCCTTCTTGGTGCAATCTATAATGTCTGGTAACAGTACCATGAGCAGCCTCAGCTTCCATTGTTATTCCATCTGGTGCTAACAACACACTTGTCATTAAACCTAAAGAGCCATAGCCTTGGGCTACTGTATCTGATTGAACGTCGCCATCATAATTTTTGCATGCCCAAATATATTTTCCATGCCATTTCATTGCACAAGCAACCATATCATCTATTAGTCTATGTTCATAAGTGATATTAATTTTTTTAAATTCTTTTTTAAATTCTTTATTAAATATTTCTTCAAAGATATCTTTAAATCTTCCATCGTATTGTTTTAAAATTGTATTTTTTGTTGAAAGATATACTGGCCATTTTTTTATTAAACCATAATTAAAACATGATCTTGCAAAGTCCTCTATAGATTTGTCCAAGTTGTACATTGACATAGCTATCCCTGGACCAGGAAAATTAAAAACTTCATATTTTTTTTCATCCTTTTGATCTTCAGATGTCCATTTGATCTCTAACTTTCCCTTCCCAGGCACCACAAAATCAGTTGCTCTATATTGATCTCCAAAAGCATGTCTTCCTATAATCAAAGGATCAGTCCACGATGGAACAAGTTTTGGAATATTTTTACAAATAATTGGTTCTCTGAATACAGTTCCTCCAATTATATTTCTTATTGTTCCATTAGGCGAACGCCACATTTTTTTTAAATTAAACTCTTTTACTCTATCCTCATCAGGAGTAATGGTTGCACATTTGATACCTACTCCATTTTTTTTAATAGCATTTGCACAATCGATAGTAATTTGATTGTTTGTATTATCCCTACTTTTCATTCCAAGATCATAGTATTCAATTCCTAAATCCAAATAAGGAAGTATCAATTTATTTTTTATAAAGTCCCATATAACTCTAGTCATTTCATCGCCATCTAGTTCAACAACAGAGTTTTTTACCTTAATTTTACTCATTTTTTGATGTAAGTTAGTAATTGAATTTCTGCTTTTTATATACATATTAATCAAAAATTATCAATTAAACGTTTATGTTAGATAGAATTTTTCCAAAAATACACAACGAAGGATATAAATTTATTGTTGTTTTCATAGCAGTTACAATAATCATGTATTTAATACATGGCTTTCTTGGTTTTATTGGATTTGTTTTAACTATTTGGTGTTATTATTTTTTTAGAGATCCAGAAAGAATATCTATTTCTGATGAAAATTATTTAACCAGTCCAGCTGATGGGTTGGTTTTAAAAGTTGAGGAAACTAACGGCCCAAAAGAACTAGGACTAGAAAATAAAAAATTCAAAAAAGTAAGTATTTTTATGAATGTATTCGATTGCCATGTAAATAGATCTCCTTGTTCTGGAAAAATTTCAGAAATTTTATATAAACCAGGTAAATTTTTTAATGCTTCTTTAGATAAGGCAAGTGAAGACAATGAAAGAAATTATTATAAAATCAAAAATATCCATGGAGAAGATATAGTAGTAGTTCAGATTGCAGGTTTAATTGCTAGAAGAATAGTCACAGAAACTTCAATTGATGAAAAACTTGAACAAGGATCAAGAATAGGAATGATAAGATTTGGAAGTAGAGCTGATATATATTTTGAAAATTATAAACCTCTTGTTAAAGTAAATCAAAAAACAATATCTGGTGAAACTCTTATAGCAAAAAGATAATTAAATGGAACAACCAAATAATATTAAATTAGTTTCAAATAAAAAAACTAGAGTCATTCTTCCAAATATCATGACTTTGATAGGGGTTTGTATTGGGCTAACATCAATTAAGTTTGCTTTTGATGGAAAATTTCAATTAGCAATAATAGCTGTTTTGGTAGCAAGTGTAATAGATGGCCTTGATGGAAGAATTGCAAGATTAATTAAAGGAACATCAAAAGTTGGTAAGGAATTAGACTCTCTTACCGATGTAATAAGTTTTGGTGTTGCGCCAGCTTTCATAATGTATTTTTGGGCTCTATCTGAAATTGGAAGAATTGGTTGGTTAATTTCTTTAATTTATGTAATTTGTGTAGCATTACGACTAGCTAGATTTAATGTTTCATCCGGAGGTGATCCTTCGTGGAGAGATAATTTTTTTGAAGGTATACCTTCTCCCGCAGGAGGAGTTTTAGTTTTAATGCCACTTATTTATAGTTTTAGTGAAATTCAATTCTTTAATCTTAATTACCAATTAATTACTCCTGCTTTTTTTATTGCAATATCAGTTATGCTAATTAGTAAAATACCAACGTATTCTTTTAAAAGAATAGCAGTTCCTAGAAGAATAAGTATTTTCTTATTGTTAGGGATCATTTTATTTTTTGGCCTACTTTTAGTTTATACATTTAATACAATTATCATTTCAGGTGTTATCTATATTCTAATGATTCCAATTAGCTGTATCCATTATTTTACAATTAATAAAAATAATAAAATTAAAGATGAAGAAATAGAACATCACGAAGATATTTTATAGATGAAAGAGAACGTTATAATTTCTTTAGCTGACTCTAATTATTTTGAGTTAGTAAATGAATTAGTAAATTCTATTAAAAGATTTAGAGAAAGTGAAAACATAGCTATTTGTATTATGGATGCCGGTCTTAACTCAAAACAAATTCAAATTTTAGAAAAAAAAGTTGATATAATTAAGAAAGCAGAATGGGATATACAAGTTCCTGATTATAAAATAAAAGGGAGAGAATGGTTAAAAAGTCAAGTCTCAAGAGCCTTCATACCTAATTATTTTCCAGGTTATAAAAAATATTTATGGATAGATGCAGATGCTTGGGTCAATTCTTGGTATGCAATAGATTTATATTTAAAGGGATGTGATAATAAAAAATTAGCAATAGCAACTTCTGCAGATCGAGCTTATGGAAGAGTATTGAGAGCTGATTGGGTTTTTGGTAGTTTCGCAAAAATTAAATCTCAAAATTATAAACACGCTAAATCATCTGGATTTTCAGAAAGCATTGCAAGAAAAGTTGCTTTAAAACCACATTTAAATATTGGGTTATTTTCTCTAGAAGAAGATGCCCCACACTGGGAAGTATGGCAAACTAATTTAAAAAAAGCATTATCTTCTGGTAAAATTTGGGGATCAGAACAAATTGCTATGAATATTTCAATATACAATGATGGATTAGACGTAGAAATATTACCTGCCTATTGCAATTGGACACTAATAGAAGCTTTAAGATTTGATAAAAGTCAAAATACATTTGTAGAGCCATATCTACCAAACCATGAAATAGGAGTTATTCATTTAGCTGGCAAAAATAATGATGACATTAGAAAAAATAAAAATCATATTTCTAAAGTTAAAACTTTAGATGGTGATATAATTGAGAAAAGTTTAAGATTTAATATTTAATTGAAAAAAAATAAAATTTCAAAAAATTGGATTAATAAACAAAAACGTGACATTTACGTTAGACAATCTAAGCTAGAAGGTTACAGGTCGCGAGCAGTATACAAACTTCAAGAAATTAATGAAAAATTTAAAATATTAAATAATGGAATTTCTGTTGTTGACTTAGGTGCGGCACCAGGTAGTTGGTCTCAATTTATTGTTTATAAATATAAAAATTTAAAATTAGTATCAATTGATCTTAAAAAAATGGAACAAATTGAAAAAACACATCAAATTATTGGTGATTTTAATGATGAAAAAAATCAAATTAAAATTAAAGATTATTTTGGTGAAAAAATTGATCTAGTATTATCTGACATGGCTGTTAATACGACAGGTAATAAAAATTTAGACTCACTCGTCACAGGTGAACTTTGTATGGAAGCTTTAAATTTTGCAACTAAAATTATAAAAAAAAAAGGTTCATTTATTTCAAAAATTTTTATGGGAACATCATCTAATGAAATTGTCGCAGGTGCAAAGAAATATTTTAAAGAAGTTCATGTATATAAACCACCTGCAAGCAGAAAAGAGTCTAAAGAAAGTTTTTTAATTTGTAAAAATTTAAGATAGTGTATTTATTCTTTTTAAGGATTTTATGAAAGTATGGTAAATAATAATAATATTGACGAATTAAAAAAAAAGTCATGAAATCAATATTAATGATATATTTAATGGTTGTATTTAGCCAACTAACTCTAGCAAATAATAATAACTATTTTGAAGAGGCTAAAAAATTATTTGATGAAAAAAAATATGAAAAATCAAAATTTTTGTTTGAAAGAAATATTACTTATAACCCAAAAGATGCAAATTCGTATCTATATCTAGCAAAAATATTTAAATATGAAGAAGATGAAAAAAATGAAGAAAAAAATATAAACACAACCTTACTTCTTGATCCAAAAAATGAGGAAGCAACGTATTTGTTAATAGATATTGAAATAAAAAGATCAAATTTTTTAAAAGCAAAAAAACTTAAAAAGGATTTTAAAACAATCTGTTTAACAATGTGTGATAAATTACTATCTATAGAAAGTCGTCTTAAAGATTTCGAAAAAAAAGATGCCACTTGACGATAGTTTGAATAAAATACTAATTGTAGATTTTGGATCACAATTTACACAGCTAATAGCAAGAAAAATTAGAGAGCTAGGTGTATATTGTGAAATAATTAGTCATAATAAAATTTCTAAAAAAAAAAAATTAGAAAAAAATATTAAAGGTTTAATTTTATCTGGAGGACCACTTAATGTTTATCAAAATAAAAAGGTAAAATTTAATAAAAATCTCCTTCATTTAAATATTCCAGTTCTTGGTATTTGCTTTGGTCATCAAATTATTTCCAAAGAAATGGGGGGAGAAGTTAAACAATCAAAATATAGAGAATTTGGTCTAGCAAAAGTTAGAAAAGTTAGAAATAGTATTTTAACCAAAAATTTTTTTTTAAAAGGTGAAAACAAAGTATGGATGAGTCATGCAGATGAAGTAACTAAACTTCCAAAAAATTTTAATATAATAGCAAAAAGTACAAACTCAAAATTATGTATTATAGAGAACATAAAAAAAAAATTATTTGGCATTCAATTTCATCCCGAGGTTACCCATACACAAAAAGGCAAAATAATATTAAAAAATTTTATTTTTGATATTTGTAAACTTAAAAAAAACTGGTCATCAAAAGATCAAAAATCAAAAATAATCGAACAGTTAAGGAAACAAATAATTAACGCCAAGGTAATTTGTGCTTTATCAGGCGGTGTAGACAGTAGTGTAGTGGCAAAATTACTAGCAAGCGCAATTGGAAAAAAGCTTATTTGTATTTTTGTAAATACTGGATTGCTAAGGAAAGGTGAAGAAAGAGAAGTAGTAAATACTTTTAAAAAAAAATTTAAAATTAATTTGATTTATGTAAATGCAGAAAAAGATTTTTTATTAAAATTGAAAAATGTTTCTGACCCAGAAAAAAAGAGAAAAATAATAGGTAATTTGTTCATAAAGATTTTTGAAAAATATGCAAAAAAAATTAAAAATGTAAAATATCTTGCGCAAGGAACTTTATATCCAGATATAATAGAAAGTAAATCTGTTACGGGAAGTCAAACTTCTAAAATTAAATCGCACCATAATGTAGGTGGATTGCCAAAAAAAATGAACTTAAAGTTGGTTGAACCTTTAAAGTATTTATTTAAAGATGAAGTAAGAAAACTTGGTTTAGAATTAAATTTAAGCAAAGAAATTATATCAAGACATCCATTTCCAGGACCAGGATTAGCAATAAGAATTCCAGGTTTTATAACTAAAGAAAAAATTAAAATTTTAAAAGAAGCTGATTATCATTTCATTAAAGCTCTGAAGGATAAAAATTTGTACCATAAAATTTGGCAAGCTTATGCAGCCTTATTGCCTGTTAAAACAGTAGGTGTTATGGGAGATAATAGAACATATGAATATATGTGTTTATTAAGAGCAATTACCTCTGAAGATGGCATGACAGCAGATTTTTTTGAATTTGATAAAACTTTTATGCAGTTAGTTTCAAACCAAATAGTTAATAATATTAGAGGAATTAACAGAGTTGTTTATGATATTACTTCTAAGCCTCCAAGTACTATTGAATTAGAATAATAAGTAATTATAAAATAAGATTATTTATGAAATATTTACACACAATGATTAGAATCACCAATATTGAAGATTCTTTAAAATTTTTTTGTGAAGGATTGGGACTAAAAGAAACAAGAAGAATGGAAAATGAAAAGGGTAGATACACTTTAATTTTTCTTTCAGCCCCAAAAGATGAAGGTGCAGAAATCGAGTTAACTTATAATTGGGATGGAGATAATTTAGGAGAAGGCTCAAGAAATTTTGGTCATCTAGCTTATAGAGTAGAAAATATTTATGAAACTTGTCAAAAATTAAAAGATATGGGTTATATAATTAATAGACCACCAAGAGATGGCCATATGGCTTTTGTACGCTCACCAGATCAAATTTCTATTGAAATTCTTCAAGAAGGAAATTTAGAACTCAAAGAACCTTGGGTTTCTATGAAAAATAATGGTTCTTGGTAAAACTTATTAATGTTTTCAAAAATAAACGAATTTAAATTAAAAAAAAATAAAGTTAAAATTATTTGTCTTACAGCTTATTCAAAAAATATTGCACAAATAATAGACAAACATACTGATCTGATTTTGGTAGGAGACTCACTTGGATCAGTTCTATATGACTTTAAATCAACAAGAAGTGTAACTTTAGATATGATGATTGAACATTCAAAAAGTGTAAGAAAAGGAATTTCAAATAGCTTGATGGTAGTTGATATGCCATATAATACATATAACAACCCATCCCAAGCTTTAAAAAATTGTAAAAAAGTTATGAAATTAACAAAATGTGATGCTGTTAAAATTGAGGGTGGATTAAAAATAATTAAAATTATTAAACATTTAATAAATAATAAAATTCCAATTGTGGGCCATCTTGGAATATTGCCCCAATCAACAAAAGGTAAATTTAAATCTAAGGGTAAGTCCCCAAAAGAAAAAAATGAAATAATTAGAGACTGTGAATTATTAGAAAAAGCAGGAGTTTTCTCAATAGTTTTAGAGTGTATTGAAAGTAAATTAGCCAAACAAATAACTAATTTAATTAAAATTCCTACTATCGGAATAGGATCGTCAAATAATTGTGATGGTCAAATATTAGTAATAGATGATTTGTTGGGGTTAACAAATTCAAAAATGAAATTTGTAAAAAAGTTTGCTGATGCAAAAAAATTAGTAAATGATGGTGCTAAAAAATTTAAAATTGAAGTAAAATCTAAAAGATTTCCAACAAAAAAATATTCATACTAAAAATATTTAATATATCTTTGATTAATATTTAGAATTTCTAAATCTACCAATCCACCAATTATTAGCTGTATAGCAACTATCAAAATAAAAAACAATCCTACATAAGCAATCCAAAGATGTTTTTGAATATAATTAGCCAAGTATGTTGCAAGCGCTCCAGTCAATACCACAGATAAAACAAGGCCGAAAATCATAAAACCAAAATGACCTTTTGCTGCCCCAACCACGCCAATAACGTTGTCAAAACTAATAGTTATGTCTGCAAATAAAACTTTATAAATACTTGCAATAAAAGAAGGTTCTTTTGATTTTTTTTTTGATATTTTAATATTTTTAATTTCAAATAAATCTTTTCTTAAATCATTAACTATCCAAATTAGTAAAAGGCCACCAAGAATTTTGATAAAATAAAATTTAAATAAATATGTAGCAAACATTGCAAAAACTATTTTAAAGATTAAAGCTCCAACTACTCCCCAAAAAATTATTTGTTTTCTATTTTTTGGAACAAAGTTTGCTGCTATTAATCCAATGATAATTGCATTATCCGCTGCCAAGATAATATCAATAAATATAATTTGTAGTAAAATAAGACCTTCTTCAATCACAAATACTATATATATATTTAAAGTTTTAATTTGTAAATTTTAATTTAAAATAAATAGTATGAAAAAAATATTTAAAAATAAGTTTAAAAACCAAATTCTATTTTCTAACAGTGAGTTTTACTCAAGAGTTAAAAAAGTCAAACTTCGAATGCAAAAAAAAAAAATTGATCTTTTACTAGTTTCTAGCCCAGCAAATCAATTTTATCTAACTGGTTATGATGGATGGTCATTTTACACTCCTCAAATGGTATTAATATCATTAAATGAGCCAGAACCTTATTGGATTGGAAGACAAATGGACTCTGTAGGAGCAAAATTTACTTCATTTTTAAGTAAAAAAAATATTATTCCTTATCCCGATTCATATGTTGCTTCTAGCATCAAGCATCCAATGAATTTTTTAGTAGATTTTATAAAAAAAAAGAAATGGCACAACAAAAATATAGGTGTAGAAATGGATGATTATTAT
>MDSV01097657.1_pt1 | contig 11738 bp, 8 predicted proteins | sample 810851 | NCBI WGS metagenome assembly MDSV01 (sample SAMN05326640, study PRJNA326480) | marine metagenome | isolation source: seawater | place: Atlantic Ocean: North East | collected 2012 | reverse complement strand
GAAAAGTTTACGGTCAGAGCGAGAAGAGCGTGGGCCCAGAAAGGCCATATGTAACCAAATGCCGCGGGCAACCCGAAGGCGATAAAAAATAATTGCACTATTAGGGGGGTATTCCGAATGAAGTCTACATAGGCGGCCGCGAACCGATCCAGGATCGGCACTTGCCAATACCTTACCGATGCCAGTACCAGAGCTAGCGCTACCCCTAAAAGACCGGCCGCGATCGTAAGCCCCGCGGAGATCAAAATACCGTCGAAGAGCAGTCCTAGGTATTCACTAGAACGATAAATTTCGAAGAACCGTAAGTTATCCATTAGGCTCACTTATTTCTTTGTTGATACGACCTAGCCAAAACCATGCCACCCCTTTGGACCTATTATTTGATTCCAATTTGAGAAACTAAGCACCGTTTTGGTGCAATTGTCCGCAAATGTCAAACCAGAAGAGTGCAAATGCGGCTGGTTTTGAGTGAAGTCAATGAAGACCAATTGCCACAACTCAGAATCCGAAAGACGATCCGCCGCGAGACCATGATTCTTGACATTTCTTCTGTGTCACTGTCAGCTACAAACTGATGAAAGTACACAGCCTTAGACAATGTAGACGACACACTGGGTCGGTCGCGGTCGTGATTGCCCTGCTAGCATTTATTTGTACGTCGATGGTGTTGGCGTCTGAATTGACTGGACGACTAATAATCGTCTCTTCTTTCCCAGAGACGGTGTTTAACCGATTCAAATCAGCGTTCGAAGCGAAAAACCGAGGCCTCAAGGTCCACGTGCGCTCAAAGAAAACTTCCGCCGCCATTTCATTTGTCCAAGAAGCAAAGGCGGAATCTGTCGATCTACTGTGGTTATCTGCCCCCGACGCTTTTGAAGTTCTGAAAAAATCTGGACACCTAGCTCAAGCCTTCGAGGTGCCTGTAGAAAAAATTCAGAAAATCGGAGGTTACCCGATCGATGATCCGGCAGGTTACTACCGGGGTTTCGCAGTGTCGGGGTACGGGATCATGTGGAATAGAGCCTACCTACACCGACATGGGCTGCCGGAGCCACAGGGGTGGACAGATCTTCGCAATCCTGAATTCATGGGGCACCTCGGGATCTCAGCACCCTCTCGCTCAGGGAGCATGCATCTTATTATCGAGACGATTCTCCAGGGCCAAGGTTGGACGGAGGGCTGGGCAACCATCATGGAAATCGCAAGTAACCTAGCGACCGTCACGGCACGAAGCTTCGGTGTTCTTGATGGTGTAAAAAGAGGTCGGTTCGGCGCAGGCCCTGTGATTGATTTCTTTGGCCTATCAGCGATGGCTACAGATCCCGCGATAGGATTTACATATCCCGACAATACGGTCTTCCTACCCGCCAATATTGCAATCGCCAAGGCGAGGCAAAATCCAGAGGCCGCTCGAGCTTTTGTTGACTTCATTCTTTCATCTGAGGGTCAACGAATCCTCCTAGAGCCGGAGATCAGCAGGTTACCGGTAGATCACAGCATTTATGAAAGCGTCGAGCAAGGCTATCCAAACCCGTTTGAGGAGAAATTGATCAGGAAAGGGATTACATTTGATACAGAACTATCTCGTACCCGATACCATTTGGTGAATTCGCTTTTCGATACAATGATCACGTACCGACTGAGAGCTTATACAAATACATGGAGAGTATTGCGAGAGGCCGAAGTAGTTTCGTCGAAAAAAAGTAACTCTTTTGAACTAGCGCAACTGAAGCAGGCTCGACGCCTTCTGACCCGCGTACCTGTCTCTGAAGAGCAGGCGAACGATCCCAATTTCTCCAGGGAATTTGTTCGTCGTAAGCCCGGTCTGCCGGTACCTGTCCGTCAAGTTGAGCTGGAGCAGGAATGGACTAATTTCGCTCTCGTTAACCAATCTAAGGCCCTCAATTTATCTCAAAAAATAATCGATAACTCATCCGCTGATAATCCCGTGCTGCAATGACACGCATATTTCAATTCACCGGTATCAGAGGACGACTTTTTTTAGCATTTGGAAGTGTGGCGGCAATGACTGCTGTAGCTACAGTCATTGCCTGGATCTCCTTCGGTGGCGTTGGGGATAGCCTCAAAAGGATCGTGACAGACAACATACCAACGGTGGTATTGGCTGCAAGCCTTGCAGAGCAGAGTGGGATAATCACAGCAACTGCGCCGGCTCTTGCCGCTGCTGAGAGTGAGGCGGACCGGGCACGAGCCTGGACAATTCTTTCTCAGAATCTTAAGAGCATGGATAGCATGCTATCGGGTGTGGATGCTGTTGTTCTGAGTAATGAAGCGAAGACGTTAATTCGTACAATTATTGACGAATTACAGGCGAACCTGAGAGCTCTAGATACTAACGTTCGGAAGCGGTTCTGGTTTCAGAATCGCAACGCAGAGCTCGTCGATCGCCTTAGGTGGGCGCACGCTAACTTCCTAGATGAAGTTGAGCCAATGATTGAAGATGCACGGTTCCGGATCGAGCTGGCAGTAGATTCGGCAGAGACCAGAGATGGTGAGAGAGCTTTTGACCCGAACTTACCTGTAGAGACCAGACGGCAGGCGGCTCTGCTTCGTCTAAATGCCGCCGGAAATTTAAGCGTGGGCTTGATAGCGCGAGCTGCTAGCTTACCTGACCTGAGCGCCTTGAACGATACCTCCCTCTTTTTGAGCGAGGTACAGGATCGAGCCAGCTCCGATATGAATCAGCTCAAATCACTGCCGGAGGCGTTATCTCTCAGCCAATCTTTCCAAGATATTTTAGCTTTCGCGGCAGGGCAAAATAACCTCTTCCAGTTACGACGAGACGAATTGACGACACTGGCAGAGGGTCAGAAGTTAGTCTCTACAAATCGTCAATTAGTGAACCAACTTCAAAATTTTATTTCAGAGCGCGTTGAGGCTGGAAAGATTACTTCTATAGAGGCCGCGCGACAGTCCGACACATCCATCGAAAATGGAAAACTTCTTTTACTCGCGGTTGCTGGGATAAGTCTTATTGTGGCCGTGCTAGTGGTCTGGCTATATGTTGGTCGCAATCTAGTTCGTCGTATCACTTCACTCGATGAAGCCATGCGACAAATTGCTGAAGGCAAGTTAGACACTCACATTGCCACACAAGGGAGAGACGAAATATCTGAGATGGCAGTGGCCCTACAAACGTTTCGTGACACCCTCGCAGAAACGCAGGCGGAACTTATTCAGGCAGGTAAACTAGCCGCCCTGGGCCAGCTAGCTGCGGGCGTTGCGCATGAATTAAACCAACCGTTGGCCGCTATTAGGTCCTACGCTCACAATACAAATCGCCTGATTGAAAAAAACGAGATGGATCAGGCAAGAGCTACCCTAAACCGGATTTCGGGTCTGGTGGAGCGCATGGGTGGAACGGTCAACCATTTGCGGAATTTGGCGCGCCGTTCGAGTAACACACTTGAGACCGTGGATCTCGGAAAGACCTGCGACGACGCTTTGCAACTGCTGGAAGGTCGTATTCGTGATGCGGGTATTGCTGTCGTCTCGAAGTTAAACCACGAAATCTGGAAAGTCAGGGCCGATGCTATCCGTCTGGAGCAAGTAATCATCAATCTCGTTGGCAATGCCATTGACGCTATGATCGGGACCACCGACCCACGGTTAGTGATAAGCGCCGAGGAGTCTGATTCTAAGATCTCGTTAATTATACAAGACAGTGGCGCCGGCATCGCGAACGATGATTTGGGTCATATTTTTGATCCATTCTTTACCACCAAGAGTCCTGGTGATGGTGTCGGCCTCGGCCTCGCGATCTCATTTAATATCGTAAAAGACTTCGGCGGCTCAATGCGAGCAAGCAGTGAGCCCGACGGACTTACGACCTTCCGCGTCACTTTAAACAAAGCAGAACAATATGATGGATAGAAAATGATCACGAAACAACACAGACCAGTGATCTTCATCGATGACGATGAAGAGGTCAGAATATCCGGAGCCCAAGCTCTAGAATTGGAAGGTTTCGAGGTGATCGCGTTAGATTCTGCGCACGCTGCCCTCGAACACATCTCAGTCACCTGGCCAGGTATTATCGTTAGCGATGTAAAGATGCCCACCATGAGTGGCATGGATTTGTTAGATAGAGTAACGACGATAGATCAAGACCTTCCCGTCGTTCTCATCACGGGTCATGGCGATATCTCACTGGCCGTAGAAGCGATTCACGCGGGCGCTTACGACTTTATAGAAAAGCCGGCTGATATGGAGCGTCTTATTGATACAGTCCATCGTGCCCTAGAAAAGCGTGCCCTGATTCTGGAGAATCGGATGCTCCGACAAAGGTCCGGAAATCTGGGTAATGAGATCGAGGGTCGGATAATTGGTATTACGCCTGCCATCATGACTCTGCGGCAAACCACACTAGATCTAGCCGATACAGATGTTGATGTATTGATCCTTGGCGAGACGGGCACGGGAAAGGAACTGGTAGCAAGGTGCTTGCATGATTTCGGTTCGAGGCGCAAGTCGCGGTTTGTTGCATTGAATTGTGGAGCACTCCCGGAGTCAGTAATTGAGAGTGAGCTCTTTGGTCATGAGGCTGGCGCCTTCACTGGGGCAACCAAGCAACGAATTGGCAAAATTGAATACGCCGAGGGGGGCACCCTCTTTCTAGACGAAGTCGAGAGCATGCCGCCAGCCATCCAGGTCCGTTTGCTACGTGTATTACAAGAGCGAAAAATAGAACGCCTCGGTGGTAATGATTCTATCGCAGTGGATATACGAGTTATTGCCGCTACCAAAGAGAGTTTGCTCGACTTATCGACCGATGGATCATTTCGTGAAGATCTTTATTACCGTCTGCACGTGGCTAGCTTAAGCTTACCGCCGTTGCGAGATAGACCCGAAGATATCCCGATTCTATTCTCCCTATTCGTCGAAAACGCAAGTGAACGATTCCGTCGACCGTTGCCCGAACTGGATGACACAATGATGCGCTATTTATTGGCTCAGTCATGGGCTGGTAATGTTCGCGAGCTCAGGAACGTAGCCGAACGATTTGTTCTTGGCATGCCAGTATCGGGAGCTCATGACAGCACTCCACAAAACCAGAAAGAGCCTGAGGTGCTAACAGACAAGATATCCGCCTTTGAGCGCGAGACTATACGAGCGGCAATGATTCGAAACTCTGGACGCGTTGGTAAGACCGCGGAAGCGTTAGGGATTCCCAGAAAACGACTCTATCTCCGGATGCAAAAGTATGGCTTAGACCCGGACCAATTTAAGTAACACCAGTTAAATTATTTTGTGTCAAAATTGACTCACACTGAGTGAAAAAAGGATCAAAAAATACCTTACTTATTAGATCATCTCTCACAAAGATCCGCGCGGTTAAGGGATTTCCCGTCCCCTACTCTGCTGGCACACGCTTTGCAAACTTCTTAAGGCAGCCTCAACCCGGTGGGTTCAGGTGGTCTATAAAAATAAGGAGATGTTTTATGAAACGCGCACACGTGCTCGGTGCTGCTGCAATCGTTCTGTCAGCAGCCTCAATCCCCGCTTACGCCCTCAGCGGCAAGCTCACTATCGTAACGTCATACCCGACTGATACGACAGCAACATTCGAAAAGGCATTCGAAAAAAAATATCCCGGTGTCGACGTGGAAATGCTAAAAAAGAAGACTACCGCTGGAATAAAATACCTACAGGAGACTTCAGACAATAACCAGGCCGACATGTTCTGGGCGTCTGCGCCTGATGCCTTTGAAGTCCTTAAAGGGGACGACTTACTAGTTAAGTATGACGTTAAGGTTGGCGGAATACCCGAGAAGGTCGGTTCATTCCCGATAAATGATCCCGAGGGATACTACAAAGGCTTCGCTGCATCCGGCTACGGAATCATGTGGAACGAGCGGTACCTTAAGGCGAAAAAGCTTCCACCCCCAATGGAATGGGCAGACCTAAAGAAGCCGATCTATCACGGACACTCTGGTATGAGCGCCCCATCACGCTCCGGTACGACACACCTCACTGTTGAGACTGTGCTACAGGGTATGGGATGGAAAGACGGCTGGGCCGAATGGAAAGAAATCGCGGGTAACTTTAAGACGGTAACCGAGCGGAGTTTCGGTGTCCCAGATGGCGTCAACTCAGGATCATTTGGTGCAGGCATCGTCATCGACTTCTTTGGGTTGTCATCACAAGCCTCTGGGTTCCCTGTAGGCTTTAACTATCCTAAGGTAACGACCCTAGTACCGGCGAATATAGCGATAGTGAAGAATGCTCCCAACGCAGAGGCGGCGGCAGCCTTCATCGAGTTTATTCTTTCGACAGAGGGTCAGGAATTGTTACTCGATCCAAAGATCCGCCGTCTGCCGGTGAACCCTGCCACTTACGCCAAGGCACCTAAAGATTTTCCTAATCCTTTCAAGGATAAGACCATAGGAGCTGCCGTCAAATTTGACCTCGCACTATCAAAGGGAAGATACAACGTCATTAATTCATTATTTGATGTGATGATCACATATCGGCTGGATGAGCTACGTGGCGCTGTCAAGGCAATCCAAGACGCAGAGGCCAAGCTTGCAGGTAATAATAATGCTGACGCGGCCAAGTTAATCGCCGAGGCACGCGCGTTGGTCAATGAAGTACCTGTTACCGAGGCACAGGCTAGCGAGGACGACTTCAATAATATCTTTAAGAAGAAACGTAAGAAGGCGACCACAAAAGTGACGGGTCGGCAGGCAGAAATAGAAAGCGAATGGGATAGTATGGTTGTGGCTAACTACGCCAAGGCCAAAGAACTGGCTGATAAAGCCGCTTCTATGCTTTAACCATTGGCTTACTAGACGGAACTGCCACCTCGAGGTGGCAGTTCTTTACAACTTTCATTTTCCGACCGAGGGTTTCGTTGAAAACTTCTACATTAACAGCCTTTTCTTCAGTAGAACGAGGGCCAGCGATTGCCGGTCTGATGATCGCGTTTTTCTTGCTGTTGTTCCTGATTGTGCCCGTAGGTCAGGTTATATTCGTGGCTTTTCAGGATCCGAATACAGGCGCATTTACGCTTATCAACTTCGCTGATTTCTTCGGTAATTCCCTGTTCGTGGAATCGTTCTTCAATTCATTCTATGTGGCAAGTATGTCGGTGATAGTGGCATCGATCATTGCCATGCCCCTTGCCTATTTTACAACCCGGTTTAATTTTAGTGGCGCTCTGCTAATCCAAACCCTCGGAATTATTCCTTTAATTATGCCGCCATTTGTTGGTGCTGTGGCTATGCAGTTACTTTTTGGTTCAAACGGCTCGATCAATCTTTTGCTAGAAGAGCATCTAGGATTCACGATTCCATTTATGGAAGGTTTAAACGGGGTTATATTGGTCGAGAGTGTTCACTACTTTCCCTTTATTTTAATTAACTTGTCAGCGGCTCTAAACAATATTGACCGAGCAATGGAGGAGTCCGCGCAGAATCTTGGAGCGCACGGTACACGTCTATTTCGGCGGATCGTATTCCCTCTGGCCATGCCCGGCTATGTAGCAGGCGCTGCTTTAGTTTTTATCAAAGTATTCGACGATCTTGGGACACCACTCCTCCTCAATATCAATAACATGCTCGCACCTCAGGCCTATCTGCGTATATCGTCGATAGGAATCGCGGACCCTATGGGCTACGTAATCTCTGTCATTTTGGTCGGCTTTTCACTGCTTTCGCTCTGGATATCTCTGCTCGCACTCAAGGACAAGGATTACGCTACCGTTCAGAAAGGTGGAGGCGGCTTGATGCGACGCGATCTCCGCACCTGGGAAAAAATTGGATGTTACGGGGTGGTCATTCTTATTTTACTTCTCGTGTTGTCACCCCACATTGGACTGACGCTCCTCTCTTTCGGGACAGTTTGGTCGTTTGCGGTTATTCCCGACGGGTTCACCTTCGATCACTACACGACTGTATTCGATACCGCGTCACAATACATAACCAATACGCTCCTTTACGCGGGTATCGCCGCCCTTCTTGATGTGGTTCTTGCCACAAGTATTGCGTACATTGTCTGGCGCACGAAGCTCGTTGGACGAAAATGGCTGGATTATGGTGCCACCGCCGCACTTGCAGTGCCGGGGGTCGTGCTGGGAATCGGTTATCTCCGCACTTACCACAGTTTCGATGTCCCTATCATCAACGAACCACTCGCATCGTGGTGGGTCATTATTGTAATTGCCATGACAATCCGCCGGCTACCCTACGCTCTTAGAGCCTGCGTCGCTGCCATTCAACAGGTCAGTGTCATGCTTGAGGAAGCAGCCGAAAACTTAGGAGCAACCAAAGGACGTACGGTTTGGCGAATCGTTGTGCCGCTGATGTCTGGCGGTATCCTTGCCGGATTCGTCACTAGCTTCGCGACCGCGTCTGTTGAGTTGTCAGCCACCATTATGCTTGTTGCAAAAGATTCTGATGCACCACTCGCCTTTGGTATCTATGAATTTATGCAGTCCACATCTGGACGGGGACCAGGAGCAGCGCTAGGAATTATCGCAGTGCTATTCGTCGGGATTGGTACCTATTTTTCCCATGTGATCATCGAACGCAGTAAAAAACTACGTGAGTCAAATTCAATTGTCGCGGAAGGAGGCACCACATGACCGCCAATATCGGAAATTCCGCTGGAGTTGTGATAGACGACCTCAATCTCTCCTTTGGTGAAACACATGTCCTGAAAGGAGTGAATCTGAGCATTGAGGCGGGAGAATTTTTCGCCTTCCTAGGCCCTTCAGGTTCAGGTAAATCAACATTATTGCGAGCGATCGCTGGTTTTGGACCGCGGCCAACGGGACAAATTCTGATTGACGGTGAAGATATCGCTGACCAACCGCCCTGGAAGCGAAATGTGGGTATGGTATTTCAGAGTTATGCGCTGTGGCCTCACATGACCGTTCATAGGAATGTCGCTTTTGGTCTAGAAGAACGGGGCGTTCCTGCCCCCGAAATTAAGCGCCGAGTAGACGCGGCTCTTGACATGGTAGGACTGATTGATCTCGCGGAGCGACGGCCTTCCCAATTATCAGGGGGCCAACAGCAGCGGATAGCACTAGCCAGAACCGTTGTTGTTGAGCCCAAAGTATTGCTGCTAGACGAGCCACTTTCAAATCTGGACGCCAATTTACGTGTACAGATGCGTCGCGAAATCCGTGACCTGCAAAAAGAGCTTAGGCTAACCACGATCTTTGTGACCCATGATCAAGAAGAGGCTAATACTACTTCCGACAGGATGGCGGTCCTTGATGAAGGCGTGATCCAACAGGTCGGTGCCCCGGTCGAGCTTTACGATAAACCCAGTAATCTTTTTGTGGCTAACTTTTTAGGTACCGCTAATGTTTTGCAGGGCGCGATGTCTATAGGGAAGGATAGCAAATGCACGTTTCAGTCAGAAAACGGCGTTGCAATAAATCTTGGCGCCCAGCCACAGAATGAAGGTGCGGTGGTATTTCGCCCACAAAACGTCCGTATATCGAAGGTTGGAACAAACTGTAAAGCGGGTAACGTGCAATTTCAGGGTACCGTGGGGCACGTGGAGTTTCATGGGAATATTGTCCGATATGGCGTCGACGTGAGTGGACACCTAATCTTGATCGATGAAACACATCAGCGTGGTTCGACGCTGTTCGATATTGGTACATCCGTAGACCTTCAGGTAAAGCAAGGTCAAATCATGGTCGTGCCTGGTCATTAATCTAGATTTATTTTAGAAAACGGCCCCTAATTAAGGATCGCATCGCAAACAATCCCAGTAACGGTCCGGGAATAAGGAGCCAGACAACGTATACGCCGAGCACGTCGATCCATCCAGTTAATAGAATGATCGAGCCGATCGAGATGAGGAACCCGATACTGTTCTGGATCGATAACGCACTTCCCACTAGTTCCGGAGAACAAGCTTTTGAAGAAATTGCAGAAAACTGAGCCGAGTCTGCGATCACAAAGAAACCCCAGACAGCTAAAACAATGATTGCCAGCCACTTAAAACCTATCAGGAAAGGATAGAGCACACAAAGTAGGCCTGAAATTGCGAGTGATATAAAAGCAACACAACCACTACCCCAGATCCGACTCATAAGGCCACCCCAAACGGCCCCACAGAAGCCAATACCGATCACTCCAAAGGACCACGCGGAAATCTCCTTCGTTGTTGCGTGCGGCATTACGCCAGCGACCAGCCAAGGCACCAAGGTCCAGAACGCGTAGAGCTCCCACATGTGTCCAAAATAACCACAAGCCGAGGCACGGAACTGCGCGATCCGAAAATTTTGGAATACTGCACCCCAACGGAAAGAGCGAAGGAATTGGACTCCAAACGGCCCCTCCCCAATCCGTTGGACTAGTAATCCCCCCGACACCGCGAGGAAAGAGACAAGTACGAGGGTAATACGCCAGTCTGGCGACCAGTTAATCGAACTCAGGAGATGCGGCGATGCGGTACCGAGCGTCAGCATTCCCACTACTAGCCCCAACCCGAGTCCCGGAAGATTGGGCGACCAGCTCACGATCAACTTCATTCCGACCGGGTAAATCCCGGCAAGACAGACGCCAATAATAAATCGATAGAGCAAGCCATGTGACAGTTCAAAGGCATAGTAGGCGAACAAAATATTCGCTATGGCCCCTAATACCGAGGCCCACAAAAATATCTGAGATGGTTTATATTTGTCAGCCAGATTAGAAACTGCGAGTCCCATCGTTCCTGCAATAAATCCAGCCTGAACTGCGCTAGTCAATAGCCCAAGATCCGAGGATTGGAGGCCCCAGGCATCCGTCAGATCGACAGAGACACCATTAACGCTGAACCAAAGTGTACATCCTAAAAACTGTGCGAAGGCGATACCGATAACCTGACGCATTTCTATTCCTTCTATCCGAGCTAAATAGGCGTTCAAGAAGAGTATCCTTGATTTTGGGAATAAAATTGGCAAGGATCCACGATAACCACCACCCTCCATTGACCAAACAGATGTAAGAGGCTATTCTGAATTCTGAATTCGGAACGCGATCAAGGTAAACAATGCAGGTCCAGAGATATGATCTTGTCGACCAGGTCTATGAAGCGATCAGGAAACAGATCCTTACCGGCGCCCTTAACCCAGAGTCACCGCTTCGGCAGGAAGAACTTGCGGAGCAACTTGGGGTCAGCCGTCAGCCGATAAGTCACGCGCTTGTGTTGCTGGAACGTGAGGGGCTGGTCTCTGACTATGGCCGCAAGGGTAAGATGGTTGCCCCTATTATACCGGAGCACCTGAGGGACCTGTATCAGGTCCGTGGCGCCATCGATGGGCTCGCTGCGCATCTGTGCGCGCAACGTATCGACAGCGAACTCGAGGACCTCCTGAGCAAGCTGATAGATCAGGGTAACTCAGCCTCACTTGATGGATCGATTCAATCACTCGCGCTGGCTGATATCGCGTTCCATCGGGCACTCTATGAGCAGTCCGGAAATCCAGAGATCACCAGGCTGGCCGACCAATCATGGAGCCATATGGTGAGATCAATGCACCAGGTACTTGAGAATTACGATATTCGGTCCGGGATCTGGGATGAGCATCGCCTCATAGCAGAAGCGATTATCAGTGGAGACCCTGAGCTGGCGCGTAACAGAGCAAGCGAGCACGCCTACTCGGCCGGTCAGCTTACATATCGGTGGCTGACAGGGCCCTAGATAAGAAAGAGGAAACATATATGGAACTGACGCAGGAACAACTAGAACAATTCGATCGCGAGGGCTAT
>MDSV01088747.1_pt1 | contig 11740 bp, 13 predicted proteins | sample 810851 | NCBI WGS metagenome assembly MDSV01 (sample SAMN05326640, study PRJNA326480) | marine metagenome | isolation source: seawater | place: Atlantic Ocean: North East | collected 2012 | reverse complement strand
TTCCTATAAATTTATTTTCTAAATGAAAATAGGAATAGTTGATTATGAGTTAAATAATATTAACTCAGTTAAAAATGCATTGGATAGAATAGACTGTGAAAATCTTGTTATCAAAAAATTAAAAGATTTTAAATTAGTTGATGCAATCATTTTACCAGGTGTAGGATCATATGGTGAAGCTATTTCAAAATTGAATAATTCTAAAATGTCTGAAAAAATTTATAACGAGGCTATAGTTAAAAAAAAACCTTTTTTAGGTATCTGTTTAGGTATGCAGTTAATGTCCACAAATGGATATGAAGGAGGTTTTTTTAAAGGACTAAATTTAATAAAAGGAGATGTAAAAAAAATAAATGTTAAAAAAAAACTAAAGCTTCCCCATGTAGGATGGAATAATATTAAAATCATTAAAGAAAATCCTCTGTTTGAAAATATTAAAGATAACTCATGCTTTTATTTTGTGCATTCTTATAGTTATAATTGTAACAAGAGTAATATAACTTCGACAGCAAATTATAGTACATCTGTTATATCCTCTATACAAAAAAAAAAAATATTTGGAGTTCAATTTCATCCAGAAAGAAGTCAAAAAAATGGAGAAATTTTAATTTCTAATTTTATAAAATTCTGTAACAAATCTTATGCTTAAAAAGAGGTTAATAGCTTCATTAATAATAAAAGATGGAATGTTAGTCCAAAGTATAAATTTTAAAAATTATTTACCTATCGGAAACCCAAAATATACCATAGAACTTATTTCTAAGTGGGATGTTGATGAAATTATTTTAATTGATATAGATTGCACACCTAAAAATAAAAAATTTGATTTAAAAAAATTATCTGAATTTGCAAAGTTTACTTCCGTTCCATTGACAGTTGGAGGAGGAATTAAAAATATTAATGATGTAAAAAAAATAATTTCTGCAGGAGCAGATAAAGTTTGTATAAATAGTATAATTTTTAAAAATTTTAATTTTATAAGTGAAATATCTAATTCTTTTGGCTCTCAATGTGTTGTTGTATGCCTAGATATAAAAAAAAATAATTCTGAGTATAAAATTTATACTAATCAGGGAAAAACTTTGGTTAATGAAAATATATACCTTTTTATAAAGAAAATTACTAATGCGGGTGCAGGAGAAATTTTACTTAATTTTATAGATAGAGATGGTAAAAAAAATGGTTTCGATACAAACTTTTTAAAAAAAATATGTCTTAAGTCAAAAACTCCTATTATTGCAATGGGTGGTGCTGGGAAATATTCAGATTTTGTGAAACCTTTCATTAAAACGGAGGTATCTGCTCTAGCTGCTGCAAATATATTTCATTTTACTGAACACAGTACAATTTTAGCAAAAGCTAATATGTATAGAAATGGAATTGATGTAAGATTGAATAATGATGCTAGTTATAGATATAGAAATTTTGATAAAATGGGTAGATTATTAGCATTAAATGCAAAAAAATTATCAAAACTTTTACTAAAACCTTATTCAAAATAAATATGAACTATTGTTCTAGATGCTTATATCCTTCAAATCATCCCTATGGAATTGTTTTTAATGAAAATAATTTGTGTTCTGGATGCATTGTTCATGACGAAAAAAATGTAATAAATTGGAAAAAAAAATTTCAAATTTTAAAAAAATTAGTTTGGGAATATAAAAAAAGGAATAGTGGTCAAAATTTCGATTGTATTGTTCCAGTAACAGGAGGTTCAGATAGTTTTTTTATACTTCATACTGTAAAAAAAATTTTGGGACTAAATCCATTGTTAGTCAATTATAACTCACACTTTAATACAAAAATTGGAATTAGAAATTTATCAAGATTAGTTACCTCTTTTGATTGTGATATGGTTACTTCTACACTATCTCCTGATTTATTAAAAAAAATAACAAGACATACACTAAAAAAATATGGCACAATGTACTGGCAAGTTCTTTCTGGATTTACAACTTTTCCAGTTCAAACTGCTGTGAAGTACAAAATTCCATTAATAATATGGGGTGTTCATGGCTGGTCGGAGCAAACAGGAATGTTTTCGCATCATGATCAAGCTGAAATGACACAAAGATGTAGAAGAGAACACGCTCTATTAGGTATAAAAGCTGAAGATTTAATCGATAAAAAATCAAAAATATCAAGACGTGATATCCAGCCTTTTATTTACCCTTACGATAACGAATTAGAAGCAGTTGGAGTAAGAGGGTTATATTTAAGTAATTTCATACGATGGGACTCGAAAAAGCATCATGAAAAAATGATTAAGATTTATCATTATGAAACTGAGGAACAACAAAGAACATTTAATTCTTATGAAGACGTACATTGTATGCATTCCGCTGGTATACATGATTATATTAAATTTCTTAAATTAGGTTATTCAAAAGTCCATGACCACGCAACACGAGAAATAAGACTTCAAAGAATGACTAGATCAGAGGGGATCAGAATGGTTAAAAAGTATATGTATAAAAAGCCTAAAGATATTAAGATTTTTTCAGAATGGATAGAATTACCAGAAAAAAAAATTTTTGATCAAATAAATAAATTCAGAGACAAAAAAATTTGGCGGTATCAAAATAATCAGTGGAAACTTTTAGATTGTGTTTCTAAACACAAGGAAAATAAGTTTAATGCAAAAGTTAAATTGAGAATTAAAGAAGATTGTAAATTTATTCAAACAAAATTAAATGAAGAAAAAACTTTTAATGAAAAAAACTATACATTAATGGGAAGAAGTTATTACGATAAAAATAATTATGGAGCTGTTAAAGACAAACCCTAAGTAAAATTATGAATTATTGTAAAAAATGTGTAATGCCTGATACAAAACCAGGTTTAAAATTTGATACCTCAGGAGTTTGTTTTGCATGCATAAATGCAGAGAACAAAACTAAAATAAATTGGGAAAAAAGGAATAAGATTCTTCATGAAATATGTAATGAAATAAGAGGCAAAAATAAAAATGGCTATGATTGTGTTGTTCCAGTTAGTGGTGGAAAAGATAGTATGTATCAGACTTATATGATGAGTAAAATTTATAATTTAAAAGTACTTGCTGTCAGTGTTCCACAACATTGTCAAACCGAGGAAGGCATTGAAAATTTAAATTCACTGGTCACAAATTTAAATGTAGATTTAATTAAGGTAACTATAAGACATGAAACCCATAAAAAATTAAGACTTATTGGCTTGAAAGAAATGGGAAACCCAAGTTATTCAGAGCATAAATCAGTATTTGCTGGTGTAACTAGAGTAGCTTTAAATTTTAAAGTTCCATTAGTAGTTTGGGGGGAAGATATAGGAGTTGAATTTGGAGGCAATGTAGATAAAAAATCTTCTAAAGAAGGTTTAGCAGATGACCTTATAAATAACGATTTGTTTGCTGATATTTCTTTTTCTGAGTTTGTTAAAAATAGAATTCCTAAAAATGAATTATATTTTTATAATCATCCAGATATAAAAGAATTTAAAAATCATAAAGTAAAAACAATATATCTAAGTCATTTTCATAATTGGGATGGTTACAAAAATTTTAAACTCGCCATGAAATTTGGATTTACTGGTAGAAAAAAAGGTCCTTTATCAGGAAATATTTTAAACTATGACAATATTGATGAAAAATTATGTGAAATGCACATATGGATTAAGATGCTTAAGTATGGCTTTTGGAGACCAACAGACCAATCTTGCTACCATATTTGGAATAGAAGAATGACTAGAGAGGAAGGTGTAGAAAATGTTTTGAAAAAACAATATGAGTTTCCCTATGAGTATCTTAAAGATTTTTTAGATTACCATTCTTTAAAAGAGGGAGAATTAATGGATGAATTGGAGAATTGGAGAAATAAAGATATTTGGATAAAAAGAAATAGAAAATGGAGATTAAAAAACGAAATTTCATAAAAAAATATTAATAACTGGTGGAACAGGATTTATTGGAAAAAATCTAATTAAAAAATTAGATTTAAAAAAAAAATTATAAAATTTTTATAGTCTCAAGAAAAAAATTAAGATCAAAACATAAAAATATAGAGTATATACAGCATGATCTAACCAAGGGAGTTATTCACAAAATCAAAGAACTAGAAATAGATTTTATAATTCATCTTGCAGGAAAAACATATAGCGTGAATTCTTCTAATAGAGAGTATATTAAGAAAAATTTTATAACTACACTTAATCTACTCAAAAGTATTAACAAGAAAATTGAAAAACTGATATTTATTTCATCCCAATATGTTTATGGAAATTATAACTCTACAAATTTACTTGAAAAAACTAGACTTGATACAAAACACAGTTTTTATGGAAAAAGCAAAATAAATTGTGAAAAAATAATTAGAAAATATTCTAAAAAAATTAAAAAAATAATTATTTTAAGATCATGTGGATTTATCGAGGGAGGAGGAATAATTGACTATATACAAAAACAAATTAAAGCTAATAAAAAAATATTGTTATATCGAAATGGAAAAGTTGTTAGAGATTATATTTCTGTGAATGATATTATTGATTTAATTTTTATTATTCTTAAAAAAAAAATAATAAAACCAATTACTATAGTTAATGTAGGATCAAAAGATTTAATTAACACGAAGAAAATTGTATTTATAATATCTAAAATTTTGAATAAAAAATTTAAGTTGATTTTATCTGATAAAAAAATTGGACTTCCAAATACTAAATTAAATATAAAATTGGCAAAAAAAATGTTTAATTACAACCCTAAATCTTTTAATCATAATCTAAAAGTTTACTTAAAAAAAATATAAAATGAAAAAAAAAATTACAATGGCTGACCCTAGCTTTTCGCCAAAAGATAAAAAAATAATAATGAAAGAAACAAAAAAAATTTTAAAAGAATCTTTGAGTATGGGTCCAAATGTTGTTGAGTTTGAAAAAAAATTTAAAGCTAAATTTAAATCCAAATATGCAGTAGCTATGAACTCATGTACTTCTACTTTAGAAGCTGCTTTAATGAGTATTAACAATAAAAAAAAAGAGGTAATTTTATCTCCACAAACATTTATTGCAAATGCAACTGCTGTATATAATAATAATTTAAAACCTGTTTTCTCTGGAATTTCAGAAAAAAATTTGTGTCTTGATTTAAAAGATTTAGAGAAAAAAATAAATAAAAAAACAGCGGCTGTAATATTGGTTAACATGTTTGGCACAATCAGTGAAGATATTTTTGAAATAAAAAAATTATGTAAAAAAAAAAATATTTTGTTAATTGAAGATTGTGCTCATTCAATTGGTGCCAAGATTAAGAATAAATATTCTGGAACTATAGGTGATGTGGGATGTTTTTCTTTTTATCCAACAAAAATAATTACATCAGGTGAGGGAGGAATGTTAATTACAAATAATCAGAAAATTTATAATATAGCTCGTTCATATCAAAATAGAGGAAGAAATATGAGTAAAATAGAAGAAGAATATATTTTCCCTGGAAGAAATGTAAGAATGCCAGAATTTTCAGCTTTAATAGGAAAAATACAATTAATAAATTTAGAAAAATTTTTAAAATTTAGACGCTTAAATGTAAATTATTATACAACTTATCTAAATTCCAATGATAATATTAAAATCTTAAAACCAAAAAAATTAACAGAGTCCTCATTCTGGAAATTACCCATAATATTGAAAAATAAAAAAATAAGAGATGGTTTGTTGAAATATTTAATTTCCCAAAACATTTTTGCAGATAAATCTTATTATCCATTATTACATATTCAGCCAGCCTTAAAATTAAGAAATAAAAAAAACAACAGTAATCTTAAAAATAGTGAAAAAATTTCAGATAAGCATTTATTACTTCCTTGTCATCAAAGTTTAAAAAAGCGAGATATAAAAACTATTTGCGATAAAATTAATAAATTTTTTTAAGACATGATTGTTTCAATACATCAACCCCAATATTTACCTTGGGATAACTTTTTTAGAAAAATAAAAAAATCTGATTATTTTATTTATTTAGATAATGTTGAGTTTCAAAAAAATGGTCTACAAAATAGAAACCAAATCAAGACTGCATCAGGTTCTACTTGGCTCACAGTTCCAGTAAAGCATAATTTAGGTCAAAAAATATGTGATGTTGAAATAGATAATTCAAAAAATTGGAGACGCAAACACTGGAAAACAATATGTGAAAATTATAGTAAAAGTTCATATTTTAATGAGTTTTTCCTAGTATTTGAAAATATTTTTAAATCGAGTTGGAATAATTTATCTGAATTAAATATTAAATTAATTTCAGAAATTTTAAGCATATTAAATATAAAAACTAAAATGTTAAAAGCCAGCTCATTAAATGTTGATGGTAATTCCTCAGAATTACTAATTAATTTATGCAAAAGGGTTGATTGTAAAACTTATTTATCAGGAGAAGGAGGGAAAAATTATCTAGAACTTGATAAATTTGAAATGGCAGGTATTAAAGTAATTTTTGAGAGAAATACTGAGCAAAAATCTTATAAACAAAATCACGCTAATTTAGGCTTTGTTCAAAATCTTTCTGTGATCGATAACATTTTCAATAATGGTAACAAGGTATTTGATTAATGATTAAAAAGAGAAAAATTTTAGCTATCACGGGTATTAGGTCAGATTATGATCTAATGTCAAATTTATTTATTAAATTAAGCAATGATCCAAATATTGATTTTGGATTAATTGTTACAGGAGCTCATTTAGAAAAAAAATACGGTTACTCTTATAAAGAGATTAAAAAAGACAAAATAAAAATTATTGGAAAAGTGAAGAGCTATATTGATGGAAATCAACTCTCACTAAGAGCGTTAAGCTTATTTAAACAAGGATATAAAATGGTAAACATTGTTAAAAAATTTAATCCAGATATTGTTTTAGCAATGGGGGATAGAGAAGAGTCAATTGTTATTTCATTGATTGCGACTTATCTGAATATACCAATAGCTCATATAAGTGGTGGTGATAAAGTAGTAGGAAATATTGATGATCATATAAGGCATGCTGTATCTAAATTAGCTCATATTCACTTTCCAACAAGTTTAGACAGTAAAATAAGACTTATTAAGATGGGTGAAAATAAAAAAAATATATTTAATTTTGGAAACCCAGGCTTAGATAGATTAAGAAATGAAAAAAAAATTACATCAACTGATCTTAGTAAAAAAATACAATTTAATATAAAAAATGAAAAATATTTCGTATGTATACAACATTCATTGTCTTCTGAATTTAAAAAATCTTATGATCAAATGTATTTAACATTAAATTGTTTAAAAAAAATGAAAATAAAAACAATTATAATTTATCCCAATAGTGATGCTGGCAGTTCAGGTGTAATTTCTGCCATTAGTCGTTTTAAAAATGTAAAGTATTTCTGTATCAAAAAAAATTTACCAAGGAATATTTTTGTTAATTTGCTTAGAAATGCCAGATGTTTAATTGGAAATTCAAGTGCAGGGATCTTAGAAACACCATTTTTAGGTTTGCCTTCTATTAATGTTGGAAATAGACAATTAAAAAGAAACCATGCTAATAATACTATTTTTATTCCAGGTGACAAAAAAATATTAATTAAAACAATAAGTATGATAAATAATGACAAAATTTATAAAAAAATTGCAAAAAAAAGTAGCATTTTTGGTTTAGGAAATTCGTCAAATAAAATTATTAAAGTTTTAAAATCTATAAAAATAAATAAAAAGTTGTTTAATAAAGAAATAATATATTAATAATGATTAGATCAAATGTACTGGTTATTGCACCTCATCCTGATGATGAAACACTTGGATGTGGAGGAACAATATTAAAACATATCGGAAAAAAAGATCAAGTTCATTGGTTGATTGTGACCAATTTTGAATTATTAAAAAATATTAAAAAAAAATTGATTATTAAAAAAAATAAAGAAATTTTACAGGTTAAAAAAAGTTATAATTTTAAGAGCTTGACACGTTTAAACTTTGAACCAGCTAAATTAGATTTAATTCCTAAAAAAAATATAATTGAAGAAATTCAAAAAGTAGTTAATAAATTAAAACCAAATATATTATATATACCTTATGCTGGTGATGCTCATTCAGATCACAAGATAACTTTTGAAGCTTCATGCGCAATCTCCAAATCATTCAGAAATAAGTCAATTAAAAAAGTTATAGTATATGAAACACCATCCGAAACGGATTTTAACTTAAATCCAAGAGTTAAAAATTTTAAACCTAATCTTTGGGTTGATATAACTAAGCAAATAAACAAAAAACTTAATATTTTAAAAAAATATAAATCTGAGATTGGAAAACATCCCTTTCCAAGAAGCTTAGAAAATATCAAGTCTTATGCAAAAATTAGAGGTTCAGTGAGCGGTCATAAATTTGCTGAGTCATTTCAAATAATTAAGGAAATTTTATAATGGATGATCAAACTTGGAAAAAGGCAATTCTTTCGGTTAATAGTAGAGTCAAAGATGTTATTAGATCTTTGGAATTAAGTGGCACAAAGATATCTTTAATAGTAAATCCAAAAGACAAATTTATAGGCACAATTACTGACGGGGATATCAGAAGATTTATAATTAAAAAGACAAACATTAACGAACCAATAAAAAATCTTGTTAAAAAAAAATGTCTGACAATTCCTAATGGCCTCAATAAAAATCAAATTTTAAAATTAATGGAAAAACACAAGGTGAATCAAATACCAATTGTTGATAAATATAAAAATATTCATGGATTGGTTACGCTTGAGGAAATACTTTCAATTGAAAGTAAAAAAAATATTTTTTTTATTATGGCTGGAGGAAAAGGACTGAGACTTGGAGACCTTACAAAAGATACACCTAAGCCAATGCTTAAAGTTGGTAATAAACCAATGATAGAAAGAGTTATCTCAAATGCCAAAAAAAATGGTTTCAATAATTTTTTATTAAGTGTGAATTATAAAAAAAATAAAATTATAAATTATTTTAAAAATGGATCAAAATTCGATATCAAAATAAATTATATTAAAGAGGATAATAATAAACCACTAGGAACAGCTGGATCTCTTTCTTATTTGCCAAAAACAGAACTTCCAGTCATAGTTTCAAATGCAGATGTAATAAGCGATATTGATTACGGTGATTTGCTAAATTTTCATTATGAAAATAAGTCTCATTTTACAGTTGTTACTGCATCTAATGAAATAGAAACACTTTTTGGTCAAGTAGAACTAAAGAATAATAAAATTGTAGGCATTAAAGAAAAGCCTATTATTAAAATTCAGGTTGCAGCAGGTATTTACGTTATTAATTCAAATTTAACAAAATATGTTAAGAGAGGTGCTTATTTAAATATGAATGAATTGATCTTAAAATTAATTAAAAAAAACAAAAAAATTTTTTCTTATTCTATTAATGGAAGCTGGTCTGATTTAGGTAGTAAAGAGGATTTTATCAGTATCCAAAATAAATATAATTAAGTGAAAATTAAATATTGTATAATTTGTGCTAGAGCAGGATCAAAAGGACTAAAAAATAAAAATATACTAAAATTGTCTAATAAGTTGTTGTTAGAACATACATTAGATCAAGCGCTAAAATCTAAAATATTTGATAGAGTGATAATTACTACAAATATTATTAAAGTATTAAGTAAATTCAAAAATTCAAAAAATATTTACTTAGTAAAAAGAAAAAAAAATCTTAGTAGTGATAAATCTGAAAAAATTCTTTCAATTAGAGATGCGGTTTTAAAAATTGAAAAATTATATAATGAAAAAAGTTCATTTATTTTTGATTTAGATGTTACTTCTCCTTTAAGAAATGTAGTCGATATTAAAAAAGCGTTTAATATTTTTAAAAATAATAAATTAGATAATTTATTTTCAGTTAACAAATCCAGAAAAAATCCATATTTTAATATGATTGAAATATCAAAAAATAAAGTAGTTAAAAAAATTAAAAAAATAAATTCAAAAACTGTTGTTAGAAGACAAGATGCACCTAAAGTTTATGATATGAATGCATCTATATATATTTGGAAAAGAAATATTCTATTTAAAAAAAATTATTTATTTAGAAAAAAATCTGGTATTTATATAATGCCTTATAAAAGATCTATTGATATAGATAATAAAGATGATTTAAATTTAGTTAAATATTTTAAAAAAATTAATGATTAATTTTAAAAATAAAATAGTGTTTATCGTTGGTGGAAGTGGTCTTGTTGGTAAAAAAATTATATCTAAATTAAATAAGCTTGGTTGTAAAAAAATACATAATTTTGATTTAAAAAAATATAAATTTAATAACTCAAAACGATTAATAAATCATAAAATAGATATTACAAATATTGAGAATTTTAATTCTTTTTTAAAAAAAAAAGTAAATAAAAAACAGTTATGTCCAGATATATTTATTAATTGTAGCTATCCTCATTCAAAAGACTGGATTAGAAATAATTTTAAATCTGTAGACTATGAAAATTATGAAAAAAATATTAATCTACATCTAAATTCTTATATTTGGCTAACAAAATTAATAATAGAAAAAATGAAAATTTTTAAAAAAAAAGGATCAGTTTTATTATTTAGTTCCATATATGGTGTTGTGGCCCAAAATAGTAATTTATATAAAAATAATAAGCTTAATGAGAATTTTTCGTACCCAATAATCAAAAATGGAATTAATGGAGGTGTCAAACAATTTGCTGCATATTATGGAAAATTTAACATCAGAGTAAATGCAATATGCCCTGGTGGAATAATAAATAATAATTTAAAAAAAAATAAAAAATTTATAAATAATTATTCAAAAAATTGTCCAATGAGACGTTTAGCAACACCTGAAGAAGTCGCAAACACAGCAATATTTTTAGTTTCGGATTCAGCATCCTACACAACAGGTACGCTGGCAATGGTTGATGGGGGGTGGTCTATAGTCTAAATTACTCTTAGCCACTGAGAAGAAAAAAGAATTCTTAATAACTTTAGAATAAAAACATCAAAAGGCACTTTGCTTCTATATCTGTAACATATTTTAATAAGAGATAAAATTTTTTTTAAATAATATCTATTAGTAATATTATCTTTTCTATCTATGTAGCATCCTAAAGATAATGGTATAATTTGTAATTTAATTTTTTTAGAAATCTTTAACCATAGATCATAATCTTGCGCATTTGGTAAAGAGACATCAAATTTTAACTTTCCTTTAAATGATTTTTTTTTACAAGTAACAGCTGATGTTGAAAAAGAATTTCTTTTATATAGTTGTAAAAACAAATCCTCTTTAAAATTTATTTTTTGTCCATGCTTTAATTTCTTTTTATTATTTTTTTTAATAAAAGTTTCCCAATGAATAAAAAAATTTTTTTGTGGAAAACTTCTTATATATTTTTTTAAAATATATATTTTATTTTTATTCCAAGTGTCATCAGAGTCTAAAAAACATATATATTCAGAACTTACTTGATTTATAGCTTTATTACGTGCACTGCCAGGACCTTTGTGCAGAGATTTAATTATTTTAAATTTAACTTTTTTTTTTTTAAAAATATTTGAATATATATTAAGAATTTTTAATGTATTATCATTAGAACCATCATCACAAAAAATAACTTCATTTGGTAAATATTTTTGTTTTAGGAGCATTTCTAGTGTTCGTTTTATATATTTTTCGGAATTATATGTGGGACAAACCACAGAAATACTAATTTTTCCCATGAAATTGATACCATTTAATTAGTGTATAAATCATAAATAT